>Ga0105052_10007060_pt1 | contig 11113 bp, 10 predicted proteins | sample FRY03_FD_78094 | JGI IMG/M metagenome (GOLD analysis project Ga0105052, IMG submission 78094) | Freshwater microbial communities from Lake Fryxell liftoff mats and glacier meltwater in Antarctica - FRY-03 | ecosystem: Environmental > Aquatic > Freshwater > Ice > Glacier meltwater ... | reverse complement strand
TGCAGCAGCAGTTCTGCATTGAGGGTTTCCTCCAGTGTCGCCTTAAATGCATCCACCAGCTTGTGTGGCAAATGGGCAATAAAACCGACAGTATCAGCAAGCACAACAGGACCGACGTTATCCAACTCCACCCTGCGCAGTGTTGGGTCCAGCGTCGCGAACAACTGATCCGCCACGTAAACAGTGGAGTCTGTGATGCGATTGAAAAGTGTCGACTTACCCGCATTGGTGTACCCGACGATAGCGACGGTGGGTATCTCAGCTCTGATCCGCGAACGCCGGCCCTGCTCGCGCTGTTTGCGGACTTTTTTCAACCGCGCAGTAATTGACTTGATGCGCACACGGAGCAAGCGCCGATCGGTCTCCAACTGGGTTTCACCTGGCCCGCGCAGTCCGATACCCCCCTTTTGCCGCTCCAGGTGCGTCCAACCGCGCACCAAGCGCGTCGACATATGCTGTAACTGGGCCAATTCGACCTGCAATTTCCCTTCGTGTGTTCGAGCCCTCTGCGCGAAGATATCCAGTATCAACCCGGTGCGGTCCAACACTCGACACTGCAACTCTTTCTCCAGATTGCGCTCCTGGCTGGGGCTGAGCGCATGATTAAACATCACGATCTCTGCGCCAGTTTCGCGCACTTGCTCGCCAATCTCTGTCAGCTTACCGCTACCCACAAAAGTGCGCGGATGAGGTGCGACACGGGAACCCATCACGAAGGCCACCGGATCACCGCCGGCACTCAACACGAGTTCCTCGAACTCCCGAGGGTCCTCGCGCTCCAGTTCGCTGGCAATGTTCAGGTGGACGAGCACAGCACTCTCACCCGAATCGGGACGATCAAAAAACAACATTACCTCTTCAAGGCAAGACTAAACGGGGACGAGCACCCTGCAAGCAACCGCCTGCAGCACACTTAACTGACGTCTTCGTCATCGTCCTGTGGGCTTTGCAAGGGAACACGCACCACTCGTGAAGGAACAACGGTGGAAATCGCATGCTTATAGACCATCTGGCTGACAGTATTCTTCAGCAACACGACAAATTGATCGAATGATTCGATCTGGCCCTGCAGCTTTATCCCATTAACCAAATAAATAGAAACAGGTACTCGTTCCTTACGCAGAATATTCAGATAAGGGTCTTGTAGTGTATGCCCCTTTGACATAACGCTCTCCTATAGCAGCTCAAATCGAGCCAAAAAAATAATGTGGACCTGCCTCTTACCGATCAGCGCAATAGAGTGCTTGCCGACGTCCAAGGAAGGTAGATACAAGGCCTCTAGTTCGGCCGCGGTGCATTATAATGCATTTGCACCAGACTTATAGTGGGGACCGTTGCAAATAGTTCAAGGCCATTGCCACAGGTTCTTTCACTGCTCTTTGCGCACAGGTATCCACGGCCACGTTTCGTGCCAGCTTTCCCGACTCGTCGGTATAAATCCAATTGAGGTCCGGCCACTTTCGCAACCAGGTCAGCTGCCGTTTGGCCAGCTGACGCGTCGCAGCCACAGCATTCTGAGCAGCCTCTTCCAGACTGCACTGCCCGTCAAGATATTGCCACAACTGCCGATACCCGACAGCGCGGGCTGCGGGCAGTGCAGCATGCAGGTCCGAACGCTGTTGCAGCAGACTCACCTCCTGCAATAAGCCGGCGGCTAACATCCGCTCAAACCGCAGCGCTATACGCTCGTGCAGCACCGCTCGCTCCAGTGGGCAAATCGCCAGTTGCACCACACGATATCGATCAAACGCCGACTCGCCCTCTTTACCGTGCCACTGGGTCATCGATACGCCGCTCGCCAGATAAACCTCCAGCGCACGACTGAGTCGCTGCGAATGATGCGGATGGATGCGCGCGGCGGCTTGCGGGTCAACCCGCGCCAGTTCCTGATGAATATAAGGCCATCCGTGCATCTGCGCTTTAGCGGCAATCTCAGCACGAATGTCGGGGTCGGCCGCGGGCATCTCGGACAAGCCCTGCAAAAACGCCTTGAAGTACAGCATAGTGCCGCCGACCAACAGCGGTGTTTTGCCGCGCTCAAGGATCTGCATCACCACATGATTGGCATCCGCCACAAAATCGGCCGCAGAATAAACTTCGGCAGGATCTCGAATATCAACGAGATGATGGGGGTAGTCGGGTTTGGCGCTGCCGATATCCAGGCCGCGATACACCAATGCGGAATCGCCGCTGACCAACTCCCAATCGAGTCGCTGTGCCATCGCTATGGCCAGATCGGTCTTGCCCGAGGCAGTAGGACCCATCAGACAGACTAACAGTGGCTTCTCGGCGCTCATCGCTAAATCAGCGGCCGCGCAGAAACAGCTTGTCCAGTTCGTCCAGTCCCACTTGAATCCAGGTAGGCCGACCATGGTTACACTGGCCAGAACGCTCGGTTTCTTCCATGTCCCGCAGGAGAGCATTCATCTCTGGAATGGTGAGCCGACGATTGGCACGCACGGAGCCGTGACAGGCCATGGTCGACAGGATTTCATCCATGTGCGCCTCAATACGCTCTGAGTTACCGAACTCGATCAGGTCGGCAAGCACATCACGCAACAATTGCTCTACATTGGAATCGCGCAGCACCACCGGAATCTGGCGGATAACCAGACTCTCATCACCACCCTCTTCTACTGCAAGCCCCAGACGCTCGAACAATTCCCTATGCTCGACAGCAATCTGCACCTCGCGCTGGCTGACCGCTACCGATTGCGGCACCAGTAATGGCTGGCTGCGAATGCCGGTCTCGTCACGCGCAGCCTTGAGGCGCTCATAGGTAATGCGCTCATGGGCTGCATGCATATCCACCAGCACCATGCCATGAGCATTCTCAGACAGAATATAAATCCCCTTCAACTGGGCCAGCGCATAACCCAGTGGCGGAACCTCTTCGGGAGACTCCACTGCAGGCATACCGTGCAAGCGCGCATAACTGCGCAACTGCTCGGCTACCTGGCCGGCGCCCGACGCAGCAACGCCAGACACAGACCCGCCGAAACTTCGACCGGGAACAGTCTGCCGACGGGTTCCCGGCGCTCCCCAGGCCAGGGCGCTTTGACTGCGGATCTCACCAGTGACCGTGTCTATCACCATGCCATCGTCGGTTGGCAGCAAAGACGCCGCTAACGGGTCGCGCTCAGACTCCTGCCCGGGCCGCACATCGGCCAGCGCGCGATGCAAACTGGAAAAAATGAAATTGTGCACCGCACGACCATCGCGAAACCGCACCTCATGCTTGGTCGGATGGACATTCACATCGACCTGCGCCGGATCAAGCTCCAGATACAGTACAAAGGCAGGGTGGCGGCCGTGATACAACACATCGCGATAGGCTTGCTTGACGGCATGAGCGACCAGCCGATCCCGAATGACGCGGCCATTAACGAAGAAATACTGCAAGTCCGCCTGACTGCGAGAAAACGTCGGCAGCCCCACCCAACCGGACAAACGGTAAGGCGTCGCCTCTGACTCGATCGCGATAGCCTGCTCCATAAAGGCCGGGCCACAGACTGCCGCCACGCGGCGCTGAGTCTCGGCCTGAGCAGCGGCTGCTTTTAAGTTGTGCACCACTTTGCCGTTGTGGCGCAACGTAAATGCCACGTCGAAGCGCGACAACGCCAGACGCTTCACCACTTCTTCGAGATGGTTAAACTCAGTCTTTTCGGTACGCAGGAACTTGCGCCGGGCGGGCGTATTGAAAAACAGGTCACGCACTTCCACCGTTGTGCCACGAGGATGCGGTGCGGGTTTGAGTTGCACCTCCATTTCGCGCCCTTCACAGGCAGCGCTGCTGCCCTCACTGCCCTGCTCACTGTCATTACTGGTCAGTGTCAGGCGCGACACCGAACCGATACTGGCCAGCGCCTCACCGCGAAACCCGAGGCTACCAACGCATTCCAGATCTTCCAGTGAGGTGATTTTGCTGGTGGCGTGACGGGCCAGTGCCAAAGGCATATCTTCAGCGGGAATGCCATTGCCGTTGTCCCGAATCCGGATCAGTTTGGCGCCTCCGCCCTCCACATCAATATCGATGCGGGTAGCACCCGCATCAAGGCTATTCTCCAAGACTTCCTTGGCGACAGATGCGGGACGCTCGACCACTTCACCAGCGGCAATCTGGTTGGCCAGCCTGGAACTGAGCAAAAGAATTTTGGGCATTGCGGCGGTTTATCAGCTCTTGGGGATATTCAGCTTCTGTCCCACCAGAATCTTCGAACTGTTGTTGATGCTGTTGTAGCTCTTGAGTTCGGCCAGTGGAATACGAAAGCGATCGGCAATGTCCGAGAGTGTATCACCTCGCGCGATGATGTACTCATGACCACTCTGCTGCTTCTGCCACGCCAGCATTGTTCCCGATGGTGGATGCTCCATGAACCACTGCCTGATACCGCTGTGGATGGCCATGGCCATCTTCTGCTGGTAGCTGCGTGTCACCAGCATATTGGACTCCTGCGGATTGGAGATAAAACCGGTCTCGATTAAAATAGAAGGTATATCGGGCGACTTTAATACGGCGAAACCCGCCTGCTCTACCTGGCGTTTATGCAGTTTGGCGATGCTATCCATATTGCGCAGCACCTTATCCCCCAATTTCAGGCTGGTATCCAATGTCGATGTCATGGAAAGATCCGCCAACACGCCCGCTAGCACATCGTCTTTATCCGCAAGGCTTACGCCACCCACCAGATCTGCCGCATTCTCACGCTCTGCCAAATAATCAGCGGCCGTGCTGGTAGCACCCCCGGTTGAAAGAGCATAAACCGAAGCACCGTGCGCCTCCTTGCGCTTAAAGGCGTCGGCATGAATGGAAACAAACAGGTCCGCCTGATGCTGACGGGCCAAATCCCTGCGCCCCTTGAGGCTGATATAGTAGTCACCGGTGCGGATCATCGTCGGCCGAAAGCCACTGTCGGCTTTGAACAGCGCCGCCAACTCCTTCGCAATGGCCATGACGACGTCCTTTTCCCGCGCGCGATTCGGACCAATGGCGCCGGGATCTTCGCCGCCGTGACCGGCGTCGATGGCGATGATAACGTCACGTTTGGCGGAGTGTTGAACAGATTTTTTGACCACGGCAGTCTTGGTTACCTGATCATAAAGATCGAGCACCAGACGATCACCTGCCTGTTCATTCGCCTTCAGAGTAAAGCTACGCGGATCGACATCGTCGGATATTTCCAGCACTACGCGCAGGTTATTCCCCTCGCGCACACCCGAGCGCACTGATTTCACCGGGGTATTGTCCAGCTTCAGCTTGCTCAGGTCTGCTCGTAGATTAGTGCCCTGGAGATCAAGCACGATGCGACTGGGACCAGACAACACGATAAGCGAGTGTTGCGCAGGGCCGGAAAGATCAAAAACGATACGCGTATGGTCGGGTGCTCGCCACAGACGCACGTCATGCACCTCAGCCGCCCACGCGGAAGAGCTACCCAATAACCCCAGGACTATTAAGATTACCCACGCCCTGCCCATAACACTCCCGCACGTTTGCTTTGCTTTTTACTTCAGGGTTGAGTCTCTGCCCCGGATTCGACGCTCATGCGCGCCAGAATCCGCCTGCCCTGCGCGGTCGCAGCGCGAAACACTAAGCAGCGCCCCTGACCTTGCCGCGCTATGGTAATCACTAAATCAGCCGAGGGCAAAGCGCCCGAGCCTCGCTCAGGCCATTCCACCAGACAAACCGACAAATCACCAAAATAATCACGTATACCCATGAACTCCAACTCCTCCGGGTCGCTCAGGCGATACAAATCGAAATGGTAGACGTCCAGCTCGCGCAAGCGATACGGTTCGACCAGCGTGTAAGTGGGGCTCTTAACCGCCCCAACATGGCCCAGCGATTGTATGAACCCCCGGCTGAACGTGGTTTTCCCCATGCCGAGGTCGCCCTTCAAAAACACCACCATGCCCGGCTCGAATGCAGTGCCCAGCCGCGCTCCCAGACTGACCATCGCGGCCTCATCGGATGCCGCCATCGACTGCTGATCAATCGTCATTGGAGCAATGCACGCAGGCGCGGAATGAGGTCCGACGCTACCAGACCGCGCTGCCCTTCTTCAGCCGCGATATCGCCAGCCGCGCCGTGCAGGCAAACGCCAAGTGCTGCCGCCTCCAGCGGCGCCAGGCCCTGGGCCAGCAGCGCGCCAATCACGCCGCTCAGCACATCGCCCATACCGCCACTGGCCATACCCGGGTTGCCGTAATCACTGAGCAGTACACTGTGTTCGTCCGCGATCAGACTGCCATTCCCCTTGAGGACTGCCACGCCTCCATAGCGTGCCTGCAAGGCGCTGACAGCCGCAAACCTGTCCGCCTGCACAGCGTCAGTCTCGCATGACAATAGCCGCGCAGCCTCGCCAGGGTGAGGGGTCAACACACGGTTCTCAGCAGGGCCGGTCACACCCAGTGCACCACTGGCCAGCAAATTCAGGCCATCGGCATCCAGTACTAGCGGCTTGCCGCTGGCTATGGCGCGCCGCAACAGGTCTGTGGCCCAGGGGGACTGCCCCAAACCAGGGCCCACTACCAATACATCCGCAGCCTCCAGCATGGGCGCAAAGTCCTCGGCCGAAATAACACCGCGCGGCATCACTTCAGGCGTCCGCGCCACGAGTGCGGCGACATGTTCCGGACGCGTCGCGACTTGCACCAGGCCAGCACCGCAGCGCAGGGCTGCTTCCGCGGCCAGTGCAACTGCGCCGGCCATGCCGTAATCGCCGCCCACCACCAGCACGGTTCCGTAAAACCCTTTGTGTGCTGTGGCCGGTCGCGCAGGCAAGCGCTCCAGCAGCAGCTCCAGGTCCAGGCGGGTGCAATCTACCGGAAGAGCTGCGTAGACTTCAGCGGGCACCGCCAAATCTGAAAAGTGCACCGTGCCTACATAGTCCGGCGCGCTATGCGTGAATAAACCGCGCTTCAAACCGATAAATGTCACAGTGAGATCAGCGTGCACGGCACAGCCGAGTACCCGACCGGTGTCGGCGCATAGCCCCGACGGAATATCGACAGCCAGCACCGCCGCGGGGCAGTCATTGATGGCGTTAATGGCCTGAACATACTCATCGCGCACATCACCTGTCAGTCCAGTGCCCAGCATGGCATCGACAATCACTCCTTCAGGCGCTAACTGCGAGCCCTCAAACGGCACAATATTGACCCCATTGCCAAGCGCCTGCTGCCGCGCCAGCTTGGCATCACCAGCAATCTTTTGTGGATCGCCCAATTGGTAGACGATGGCGTCGATACCGCGTTTATGGGCCAGATCGGCAATCAAGAAACCGTCGCCGCCGTTATTGCCAATGCCGCACAGAACCTGCAGACGCTTAGTGTCGGGCCAGGCGCTCAGCAGACACTGAAACGCATACTCGGCGGCGCGCGACATCAAGGTAATACCTGGAATATGGTGCTCGTATATGGCGCAGTGATCGAGAGCGCGGGTTTGTTCTGCGGTGTACAGCGTTTCGGTGCTAAACATTTTTATCACTCTGTCTGTTGCTGTTTTAATTCTCTGTGTCGAATGGTGCTTGCTTAAGCTTAAGCCAAAAGTGGCACTTACTTTCACTGCTAACCCGGCGCCAAACCGAGTAGAGCTTTTCGGGATAGGCCGTAAATACGCCCTTGCAGGCTCGCTTCACGGATGGCCGCCCCGCCCATCCATCGGCTCAGACGATCCTGAAACTAAAGTAAGTGCCCCTTTTTCCCTGTGCATTTTTTCGACTCACAGTCTCTGGCAGCGGAAATAAGCACATAAACTATCTAGTTCTGTCAGAATTATAACCACAAGTCATCCAGCGGTCGTTCCAAATTGTCGCAACAACTCACACCACAAAACACCGAAGCGCTGCTGCAAAGGATCCGCGAGTGGGCCGCAGAGCTGGGGTTTCAACAAGTGGGCGTCACTGACGTCGACTTCAGTGAGCACGAAGTCTATCTGCAAAAATGGCTGGCGCAGCATTATCACGGCAGTATGGCGTATATGGCGCGCCATGGCAGCAAGCGAGCCCGACCGGATGAACTGGTGCCGGGCACGCTGCGGGTTCTTTCGCTGCGCATGGACTATCTGGAACCAGACACGCAACCGCTGAAAATTCTGGCAGCGCCGGAGAAGGCCTATATTTCTCGCTACACCCTTGGCCGCGACTACCACAAATTGATTCGCAAGCGCCTGGCACAATTGGCCCGCCGTATTGAGGACGAGGTGGGCGGCGGACAGTATCGCGCCTTCGTCGACAGCGCCCCTGTGCTGGAACGCGCCGCTGCCGAAAAGGCAGGACTGGGGTGGATCGCCAAAAATACCATGTTAATCAACGCCGATGCCGGCTCCTGGTTTTTCCTCGGCGAGATATTTACCAACTTACCGCTCCCGGTAGACGTACCCCACAGCAGCAAACACTGCGGCACCTGCACGGCCTGCCTGGACATTTGCCCGACCAATGCGTTTACCGGCCCGTTCCAACTCGACGCCCGCAAGTGCATCTCATACCTCACCATCGAGCACCATGGCAGCATCGACCCCGAACTCAGGCCGTTGATGGGCAATCGCATTTTCGGGTGTGACGACTGCCAGCTCTGTTGCCCGTGGAATAAGTTCGCGCAGGCCACAGACGAGGCCGACTTCAAGCCTCGGCACGGCTTGGCCGACGCGGATCTGGTGACGCTGTTCACTTGGGATGAAGCAACCTTCCTGGAGAAAACGGAGGGTTCTGCGATACGCCGCATCGGCCATGAGCGCTGGCTGCGCAATTTGGCAGTGGCGCTGGGCAATGCGCCCCGCTCGGAGGCCATCGTCAACGCACTCCAGAGCCGCCGCAGTCACCCTTCGCCGCTCGTGCAGGAACACGTCGACTGGGCACTGCAACAGCACGGTGTTATGACAGCTTGAGAAAGTGCTCGCGGTAGTAGCGCATTTCGTTGATAGACTCGCGGATATCGTCCAACGCCAGATGGGTGCCAGTCTTGTTAAATCCAGCTTCAAGCTCTGGTCGCCAGCGCTGCATCAGAATCTTCAGGGTGCTCACATCCAGATTGCGATAGTGAAAGTAGGTCTCCAACGCCGGCAGGTGCCGCGCCATAAACCGTCGGTCTTGGCAAATAGTGTTACCACACATAGGAGACGCTCCGCGCGGCACCCACTGTTCCACAAAGGCGATAGTCTCCTGCGCGACCCTCTGCTCGTCGTAGTCGCTGGCCTTCACCCTGCTGACCAAACCAGAGCGGGTGTGGTGGGTGGTGTTCCACTCATCCATTGCATGTAACTTCGCATCACTCTGGTGTACCGCGATCACCGGCCCTTCGGCCAGCGTGTTCAGATTTGTATCCGTCACAATCGTGGCGATTTCAATGACTGCATCTCTGTCCGGATCCAGGCCTGTCATTTCCATATCGACCCAAATGAGGTTGCTGGCGTTTTGCATCCGGTGTATACCTGTCTTGAATAAAGAAGCCGCAGTGTAACAAATTGCCTCGACAGACCAAGCACGTATCCCAATAATGCTCGCATGAGTAAACGCAAACTCAGTCGCCAGCAGGCCTGGCGCATCGAGAAAATTCAGGGGGAGCGCGCCAAACGCGCCGCACGCCGTGATACGGGCGCGCAGGATGCGTTAAGCGGCGGCGAACTGGGCCCTGAACAGGATGGGCTGGTTATCGCCCACTACGGCACGCAGGTCGCCGTCGAATCCGAACCGGGCTGCAGTCAGCGCTGTCATTTGCGCGCTAACCTTGAGGGGCTGGTTACTGGTGACAGAGTAGTCTGGTGTGAAGGCGATCCTATGGGCGTAGTGGTCGCGCAGCGCGAGCGTCACAGTGTATTGTCGCGACCCGACCCCTATGGCAAACTGAAACCGGTAGCCGCCAACATCGACCAGATTATGCTGGTCATTGCACCCTTCCCGGAACCCCACGCCAACCTCGTCGACCGCTATCTTGTGGCCGCTGAAGTCGTCGGTATTGAACCGGTCATCCTCCTCAACAAGACAGATTTACTGGAAAATGAGCCTGCGCTACAAGAATCCATAGAGGCACTACTGGCGATCTACCCGACTCTCGGTTATCGTGTAATACGCACATCGATCAAGGACAGTGGCCTGGCAGAGCTGCACAGCGCACTGCAAGAGCGCACCAGTGTCTTGGTCGGGCAGTCCGGCGTGGGCAAGTCGTCGCTGGTGAATGTGCTGCTACCCGATGCGGATATCCGCGTCGGAGCGCTGTCAGAGAGCACGCAGAAAGGCACTCATACCACTACAACAGCCCTGCTACTGCACCTGACCTGCGGCGGCACGCTGATCGATTCGCCCGGTATTCGGGAATTTGGTTTGTGGCATATGAACAGGGATCAGGTAGCGCAGGGTTTCCGCGAATTTCGTCCATTACTGGGGACATGCAAGTTCCGCGATTGCCAGCATGAGCATGAGCCGGGCTGCGCTATTCTTCAGGGGGTTGAAGCGGGAGCGATCAGCGCGCGGCGGCTGGATAGTTACAGACGTATTATTGTGAGCTTGGATGAGACATAGGTCAGTGTCCGGAACTATGCAAACGAGCCCAACGCCTCACCCATCCGAGTCAAAGTCCCAGCACCAAACCGCTCATCAAACGACACAACATCCTTGGGAAACAACAAAATCACCGTAGAACCCAGCATAAAGCGCCCCATCTCATCGCCCTTGGCAAGCTCCACAGACTCAGGAAGAGTCAGGTAATCCACAGTCACAGGCCGCTTCGGCGGCGGCGCCACAGGGCCCGACCAAACCGTTTCGATACCGGCCACAATCATCGCGCCTACCAGTACCATCGCCATGGGACCAAACTCAGTATCGAAATAGCAGACAAGGCGCTCGTTGCGGGCGAACAGCCGATCAACATTCTCTGCTGTCACGCCGTTGACCGAGAACAACTGACCCGGGATATAGCATGTTCCGGTCAAGCGCCCCGCCACCGGCATATGTAAGCGATGATAATCCTTGGGCGCCAGGTAGATGGTGGCGAACTGGCCGCCTGCAAACTGCGCCGCTCGCGCGACATCACCGCCCAGCAAATCTTCCGCTGAAAAATAACGCCCCTTGGCCTGAAACAGCAGCCCATTGGCGATCTCACCCAATTGGCTGATCGC
>Ga0105052_10007052_pt1 | contig 11124 bp, 8 predicted proteins | sample FRY03_FD_78094 | JGI IMG/M metagenome (GOLD analysis project Ga0105052, IMG submission 78094) | Freshwater microbial communities from Lake Fryxell liftoff mats and glacier meltwater in Antarctica - FRY-03 | ecosystem: Environmental > Aquatic > Freshwater > Ice > Glacier meltwater ... | reverse complement strand
CAGAAGGGTAAGGTTTTCAGCTCGATCATCAAGTCCATTAACGTCATACGTTTCAAAACCACTAGTGCCAAAATCAACGTCAAGACTCCCTGGCGATTGTGCGAATAACGAATTGAAAAATGCGTGTGCGAGAAGATGCACGATTAGAAGGTTAGTTTTCATAGTATGAAAAAATGGCATGGCTGAGGTCACTATAAGTGATTACCCCAGCCATGCTGGTTAGAACTATTTAATGGTTTGAAATGAAAGAGTGCTGCCGTCTTGGAACACAAAACGATTGAAGTGGTTGCCATTCGGCACTCCCAATCTAGGTTTCACCATATGTTTCCATTGTTGACCTTTCTTAAGACTGAATTTTTCTGAGTAAAGCAAGGTTCCATTGCTGCCTCGGAATTCGTAGGTGAAATTGAGCGCATCGCTTGCGGTCATGTCAATGGTGAACTTGTTATCAACAATCGGTACAGGGTAGATATTAACGCTTAAAAGGTTGGACATAGCCATGTTCACGGTTAGTTTTTTATCTAACTCAAATATCATGGGAACATAGCCTATATCCTTTACCACGAATCCAAAATTATACAAACCAGGTCGTAGATTGAGACCATCACTAAACGTAGAAGCATCTGCGGGATCTATCTCTATTACAGGATTTGTAACGTCATTTAGGTTTAAAATGGTTATCTTATTTATCCGTTCCTGCCATGAAAGCACGGACCCATCATCATCTTCTTCTTCTGTTAGACATTCCACGATTGCTTCTACAAAGGGAGTCCAAACATCACCAATGCTGTCATTGTCATCTGGAGATTGAGTAGGCGTGTTGAGTAAATCCTGCCACACTCCTTCTATGCATGAATTGGATGATCCAGAAGCTTCAATTCCATTAGAGGGGGAGGGGTCATTACATTCCAATATTGGATAGTAGTTGGTGCCTGTACCGTCAACAGGATACCCGTTAGGTATTGGTCGATTATTATTGACAATTCCCATTGCCCACCACGTATCATTGCCGCATTTGTCCATTCCAAAAGACAGCTCAGGAGTACTTATAAGGTTTTGGCCAACCCAAGAACCCAGCGTTTTACCAACTCCACGAATATTATTGCCATGCAGCGGAACCCCATCCGCATTGCGGTAATTATTGTCACTAACACTCACATTGAACGGAGGGGTCAGCCAAAGACCTGTTACTTCACCACATGAAACATCGCCTATAGTTCCAACCCCATTCGGACAGCTGGTATTATACTCCCCCGGAGTGATGTATCTATAATAGGGGATTGCCTCATCCAAGCCCACATTGAAAGTGAGGGCTGTCTCCACCTGTAGGACACTCGGCCCGTCCAAGGGCATATCGGGGTTCACATGCTGCTTTATTTCCCATGCATAATAGGAACCGTTACACAGCCATTCGCAGCCAGGTAAGAATGAAGAGGTGCTGCCAGATTCTAAAGCCGTTTCAGGATGGTCGGAAATAATAATGGGGTCTTCAGAAACAAGGGTGTTTCCGCTACCGTCTAGTCCCGTTATCTCCAAGAATCGTAAGGTGCCAGATGCCGAAATTTTCTCAGGAACCTGCCAATAATTTATATTGTTCTTGAGTGAAATCTTATCTAATGTTTTGTCTTGTGGTTGGTTGTTCTGGTCAAAGGTTCGAGTATTCACTTCAACCACCCACGTTTTTACATTCGGGTTTTCGGCTTTATTCAGCACCAAATATCCTTGTCCGACATCAGGCGTGAGCATAACAGCGCCCCCCGATTTTAAGCATAACTCGTTGTGCTACACAAAAATGCAGCGGCCATTATTAACTTTTTCATAATAAAAAGGTTTTAAACGTTGCCTACTCTATCGATTGGTTTTCGGCTTCCCCAATTCTAGTTTCGTTGATGAAATTAAAAAAAAAGGAATAATCAAACCATTGTTGAAAAATAATACACAGAATTATTGACCACCGTCACACGCAATTTGCCTAAGAATTAAACCTTTTACTCCTTTACGTTTTCTGGATTCACCTCGTTTCGAGCGTTCTGCATCTCTGTTTTGTAAAGCGCGTCCGTTATGATTGCTTCGCCTTTGTAGTAGAACACATCGCCCCAACTATGAGCAATCTTCTTATAGGTGGTCTTTACATTATAGATGTCGGCCACAACCGTGGTGATTACATCACCGCCTTTGGTATCGGTTGTAATGGTGAGCGTGTTTTCCTTACGCTGTTCACGAACACGGGCAATTTCTGCCTGTTTGGCCGCTTCCTTTTCCGCTGCAATGGTTTCTATACGTTCCTTCTCCAACCTCACGGCTTCTTCTTGCTGACGAAGACGCTCCACACGCGCTTCTTCTTTTGATGTGGCGATGGAATCTACCCTCGCTTGTTCTGCAACCACATCCAATCGCTTGACCTCAGCAATGGAATCTAAAGACGCTTTCTTCCTTACTTCTTCTGCCAAACGCGCGGCTTCGTCAGCCAAACGCTGTGCTTCTTTTGCTGAAACAATAGAATCGGTGACGGCCTGCTTGCGCTGCCTTTCTAACTCCTTTGCGAGTTCAGCCGCAACCCGTGCTACTTCCTTAGCCGCATCTATAGAATCCTTTTCCGCTTGACGCTTAACGGCATCCAACGCTGCAAGACGTTCGCGCTCAATGCGCTCAACTTCTTTAGCTGCCGCCAAAGAATCTGCCTCCGCTTTCTTCCTTTCATCTTCTAACTGCTTGGCCAGTTCTGCAGCTTTACGTTCCGCATCCTTCAACCCTGCCAGCGAGTCTGTTTCTGCCTGTTTTCGCTGTGCTTCTAGTTGTCGGGCAATCTCTGCAGCTTTGCGCTCGGCCTCTTTCAACCCTGCCAAAGAATCTGTTTCTGCCTGTTTTCGCTGTGCTTCCAGTTGTCGGGCAAGCTCTGCCGCTTTGCGCTCGGCATCCTTCAACCCTGCCAAAGAATCTGCCTCTGTCAGTTTACGCTGAGCTTCCAATTGCTTAGCCGCTTCAGAAGCCAGTCTTTCCGCCTCTTTTGCCGCTGCTGTCGAATCCTTTTCCGACAACTTTCTCAATCGCTCGGCCTCTTTCTCCTTTTGAAGGGCAAGCTTATCTGCATCACGCGAAGCGAGAATCGAATCCTGTTTGGCCTGTTCTGCCAATTCTTTCAGGCGTTTTGCTTCAGCAATGGAATCTTTTTTGGCCTTTTCCGCTGCCGCCAGTGCATCAGCAGCAGACAGCTGCGCATTCTTAGTCGAGTCTGCCTTGGCCGCTTGCAAAGCCGCCAGTCGTTTGCGTTCACGCTCAGCAGCTGCAAGATCATCCAATTTCTTTGCTTCGTTGCTCAATTCGTCTTCGCGCTTCTGTGCCAGTTTGGCTTTCATTTTTGCCAAATGAGCCTCAACCGCAGCCAGCGAATCTATGCGCGATTTTTCCTTGGCGGCCTTCAATTCTTCTTGTCTCAAAGCCCAATTGGCGATGGAATCGGATACGAAAAGTTCGCGTGCACGCGCAATGGAATCCAATCGTGCGTTTTCGCGGGCTGCGGCCAACGCTTTCTGACGGGCGGCATCACGTATTTTGGCGTTTTCTGCGGCTGCGGCCATTTCTTCTTCAATTCGGCTAATGTCACGGGTAACGGTCACGAATGCACCTGCCCCTTCATTGAACATAACCCCGCCAGCGGTTTCTTCCCTAATGGCATTGCCTTTATGGTCTTGACGCATTCGTTGTAAATCCAACGTCACAGACTGAGCGTACTCTCCTTTAACTCCTGCTGGGACTTTTGTTACTACGGTTATGGTCTTGGTGGCATAGCCTTTTTCTGAAACGCTGACTACATATTCGCTGTTCAAATCAAGTGAGGCAACGAACTTCCCAACATTATTGGCATAGGAATACTTCAGGCCGCCATCCAAACGAAAAATCTTGATCTCCGCCTCACCCAATGGTTGACCTTCTTTGGTCACGTTACCATTAAGCACAAGTTTTCCCTCTTGCGAATGAGCCGCAAAACCGAACAGAACTAGAGCTAATATGAAGAGTTGTCTTACCAATGAACTGGAAGTGAGCGACAAACGCGCTAATTGGTTAAATGTTATCTATCAAAAAAAATAGGGCTTGCAAAAGTAATAAAATGCGTTTCCGAACTGAGCCAAGCACAAACCTCAAGACCGTCCGTTGGTCGATTGGTCGTGAATTAGGCCAATTTCGTCTAAAAGTGGAAACTTCCAAGGGCTGAAAAGTGTAATACTACCATCAAACGGAAATTTTATTACCAGAACGACAACATTAACGATCAAAAGCCCAGGTCATGAGAACGGATACAAATAGCGGAAACGGAAAGGAGAGGATTTTAATCAAGGCTAATTATCAATTGGTACCTGTCAATCTGGATGAGATACTCTTCATCAAGGCTCTCAGTGATTATGTGATCATTAAGACCACCACGGGAAAATACATCACGCTTTCTACCATGAAAGATATGGTAGATTCATTGCCAGATAACTTATTCGTGCGCTCACATCGATCCTTTATCGTGAACATGGACAAGGTTTCGGCCGTGAAGGGAAGCACGATTGAGATCCGCGATAGCGAAATGAGATTCAGCGTGCCAATTGGCAGAGCATATAAAAAAGACTTCAAGGCTTCTTTGAATGCCGCTTAGGTGGTTTCATGGGTTGTAGGTTGAAAGCCGTCCTGGGGAGGACGGCTTTTTTTATGCCTCAATTTTTCCTGTCAAAAGAAATTCGTGTTCCTAAAAAAAGTTAGATCCATGCTGGGCAGAGAACAGTCATCTACTTTTTGCGTTCCCATTTCAAAAACATGGGTATTATTACCGCCCGAAATTGTTCTCAACTCAAATTACATGAGCATTCTAAATAAAATCATTGCAGCATTGACATTCTCAATGCTGATTTCCCTTTCCGCCTTCTCTCAGGATGAATCGCTGAAGGGCTGGCACATGAAAGACCCGTCAGAAGGAATTTATGGCGTTGGTGCAGAAAAAGCCTATGAGCTTTTAAAAGATAGAAAGCCGACCAAAGTGGTAGTTGCAATCTTAGACTCGGGCGTTGACACCGACCACGAAGACCTGAAGGGCAATATTTGGGTGAACAAAGGAGAGATTGCTGGAAACGGCATTGACGATGACAAGAACGGTTATGTTGATGACGTGAATGGCTGGAATTTCTTAGGAAACTCAAAAGGAGAGAATTTGGATGAGGCGAATTTGGAAATAACTCGGATTTACCGAAAATTGGCTCCTCGATTTAAAGAGATTGAGTCGAAAGAGGCGGTTGCTAAATCTGACCGGGCCGACTATGAATTCTTTAAAAAGGCAGAATCCGAGATTTTGAAAGAGTTGAACGAAGCCGCGGCCGAGTTCGGACAGATAGACGGATTCTTGACCGTTTACACAGCTTCGGATAGTGCCGCAAAAGCAGCACTTGGCGAAAATTACACCACCGAAGACCTCCTGTCGTGGGAACCTGAAGACGAGGGTCTCCAACTACACAAGAACATTCTCACTGGGCTATCCCAAGATGCTGATTTCTCCAAAGAGGGATTGGAGAAATATCACGGTTATCTAAAAGACAAGTTGGAGTTTCACTACAACCCAAGTTTTGTAGATCGGTCTTTTCTTGGCGATAATCCTGATGATATGGAAGACCATTTCTATGGCAATAACGATGTTTCTGCCCCACATGATGACCACGGAACGCATGTGGCCGGAATTGTTGGTGCCGTTAGTGGAAACGGCATTGGAATGGACGGCATTGCCACAAATGTGGAATTGATGATTTTGAGAACCGTTCCTAACGGAGACGAGTTTGATAAAGATGTGGCGAACGCCATCCGCTATGCTGCTGATAATGGTGCCAGCATCATCAATATGAGCTTCGGAAAAGCGTATTCGCCACATTTTGAGGCCGTTCAAATGGCGATTAAACATGCAGAAGACAAGGGTGTTCTGATGATTCATGCTGCTGGAAACGATGCCGAAAACTTAGACAAAGCGGCCAATTTTCCTGATCCTAATTATGCCTTTCAAAAAGGAGCTTGCTCAACTTGGTTAACCGTTGGGGCATCTTCCTCAACTGGTGATGAACGCTTGATAGGCGTGTTCTCCAACTATGGAAAAAAATCGGTAGACCTGTTCTCTCCTGGTGTTCAGATTTATTCAACCAAACCAGATAATACGTATGAATTTGAAGATGGAACCAGCATGGCTGCTCCAGTTGTGAGTGGTGTTGCCGCATTAATCAAATCTTATTTCCCTGAGATTACGGCATACCAACTGAAGCAGTTGTTGCTAGAGTCAAGCAACAAATACCCGAAACTTTCTGTGCTGATGCCTGACCCAGAATACCAGCAGAGCAAGTCTGCCAAATTCAAGAAATTGTCTGTTAATGGTGGAGTGGTTAACGCATACAATGCTGCAAAACTTGCATTGATAAAATATTCGAAATAAGAAACAAAATACTTTTTCATTACCTTGGTATTACCAAATCCACTGTCCAATGAAAAAGTTTCTCGCTGTTATAGCTGGCCTCACCGTTGCCTTTGCTCTCATATCCATCGGAACTCTTAGTTCGATTACATTTTTCGGCTCTCCCGATTCGTTTAGCATTTCTATTGATGGTGCAAGAAAAATGATTGCAAGTTTGTCTTCTGTAGGGCTTGTGTTCGTTATTGCCTCGCACGCTATTGCCTCATTGGCAGGTGGCCTTACCGTAGGTTTTATTCTCAAGGATGATACCATGAATGTTGGTCTTACACTAGGTGCTCTTCTTACCATTTTTGGTCTGGTAAACATGATTGTTATTCCAACCTATCCAGAATGGTTCTATTTGGATTTTATGGTATTTATTCCCTTATCTATGTTTGGGGCCACTTACACCTCCAAACTTTAGATTGATTGAGAGAGACCGAGAATCTGGTTGTAGGGCTAGGAATTGCGGGCATAAATCTTTGTCATCAACTCGAAAAAGCAGGAAAATCATTTTTAGTAATTGATAATTGTCCAGCAAATTCTGCTTCGCTTATTGCTGCTGGCATTTACAACCCAGTTGTATTTAAACGGAAGCTTAAAAGTTGGAAGGCCGATGAATTGATTCCAGCGTTAGTAGAAGCTTATAGCGAATTGGATGAAAAGCTGGGAATAAAATCCTTTCTTCATCACTTTCCTATTCTCAAGCCTATTTCCTCTAAAGACGAAGTAAACGAATGGCATCAGGTAATTGCCGAGGGCAGGCTTTCGCCATATGTAGAATCCGTTGAAGAACTAAAACCTACTGGCCCATTCTCTGATGAGATTATTGCTAGCGTTATAATTAAAAGTGCTGGACTTGTAAGAATTGAGAAACTGATAACAGCTTATCGCGAATATCTGAAGCAAGAGGGCATCCTTATAGACAAGGCATTTGACCATTACAAGTTAAAAGTCGGTGAGTCAAAAGTTGAGTACGGAGAGCTGCGAGCAGAAAGAATCATTTTCTCCGAGGGCCGCTTCATTTCTAAAAATCCCTATTTCAATTGGATTCCTTTTAAGCCAACAAAAGGTCAGATTCTAACGGTCAGGACTGATGGTTCGCTGACCGCAGATAAAATCTATAATCAGCAATTCTTTCTGTTTCCAACGGAAGAAAAGGACATTTTTAACCTTGGGGCAACGTATGAATGGGATGTTTTGGATGAAATTCCGACCAAGGAGGCCACGGCAGAATTGCTTTCCAAAGCCGAAAAGACATTGAACGTAAGGTTTGAAGTGATGGAGGAAAAAGCAGCTATTCGTCCAACTGTGGTAGATAGAAGACCAGCAATTGGCGTTCATCCAGAACACAAAACCCTGTTTTTATTTAACGGAATGGGAACGAAAGGCGTGATGATTGCTCCGTTCTTCGCGAAGCAACTGGTTAAATTCATTTACGATGAGACCGAACTTGACAAGGAAGCAAACTTGAATCGATTTCTTCGGAGACACTACAAGAAAGACTGAATTTCGAGAGCTTTCTGAATTTCCGTTTTTAGCTTTGATTTCACTTCCAATTCGTCAATTGGTTTTCCTAATTCGGCCTGCATTGAGGTAACGGCCTTATCGTCAATTCCGCACGGAATGATGTGTTTGTAATACGCTAGATCGGTATTGACATTGAGCGCAAAACCGTGCATGGTTACCCAACGGCTCACGTGCATTCCAAAAGCACAGATTTTTCTGGCTTTTTCTGGCTTTTCCCAATCAATCCAAACGCCTGTGAATCCTTTGGGTCCGCGGCCTGCTTCAATGCCGTATGAGGCCAGCGTGGTAATGATTGCATCTTCAAGCTTATCAATAAACTTGTGGATGTCGTGAAAGAAAAAATCGAGGTCGAAAATTGGATAACCAACGATCTGTCCTGGGCCGTGGTAGGTAATGTCACCTCCTCGGTTGATGTGATAGAATTCCGCTCCATGGAATTTGAGTTCGCTTTCGGTGAGTAGCAGATTTTCCTCATTTCCGCTTTTTCCGAGTGTGTAAACGTGTGGGTGAGAGCAGAAGATCAATCGGCTTTCGGTTGGTTTTTCCAGCTCAGGGGTTTGATGCATCAAACCCTTACTACCCTTTTTGCGCTCCACCATTTTATGGAACTTAGAAAGCTGGTAGTCCCAGCATTCCTTGTACGGAACGAGACCTTTATCTTCGAAATAAACGTTGTGCGTGTTCATTTAACCACAAAGTCGCTGAGTTTACGCAAAGGTCGCAGAGATTATTTAACCACAGAGAACACGAAGACAGGCACAGAGTTCACCGACAAAGATCAGCGTAAATCCGCCCAATCTGTGTCATCCGCGTTCTATCCAATTTTCGCCAATTCGCTTTTCAGGTGGTCTATGACCTTTACTTCGGTAATGTCAACTCCTTTTTTCTCTCCAAGGAAAAACGAAATCCAATCACCAATATGAATAAGATAGAGCGCACGTTGCAAATCGCTTGTGCCTTTTGACCAGATTTCAACGGTTGTATCTGTGTACTCGGCAAATGTTTTCTTATTGATTTCCATTCGTGCTTGAATGTTCTTGAAATCTGTTTCATTTCGAAAGATTACCACTGCCAAATCGTCATTTTTGGTTCTCCAGCCAACCAATTCATTGTGGTTCATTTCTGGAATAACGTGATGCCAGCAAAGCATTTTGGCGTTCTCGTTTATCTGTTGTCGGAACCGCGTTGCCACGCCCCCAAAACCATCCGCAGCATAGATGACAGGAATTTTGCCAAATAGCTTTTCTGTTACTTCCTTAGCTTCTTGTTGGATGGCCGTTTCGTTGTCGTCCAAAAGTTTGATGGCCGCTTCCAATCCTTTTTCAAACTTCTTAGAAATGATGTCGTGCGCGTGCAACGCATAAAGCACTTCTGGAAACGAAAGCCCAAAGCTGGCTCGTGGTGGCTGTCCTCCAGGAATTTCGATAAAATCCCAATGACGAGCTTCGGCCATTTTCTTCAATTTTCCTCCACTTGAAATGACAATAATCTTTGCCCCTTTTTCATGCGCCAATTCTGTAGCACTTACCGTTTCTTCTGTGTTTCCTGAGTATGAACAGGCTATGAAAAGCGTTTCATCATCCACAAATGCTGGGATGAAATAACCATTGTTTGTCGTAATTGGAATTCGTGCTTCCGAAGCAATTATCTCCGCAGCAATTGTTCCACCAATACCAGAACCTCCAAGGCCCGAAATCAGCACATTCGATAATTTTCGTCTTTTCTCCAATCGAGAATACGAATTGCCAATGACGATTGCGTGTGCAATCTGATTTGAGAAATCCTTAATAAGTTCTTTCATGCTTAATTAATGTCTTTTGCTACCACGGGAAGCCGCACAAAACTACCGTTTTCGCCTCCTGTTTTAATGTTGATTCTTTCTGGCCTGATGTCCTCTGCTGGAATATCGAAATGGTCCTTATCGGCCACGCCTACTGCTACGCGGATTCGGTTACCTGCTTTAATCGTATAACTGGTTGGAATAAGGTCAATTACCGTCTGAGTGAATTCGTCAGGTTGTAGACTAATCATATCTTCCTCTTTGTAAGAGTGCTGCGGATAGCAGGTCTTGTAATCAGGATTGTCAGTCATTGCCGCAAAATCCAAATCAAGCATTCCTTCGGTGATGTAACGACTTGTGCCATCAGGCAAAACTTCCTCTAGATACACGAACAAATGACCTCTTCCTGTGCTGGTGCTCACGTTCAAATGAAATGCTGGATGACCCGTGATTTCCATGTCTTTGTCGAGAACGGGGCCGTCAAAAACTTCCATCAGGTTGTCCTGCGCATTACGCGGTCCGTAATACGTGTCTTCATACTTATAAAGGATTGTTAGGGAGTTCCAGCGTGTACCTCCGCCCTTCTCGCCATAACCCGTTGTAGTGGCGTAATCGCAGTAGTGCTCAATACTCTTTTCTTCGGCAATTTTGGTTGCTGTAAGCCTTTCTTTAGACATAAACATATCCACAGGTTTCACATTCTTTGGAGGCCATGTTTCGGAGGTTTTCCATTGCTGCTCTCCCATGGTGAAGTAGTTGATTGTTGCTTCCTTATCCAAGCCAGTGTCAATTCCTTTTACATGTTGGTCTAAAAAGCGCAGAATCTCCAACTTGATGTTCAGTTCCTTGGTTTTCGTTCCTGTGAAATTGGTGAAGTACTGCCCTGGTCCGTGATCCCAAGGGCCGACCATTACACGCTTGGTATTTGACGTGTTCCAAAGTCCTTTAAAAACAGAGTTAGGAAGTGCGCCATCAAACCAACCACCAATGCGAAAAATAGGAACACCGCTTGCCTCCACATCTTTTACTCTGGTGTGAATACTGCAATCATCAGCAGTTAATTCTGCACCATAACCACGATCTGGTTCATCTCGGGCACGGATGCGATAAAGCCCTTCGAAAATGTCATAGTTCTTATGCTGCGACATCGCTTCCTGAAGCTGAATTCCTTTCTTATCGCCATCAACTGGACTTGGCCATTTTACGAGCATTTTCACTTTTTTTCCCAACGGAGCAAGTTCGTTCTGGTCAAGCGCGTTTGTTGTCGCTCGCCATTCCTTCACAAACGGAGTTTGACGGATGCCGCCAGGATAAACGATATCCGCATACAAGTCCCAAATAGCACTTCGTG
>Ga0105052_10007048_pt1 | contig 11133 bp, 9 predicted proteins | sample FRY03_FD_78094 | JGI IMG/M metagenome (GOLD analysis project Ga0105052, IMG submission 78094) | Freshwater microbial communities from Lake Fryxell liftoff mats and glacier meltwater in Antarctica - FRY-03 | ecosystem: Environmental > Aquatic > Freshwater > Ice > Glacier meltwater ... | reverse complement strand
GTTGAAGAATATCTTGATTTTTATGGTGATGAAGGGGTGCAGCACATTGCCATCGCAACAAATGACATCGTAAATACCGTTAGTAAATTGGAGGCTCGAGGAGTGGAGTTTTTAAAGGTTCCTACGATTTATTATGATGATCTCGAAACCCGAGTGGGTAAAATAGAAGAAGATATTGAACCACTAAAAGAACTCGGAATACTGGTTGACCGTGATGAGGAAGGATATTTATTACAGATATTCACCAAGCCGGTAGAAGACCGTCCAACCCTATTCTTTGAGATCATTCAACGTAAAGGAGCAAAATCATTTGGAGCAGGAAATTTCAAAGCACTTTTTGAAGCTTTAGAAAGGGAACAGGAGTCAAGGGGGAACCTGTAAACAATTTGTTGATTTGTTGATTTGTCGATTTGTCAATGGGCATGCCGTTTTAAATTGTTAAATTCTTAATTCTTAAAGAATTTGAAAAAAATACAATTTCAATTGGTAACTGTTTCACAAAATAGACAAATCGACAAATTGCATAATCGACAAATTAATCAAGATCATTTCCAAAAAACCCCCAAAATAATATCTTTGTTAAAAATAGAACAGTCTTGAAGAAACGCATCGCAATTTTCGCATCAGGCTCAGGGTCGAATGCTCAAAAGATTATGGAGCATTTCAAAAAACACATCGATGCTGAGGTTGTTATTGTGCTGACCAATAATCCTGAAGCTTATGTATTGCAGCGTGCTGATAATTTTGAGATCCCATCACACATATTCGACAAGAATGAATTCTACAAAACAGATCATGTAGTTAATTTATTAAAAAATCTGCAGATTGATTTAATCGTTTTGGCTGGTTATATGTGGCTAATCCCACAAAACCTTTTAAAAGCCTTTCCAAATAAAATTATCAATATACACCCCGCATTGCTTCCAAAATATGGTGGCAAAGGCATGTACGGCGACCGGGTTCATAAGGCTATTGTTGATGCCCATGAAGAGGAGTCGGGCATTAGTATCCATTTTGTAAACGAACATTTTGATGAAGGTGAAATTATTCATCAATCGCGATTCAGGATAGAGCCAGGAGATGATCTGGAAATGATTAAGTTCAAGGGGCAGCAACTTGAACATTTACATTACCCCAAAGTGGTGGAGCAATTGCTAAAAAAGATGCGATCTTAGTGAAAAACTATAAGCCTAAATTAACACATCAAACAAACATTCTATTTCAAATTGCGCTGACGTTAGTTTGTTCGCAATAATCAATATCAAAGGCAGTTTTTTAACTAAAATTTTCATAGCAAACCGATCAAAAAAACTATCTTTGCGCTTTCAGAATTAATTATCAATGAGCCATCCTGTTAAGATTAAAAACGCCTTAATTTCAGTCTATTATAAAGATAATTTAGAACCACTAATCCACCAGTTAAATGAGCAAGGAACCGTATTTTATTCAACCGGCGGCACCGAGAAGTTTATTCGGGAGCTTGGAATAGACGTAATAGCCGTTGAAGATCTGACCGGATATCCATCGATACTTGGTGGACGTGTAAAAACACTTCATCCAAAAGTTTTTGGGGGTATCCTAAACCGAAGGGAAAATAAAGAAGATAAGGTCCAGATTGGGGAATTTGAAATCCCGGAAATTGACTTGGTAATTGTAGACCTTTATCCTTTTGAAGAGACTCTTAGTTCGGGAGCCTCAGATGAAGATATCATTGAGAAGATAGATATTGGAGGCATATCACTGATTCGTGCTGCAGCCAAGAATTTTAATGATGTAGTAATTATTGCTTCCAAAGACGATTATAAAACATTAGGAGATATTTTAACTGAAAACGGGGGCTATACCTCTCTCAGCCATCGCAAGGCATTTGCACGTCAGGCATTTAATGTGTCATCGCATTATGACACAGCGATCTTTAACTATTTTAATCAGGAAAATCCCCTCACAGTTTTGAAATACAGTGAACAAAAGTCTGGGACACTTAGATATGGCGAAAATCCACATCAGAATGGTGTTTTCTATGGGAATTTGGATGCCATGTTTGACAAATTGAATGGCAAAGAGCTCTCCTATAACAATCTTGTTGATGTAGATGCCGCCGTTGCATTGATTGATGAGTTTATAGAACCCACATTTGCGATTCTTAAACATACCAATGCCTGTGGAATTGCAAGCAGAGAATCTGTGATTGAAGCCTGGAAAGCAGCACTTGTTTGTGATCCAGTTTCTGCTTTCGGTGGCGTTTTGATCTGCAATCGTGAAATTGATACACAAACGGCTGCTGAAATTAATCAACTGTTTTTTGAAGTGCTCATCGCTCCATCTTTCGAAGAAAAAGCAAAAGAAATATTGTCCGCTAAGAAGAATCGAATCCTTCTTAAAAGGAATAATGTTAAACTGCCTTCCAAACAATTTAAAACATTGCTTAATGGGGTAATTGAACAGGACAAAGATATGCTGATGGAAACAGCCGCAGAGATCAAGCCAGTAACGGAACGTGCACCAAGTGAACAACAACTAAAAGACCTTGTTTTTGCCAATAAAATCGTAAAACATACCAAATCAAATACCATTGTGCTTGCTAGGGATTCTTGTCTTATTGCAAGTGGCGTTGGCCAGACTTCACGAGTTGATGCACTTCAGCAGGCTATTGTGAAGGCAAAAGCATTTCATTTTGATCTTTCCGGAAGTGTGATGGCTTCAGATGCCTTCTTTCCATTTCCTGATTGTGTTGAAATTGCAGCTAATGCAGGGGTTGTGATGATCTTACAACCTGGAGGATCTATTAAAGATCAGGAATCCATTGATATGGCAAATGCTAAGGGCATAGGCATGGTCACTACAGGTATCAGACATTTTAAACATTAATTGACGTCTTTAAATAAAATCATCGGGTTTTATACTACCTTGATTAATAAAAGAGTTTATCTTAGTAAATACATTTTAACACGATAATAAATAGCTTATGGGATTATTTAATTGGTTTACACAAGAGATTGCAATTGACCTGGGTACGGCCAATACTCTGATAATACATAATGATAAAGTGGTGGTCGATGAGCCTTCAATTGTGGCATTTGACCGGACTACAAATAAGGTTATTGCGATTGGGCGTCAGGCTATGCAGATGGAGGGTAAAACCCATGATAATATCCGGACTGTAAGACCTTTAAAGGACGGGGTTATCGCCGACTTTAATGCGGCAGAATATATGATCAGGGGAATGATTAAAATGATTAACAACGGCAAAGGCTGGTTTTTCCCATCCTTACGTATGGTCATCTGTATTCCCTCCGGAATTACTGAAGTTGAGAAGCGTGCAGTACGCGACTCAGCAGAGATTGCCGGTGCAAAAGAAGTTTATCTGATTCATGAACCAATGGCAGCTGCGGTTGGTATAGGGATTGATGTGGAAGAGCCAATGGGAAATATGATTATCGATATCGGCGGTGGAACTACTGAGATTGCAGTTATTGCACTTTCCGGAATTGTTTGCGACCAGTCTATCCGTGTAGCCGGAGATAATTTCGACAGTGATATTGTTCAATATATACGGAGACAGCATAATATCATGATCGGAGATCGTACTGCCGAGAAGATCAAAATTGAAGTTGGTGCCGCTCTTCCAGAATTAAGTGATCCGCCTGCAGATTACGCCGTTCAAGGTCGTGATTTGATGACTGGTGTACCCAAACAAATTACTGTTTCCTACACAGAAATCGCTCATTGTCTTGACAAATCGATTTCAAAAATTGAAGAAGCAATATTGAAGGCATTAGAAATTACTCCACCTGAACTTTCTGCAGATATTTATCAGACTGGAATTTATTTAACCGGCGGTGGTGCATTATTACGCGGATTGGATAAACGTATTGGCGCGAAAACCAAACTTCCCGTTCATGTAGCTGAAGATCCGTTGCGTGCAGTTGTCAGGGGCACCGGAATCGCATTGAAGAATATTGGAAACTTTAAATTTTTAATGCAATAGGGAGTAATAAGTTCTACTTTATACGTTTTCAGATCTTTTTCAATTGACAACTAATCGTTAATATTATTTTTTAGAATTTTAATTCAATATCTAAAACTTTTAGAATATTAAGTCTAAAGTAGGATTATGACGCCAATGATACTTATAACTTACAACGTATAACGTATAACCTAAAACGTATAACGTGCAACGTATAACCTAAAACCTACAACTTAAAATCCATAACTCAAAGTATGCGTAACCTCTGGCTTTTCATCAGCAAGTACAACGCATTTTTTCTGCTGGTTATCTTTTTCGCAATTTCCCTGATCCTACTAATCAGGAATAACTCATATCAACATGCCAGTGTGTGGAACTCTTCCAACCAGATAGTTGGTAATGCCTATGAAAGAGTGAATGAGTTCAGCAGCTACCTCGTTCTGGGAAAAACCAACGACAGCCTAGCTGCAGAGAATGCAAGGCTTAAAAATCTGCTAAAATCTTCTTTTTACGATGATAGTATCAGGCAGAAAACAGTTAAGGATAGTGTTCTAAAACAACAATATACCTATACCATAGCTAGGGTAATCAATAATTCGGTACACCAAAAAAATAATTATTTAACGATCAACCGGGGTAATAAGCACGGAATAAAGAAAGGGATGGGTGTTATGGCTCCAAGCGGCGTAGTTGGTATAGTTTTGAACGTATCCGAAAATTTTTCTACCCTCAGATCCCTGCTCCATACTGAAACCAAAATCAGCGCAAGCGTCAATGGGAATATAGGCTCTTTGGTTTGGGGAGAAGAAAATTATGATTCTCGCTTTGGACAGCTGAAAGATATTCAAAGTCATCTGACTATAAAAAGAGGATCTAGAGTAGTCACTTCTGAGTTCTCGCTTTTCCCGCAAGGAACCAATATTGGCTATGTAACAGAATCTGGGACAAGGGATGGAAACAGTGCCCTTAACATTCGAGTGAAACTAGATACTGATTTTGCAAAATTACAATACGTTTATGTAATAATCAATTCATTATCGGAAGAACAATTAGCTTTAGAAGCTCAAAATAAAGTTGAATAATGGGAATTGCATTGATTATAAATAGTATCCGTTTTATTGTGCTGATTGCAACACAGGTTTTTCTGCTTAAGAATTTTGGTTACTATAACCTAAGCATTCCATACCTCTATATTCTATTTATTCTATTACTTCCATTCGGAATCCCTAATGCATTGCTCTTCTTACTGGCCTTTTTTACAGGTATAACGATCGACGTTTTCTACGATACGATCGGGCTCAATGCATTAGCTTGTAGCGTGATGGCATTTGTCAGAATTGTATTTATTTCTTTAACCGTGCAGCGTAGTGGCTTTGACAATGAGCCCGAACCTAGCCTTGGGATAATGGGATTCAGATGGTTTGTTTTTTATGCGATTATCCTAACCTTATTTCACCATCTGATCTTATTTAGCTTCGAAACTTTTAGATTCTCTGAGATCGGTTACACGCTGATCCGAGTAATCCTAAGTACATTATTTACAGTATTCCTGATTTTGATCACCGAGTTTGCCTTCTTCCAGAAAAAAATCAGGTAATTTCCTCTGGAATATCATGTGGTTTTCATGCCAATATGTAATGGTAATTTAAAAATTAAACAGGAATTAATTATAGCTTTCAAAAATCCTTTTTATGAATAATCTTAAATAATTAGATGAGGCTTATGCCTGCAGAGTAAATTCTTTCTTACTTTTACTGCTTGGTAGACAATTAAAGGGAGAGGAATTCTCTTAACAAAACATTTCTTGAATTTGGCTATTAGAAAGAACGAAAAATCTTTATTTGAACAGAATTAATGAATAGTTTTTTTGCGAGAAAGTTTGTTGTTCAAGGGATCTTCATCGCCATATCCATTATTCTCCTCGCACGTCTGTTTTATATACAGGTGATCAGTGACGAGTATATTCTTTCGGCTGAAAATAATGTGATTAGAAGATTACCTATTTACCCTGCACGCGGGGTTATTCTCGATAGAAATGAGAATATCCTAGTGCAAAATGAACCGGTATATGATCTAATGGTTGTACCTAGGGAAGTAAAGCCATTTGATACACTTCAATTTTGCAAACTGGTTGGAATCGATAAAAATGGATTTGACAGAAGATTCAAAAAGGCTCGCTCCTATTCTCCATATAAAGCCTCTATTTTTGAGAAACAACTTTCAGTACAGATTTATGCTTCTTTTCAAGAGAAACTGAGTAATTTTCCGGGATTTTTTGTTCAAAATAGAACAGTCAGAAGATATCCTGACAGTATTGCAGCGCATTTTCTCGGTTATATTGGTGAAGTCAATCAAAAGGTAATAGAAAATTCAAATGGCTTTTACAGGCAGGGGGATTATCATGGAATTACCGGTGTGGAAAAGTCATATGAAACCTTAATAAGAGGACGTCGTGGAGTACAAAATCTGATGGTTGATGCATTAAACCGGCCAAAAGGAAATTATGCAAATGGAAAGTACGATACCGTAGCAGTTGCCGGTGAGCATATGATTTCCTCTCTAGATAAGGAGTTACAAAAACTGGGAGAAAAATTAATGAAGAATAAAATTGGCAGTATTGTAGCGATTGAACCCTCTACCGGAGAAATTTTATCATTTGTGAGCAGCCCGGGATACGATCCAAATCTGATGGTAGGCCGTCAGCGCGGCAATAATTACATGGCTTTACTTAATGATAACTACAAGCCGATGTTTGTTCGTCCTATCCAGGCAGAATATCCTCCGGGCTCAATTTTCAAGGTAGTCAATGCTCTAGTTGCCGAGCAGTTCGGATTAATAAATGAGAACACATATTTCTTTTGTCCAGGCGGATACCGTTATGGTCGTAAGGGCTTCATGGCTTGCACCCATGTTCATGGTTCCATTGACTTAAAGGGCTCTATTACAGAATCATGCAATACTTACTATGGCTACACATATGCCAGAATGATTGACCAGGCCGGGATGCGTCCTGTAAATGCCTATAAAAAATGGCGGACTGCCGTTTCTGCTTTCGGTATTGGGACAGCATTGGGAGTTGACCTGCCCGGAGAACGCAATGGACTTCTTCCTAGTGCTAAATTTTATACCAAAAGATTCAAAAACGACAGATGGGGTTCTGCTTTTACAATATCCCTGTCCATCGGTCAGGGAGAGTTAGGAATAACAACACTTCAAATGGCCAACGTAATGGCTATTGTAGCCAACCGCGGATTTTTCTATAAACCACACCTGATAAAAGCAATCGGTGATAAGAATGTAATTAAAGAAGAATTTCTAAAAAAGAACAACGCAGGTATAGATTCCAAATATTTTGATGTAATTATAGATGGCATGAGTGCTGTGGTTAACCAACCAAGCGGAACAGCCTGGTATTCAAAAATTCCGAATATTGAAATGTGCGGAAAAACAGGTACTGTACAAAATCCTCATGGAAAAGATCATTCTGTTTTTGTGGCATTTGCACCCAGAGACAATCCCAAAATAGCGATTGCAGTTGTCGTAGAGAACGCAGGATTTGGAGCAACCTGGTCGGCACCAATTGCCAGCCTGATGGTTGAAAAATACATTAATAAAGAAATCCTTAGACCGAAAGCTTACATGGATCGTCTGGTTGATGCAAACTTGCTCCCTGGATCAGGAAAATTGATCAAGAAATCGGATTCAGATACCATCAAAAATAAATCAGTTTTAACAAAAACAAAGGTTAGATCTAATGAATAATCAACGCAGCCTTTTTTTCAATATCGACTGGTTTATCATATTGACCTATCTTGCCCTGTGCATAATAGGCTGGTTCAATATCCATGCTGCAGTTTATGATCCATTGAAGCCAAGCATTATTGATCTGGATACGAATTATGGTAAACAACTGATTTTTATTATTTCAGCATTCATCATTGGCTTTGCTATTCTACTTTTTGACAACAAATTTTTCAATACCTTTTCTCCGGTCTTTTATGGGATTACTATCTTACTGTTGATCCTAGTTCTGATCATCGGTCGTAATGTTGGAGGCAATCAGGCCTGGATTTCCATCGGCAGTTTCCGTCTTCAGCCATCAGAATTTGCAAAATTTGCAACCTGTTTGCTGCTTGCCAGGTATCTTAGTTCAGGAACAATAAAAGTGCAGGAATTCAAAACACAAATAATAGCAGCATTCATCATACTCCTGCCTACTGCGCTTATCCTTTTGCAGCCTGATGCAGGTTCAGCATTGACCTTCAGTTCACTAATTTTGGTACTTTATCGAGAAGGCCTTTCGGGCTATTTTCTGGTCATTGAAGGCCTTTCTATTTTGCTCTTTGTGCTTACAGTTTTATATAATAAATACATCGTACTGGTTGGTGTTATTGCACTTGCAGGGTTCCTTACCTATTTTTATCGCAAAAATAGAAAGTCCTTAACCATCATCGGTTCAGGTTTAATATTTTCTTTCTTATTTATATTTTCTGTTGATTTTGCCTACAATAAGATACTTAAGCCGCATCAAAAAAACCGGATTGATGTTATACTTGGAAAGGTAAATGACCCTCGAGGGATAGGTTATAATTTAAATCAATCAAAAATTGCCATCGGTTCAGGAGGATTATGGGGGAAAGGATATCTTCAGGGTACACAAACCAAATATGACTTTGTACCTGAACAAAGCACCGACTTCATTTTCTGTACTGTTGGTGAGGAATGGGGTTTTGCAGGCTGCTTCCTTGTAATCAGCTTATATCTCTTTCTTTTAATCCGAATTGTAAGTATTGCAGAAAGACAAAGATCCTCCTTTGCCAGAATCTATGGCTATGGCGTCGCCTCAATACTTTTCTTCCACATTTTCATAAATATTGGAATGACAATCGGACTTATACCTGTAATTGGAATTCCACTCCCATTTTTAAGCTATGGGGGATCTTCCTTATGGAGTTTTACAATCCTACTTTTTATCCTGCTAAAATTTGATTCTAACCGAATGGGGATTATCTAGAAAATCGTTTGTTCAGAATTTCATAGAATTTATCGGCAACATTCTGTTTTTCTGCCCAGTTATTCTTGGATGAATAGTTTTGCTTAAGAAAATTATCAGCAGCCTCAAAACTTTCAAAGCGATTCAATATTTCGATTGCTTCACTGAACGACAAACTGTAGCCATTGAAAAGGTCTCTTACAAATAATAACTTATCATTCAGATTGATCATACTTTTAAGGTCTTTGACTTGTCTCTGAACAAATTGACTGGAAACTGTACTATGAGTGGTTTGGGATGCAAGTATCTCATTCATAGTAAGCGGATGTTCTTCAGTCTCAGTTGTTATGTTACCCTTTTCTTCTGCATTACTTTCTTCAAAGATGGTGTAATCAGGATTCAAAATCGTTTCAGACAATTCTTCCTTCCTTGGTTCTGATTCTACAGATTCCTCAATGATGATTTCAAATTCATTATCAGATTGAGCTTTCAACTGGGTTTTCTCTTCGATCAATTCTATTTCTTCTTCTGTTAGCGGACGATCAAATAAATCATGTGCAGCCTTTTCTTCGTAGTCAAAAGATTGGACAGATTCATCCTCAATCTCAAATTTCCATTCAGGAATAGTTGATGCCGTTTTCTCTTCAATTATAAGATTTTCAGAAAGCCTATCTTGTACATGAGGCTCTGATGTTTTAGTTTCAACAGCAAGAAGAGGTTCAGGTTCCAAGCCTTGCGATTTCGAATTACGATTAAGTTTCAGAAGAATTGTAATATGATCGGCTAAAAAATCTGCATTGGCAGCAAAAAGCTCAAGTTCAAGTTCATTCAGATTTTCGGGATTCTGGGACAGATATTCATATTGCTCATTTAATTCAGCAATAATACTTGCAACTTTTTTAAAAATTTGTTTATTATTCATTCTAAAGCGAATATTGGGGGCGAATGGGTCGAATCTGCCAGAACATAGTATCAAGGCAAAAACCTATACTCAAATATAAGTAATTTATCAAATGTAATGACTAAATATTGATCATGGGATAGCATTTCTGTACAATAAATCCATTAAAAATCGGATATTAGCACCCAGAAAAAAGAGGAACGAACAGGCAGAATGTTATTTACAGAACACAACTTTAACAGGAGAAAAGAACTTAGTGGAAGTATTGAAGTCATCTGCGGATCAATGTTTTCAGGTAAAACAGAAGAACTTATCAGGAGACTTCGCCGTGCCCTGATCGCTAAGCAAAACGTTGAAATATTCAAACCTAAAACAGATACCCGGTATGATGAAAACTCAGTGGTATCTCATGATCTGAACTCCATCCAATCTACACCTGTTGAAAATGCCGCCTCAATCCTGCTCCTGAGTTCCAATACTGAAGTTGTCGGCATTGACGAAGCCCAGTTCTTTGACGATGAATTACCTGATGTATGTAATACATTGGCTAACAGAGGAATACGAGTAATTATTGCCGGTCTGGATATGGACTTTCAGGGTAAACCCTTTGGCCCTATGCCAGTCCTGATGTCAATTGCAGAAGTAGTAAATAAGGTTCATGCCGTTTGTTTGCAATGTGGTGGTCCTGCCACGTATTCGTACCGTACTGTACCTAGCGAATCAAAAATATTACTAGGCGAAAAAGAGAGTTACGAGCCCCGCTGTAGAACATGCTTTAATGCCATATTATAATTGCATTTAAAGAGTTTTTCCTGAGAATATAAAAACGAATAAATGCTATTCAAATTTATCCACTAATGCCGAAATGGGCAATAATTTTTATCCATCTGGAAATTAAGCAATTAAATAATTCTTTTGCTTGAAGAATTGCTTATTCTGCATAAACAGAAACGAAGAAGATAATCTTAACAGTTTAGCAGAATATGCCGGCCAGAGCAAACCTGCATACATCATTAAGGACAATACAGGTGCCAACACCATAACAAATGTCAAAGCAACAATTGGGCGGGTGCTTTTCTATGATAAGAATCTGAGCATCAACGATACCATATCCTGTGCCAGCTGCCATAAGCAGGAATTTGCCTTCAGCGATCCGGAAATAATAAGTTTGGGTGTTTCGGGCGGTGTTACTCAGAGACATTCTATGCGACTGGTGAACTCAAGATTTGCTGTTGAGCGCAAATTCTTTTGGGATGAACGGGCAGCCACTTT
>Ga0105052_10007042_pt1 | contig 11149 bp, 8 predicted proteins | sample FRY03_FD_78094 | JGI IMG/M metagenome (GOLD analysis project Ga0105052, IMG submission 78094) | Freshwater microbial communities from Lake Fryxell liftoff mats and glacier meltwater in Antarctica - FRY-03 | ecosystem: Environmental > Aquatic > Freshwater > Ice > Glacier meltwater ... | reverse complement strand
GGTCCAAGGGCAGCTACGCTTGCTACAAGCCCGGCCAGTGGACGGCCTTTGGCGGCATCGAGGGTGAGCCGGAGGGGCGCTTCCTGTTCGCCGGCGAACACACGTCGCGCGAGTTTCAAGGCTACATGGAGGGGGCGGCCCGGACCGGCCGCCGCGCCGCTGAGGAGGCCATCGCGCTGGCGACCGCGGGCCTTGCCATTGGTCGCTGAACTCTACGTCGGTGTCGCGGGCGCGCGGGTGAGGCGTCGGCCTACCGGAATCCAGACGGCGCAGCTGAAGTACGCGACGAGGCTGTAGACGACGGCCGGCATCGCGATCTCCTCGCTATTGAGCGTGCCCATCGCCAGCCCCATCGCGAGCGCGCCGTTCTGCATACCGACCTCGATGCTGATGGTGATCGCCTGACGGCCGCTAAGGCGCGCCAGCAAGCCAAGCCCGAGGCCGATGAACATTGAGCCGAAGGACAAGACGACGATCGGGACAAGTAGGAGGTCCAGGTAGTCCCCGATGCGCTTGGCCTCTTTCGTGACGGCGCCGACGACGAGCACGGCGAGCAGCAGGACAGCGAGGGTCTTGAAGATGCGCTCGGCGCGGTCGGCGAGGGTCGGCCGGTGGTGGCGGAAGACCATGCCGAGGCTCAGGGGGAGGCCGACGAGCAGGGCGATCTGAAGCATTGTCTCGCCGGCCGGCATGAAGACGGTCTTCGACTCGCCCATGAAATAGCCGAGCGCGAGATCCATAATAAGGGGAATGGTGATAATAGTTGCAACACCACTGACAGCGGTGAGGGTCACGCTGAGCGCGACGTCGCCGCGCGCGAGGTGTGAATAGAGGTTCGAGCTTGGTCCTCCGGGGGCAGCCGTGATGAGGATGAGGCCGACCGCGAGGGGCGGGGGCAGCGCAAACCAGATCGCGATCGCGAAGCCGACAAGAGGCAGGACGATGAGCTGCCCGATCGCCCCAATGAGGACCGCCCGCGGTTCGATCAGGACGCGTTTGAAGTCGACGATTCGGAGCCCGAGACCCATCGCGAACATGATGGTCGCGATCGCGAAGGGGATGAAGATCTTTACGATCGCCGAGACCTCGGCCGATGCGGCGGGTTGGGTCGCAAAAAATGAAGAAAAATCCAATAGATCCTCTGCGTCGGTCGGACAGGGCCCACGATTCGACTCGACCCGCCTCGTGGCGTCAACCGCTGGCGGAAGTCCCCCAGCATCCAAAGACCCGAATCAGGGCCAGTTTGGGCGGGTTGGGCGGTCTCTGCGGTCACGAGCCCTCCGCCGTCTCATGGCGATCCGGATCGCGACCGCGCTTGCAGAGCATTCGTTCGGCAAGTAGAGCAACGAGTCATGAAGACACCACGAGTTCATAAAAAACTATTAAGCGTTCTTGGCCGCCGCCCGAAGCATACGACGCCGCGTAAACCCGAGATGGATGTGGCGCTCGCCGACGGGCTCACGGGATCGCGTTTTCTTCACGGCGCGCTGGTCGCGGCGGTCGAGGCCTTTCCGCAGACCTTCGCGCCGAACACGGTCGCGTCAGACGCCAAGGCCTTTCGCGCGGATCTCGTGCAAGCCTCGGCGCGCTTTGAGGCGCTGCGCATCGAATCGCCCGAGCGCTTCGCGATCGCCAAGTTCCTCGCCGAGTGGGCGGCCGACCGCATGGTCTTTCGCGATGAGGCCGGGACCACCCCCCTCGCGGATTTCCTCGCGGCGGCCGGCGACGACGGTGCGACCCTCCGCGAGGTCTCGCGTGGCGAGCGCCCTGATCCGGCGGGCTGGATGGCGGTGCCATTCCAAGCTGGCGTCTTCCGCGGCGCAGAAGTCGCGAAGCTGGCCGAGAAGCTCTATCGCGCCCACGAGATGAGCACAGACGCCCACGAGGCGCTGAAACGGGCGGCTGCCAAGGGCGAGGCCGGGTTTCCGCTAAAAGGCGCGCGCTTCGCGATCCTCGGTGCGGGCGCCGAGCTGGCCCCCACGGCGCTGCTGCTCGAGGGCGGCGCGGACGTCCTCTGGATCGATCGGGCCGAGCCTGAGCCGTGGCTTCAAGCGAGTTTTGGTTCGCGGCCCGTCGCGGGTCGGCTCTTCGTGAGCGAAGGCGGGGCGTGCCTCTTGTCCAAGCCGCGCGAGGCCCTCGCGGCCATCCGCGCGTTCTACGACACGGGCGACAAGACGCCCGTTCATCTTGGACTCTTCGCTTACGCGCCCGGTTCGGGTCGGGAGCTTCGCCTGACTGGCGCGATGGACCAGATCGTCCGCGCGCTCGAGCCGGCCAGCGTCGCGTCGATCTCGATGTACGTATCCCCGACGACGCCGGGCGAGGTCACGGCCGAGGACCAGGCGATCTCCGAGCGGCGCCTCACGCATCCGCCACTTTGGCAGCGCTCGTTGCTCGCCGTCGGTGGTCTCGGCGGGCCGCCTTTTTCGAAGGGGCCCAGGGGAGACAAAGCCGTCGCGCACGCGGTCGTCATGCTCCAGGGGCCGACCTACCTGGCCGCCCAATACCTAAGCAAGATGATGGCCGCTGAGGCGCTGGCTCACGAGGCCGCAGGCAGCGATTCCTCGCGCTCCGGGCTCCGCGTCTCGGCCAACGTGGCCGGCATCACCAACACCCGCTCACTTGAGCATCCCCTCTTTCAAGCGGCCTTCGTCGGCGCACCCAGCCTCGGGGTCCACATCTTCAAGTCGGAGACGACCCGAACGCTGAGCGCGATCTTGATGCTGGAAGACATCTTCGGCGTCGAGGCGCCCGCGCTGGACGTCATGGCGCGGCGTCAGATCCACGGTGGCGTCTACACCCACCCGTTTTTATTCGAGAGGACGATTCGAGTCGGCGCGGTGATTGGCCTTTCCAAGAAGCCAAAGCTCATCCTCAAGATGAAGCGCTGAACCGCCGCGAGATCATTTGAGTTCAAAAGAAGAGGCCAGCTTGGACCCGATCGTGAGATCGGCCAAGCTGGCCTCTTTGGCGTTCGAAGGGGGCGCTCACGTTGGAGCACCCCGCCTAGCTTAGCTCACCTGTTTTTCGGGCTTGTCGAGGGACTCCCAGATGAGCTCGGCGACGTCCTTGGTCTTCACAGCGACCTGCTTTGTGCCGATGGCGTCTTCCATCATGAGGTTACAGAAGGGGCACGCGACCGCGATCGTGGTGGCGCCCGTCTCCATCGCCTGCTCGACGCGGGTGTGGTTGATGCGGGTGCCGCGGTGCTCTTCCATCCAGACGCGTGAGCCGCCCGCGCCGCAGCACATACCGTTCGTCTTATTGCGGGCCATCTCCTTGATCTTCAGGCCGGGGATCGCCGCGAGGGCCTTGCGTGGCTCTTCGTAGACGTCGTTGTAGCGGCCGATATAGCAAGAGTCGTGGTAAGTGATTTCCGACACACCTTCGGGCTGCTTACGCGGTACGATACGGCCGCTCTTGACCAACTCTTCGATGAGCACCGTGTGGTGCACGATCTGGAACTGGCCGCCGAACTGCGGGTACTCGTTCTTGATGGTGTTGAAACAGTGCGGGCAGTGCGTGATGAGCTTCCGCTTCTCGACCTCGTAGCCCTTCATCGTCTCGATGTTCTGCTGGGCCAGAGTCTGAAAGAGGTACTCATTGCCAGCGCGGCGCGCCGGATCGCCCGTGCAGGTCTCCTCTTCGCCGAGGATGGCGAAGGAGATGCCGGCCTCGCGCATGATGTGCACGAGGGAGCGCGAGACCTTCTTCTGCTTGTCGTCGTACGCGCCGGCGCAGCCAACCCAGAAGACGTACTCGGCGCCCGGGTTATCGGCCAGCATCGGGACCTTGAGGTCCTCGCCCCACGCGGTGCGGTCGGCTGTGGGCAGGCCCCAGGGGTTACCCTTGGACTCGAGGTTTTTAAAGGTCGCCTTCAGCTCTTTTGGGAAGGAGGCCTCCATCAAGACGAGGTGACGGCGGAGATCGATGATCTTATCGACGTGCTCGATCATCACCGGGCAGGCCTCAGAGCAGGCGCGGCAGGTCGTGCAGTCCCAGATGGCGTCTTCTTTGACGTCCTCGATGAGGGTCTTGCCGTACTGAGGGACCTCCCAGCCGGTCATGTCCACGGGGCCGGCCAGGATCTCCTTTTCACGTGCATACAAGTGGTCACGGATGTCGGTGATCAATAGCTTTGGATTCAGGACCTTACCAGTGATGGTCGTCGGGCAGTTCACAGCGCAGCGACCGCACTCCGTGCACGAGTAGGTGTCGAGGATCTGCTTCCAGTTGAAATCCTTGACGTCGCCGACACCGAATTTTTCTTGTTTTTCAATGTCCTTGATCGGCTCAAGCGCCCCCTTCGGGGTGACCTCGCCAAAGAGCACGTTCGGGATCGCGGTGATGACGTGGAAGTGTTTGCTGCCCGGAAGGAGGTTGAGCAGCGTAAGGACGACGGCGATGTGGAGCCAAAAGGCGATCTCTTGACCGGCCATGAGATCGGGGGCGCTCATGCCATCGAAGAGAGAGGAGAAGAGGGCGCCAATCGGGGCCCAGGTCATCTCCTCGGCGATGGCCGCGGCGCGCGTGGACTCGGTGAGCGTACCCCAATCGAAGAAGAGGGCGTTCTCGAACCCGGTCTCTTTTTGGGCCAGGGCGAAGGCGAAGCCGTCGAGCAAGAAGTCGCTGAGCATGAGGGCACCGAGCATGCCCAAGATGACGAGGGCCTCGGTCGAGAAGGTAAGGCGCTTCGGTTTCGAGACCAGTCGGCGGTAGGCGGCCCAAGAGATCATCGCTAATACGATGACCTCCGTGATGTCTTTCACCAGGGAATATTCATGGTGCACAAAGGGAATGCGGGCGTCGGGGACGAAAGCGCAGACCATAATGAAGATGGTCCGGATCTGCAGGATGAGGAAGCCCCAGAAGATCAGGGCGTGCATCGTGCCGGCGCCTTTCTCCTTAAACATCTTCTTCTGCCCGAAGGCGTAGGTCATGACGTTCGCGATGCGGCGCGGGATCTCGGTAAAGAAGCGCTCGCGGTGTTGCGTGGCCAAGAGCAGCCGGAATTTGCCCTGCATCACGAGGCCGAAGTACGCGAACGCTGTCAGCAGCGCGAAGATGAAGGGGAGCCAACGGATATCATTCATAAGTCACGCCTCGTGCACAAAACGGTAGAGGTGGATAGGAACCTGAAATTCTAGGCATTTCTTTTCTCGATGGGATTGCGGCAGGGCCGCCAAGATCGAGTCGTCAGTGCCGCTACCAGCGAGGGTCAGGCCCGCGGCGGTGAGCTCCTCGACGAGCAGCTCACCGTAGGCCTCGACGTCGGTTTTGACAAAGATCGAACCGTCGGCGCTGATTGTGCGCGCCATGAGGGCCGCAAAATCAGGGTTAAAAACCCGTTTCTTATGGTGTTTTTTCTTCCACCAGGGGTCGGGAAAGAGGACGTGGATGGCGTCGACCGAGCCCGGAGGCACGAGGGCCTCGATGTGGGGCGGGCGTCGCCTTCCACGCTGCGCATGTTCGTGATCCCGAGGCGCGCGGCTCTCTCGCCGGCCGCGCGGACCCAGCGCCGCTTGATCTCGAACCCAATCACATGGGCGTCCGGGTTGGCCGCCGCGAGGTCCAGGATGTAGTGGGGGCGCCCGAAGCCGATCTCGATGTGCAGGGGCCGGTGTGAGGCGAAGGCCACGAAGGCCGTCTCGTCCCCCTCACGCCGAAACGGCGCCAACACGAGGGGGTGCTCGAGCGGCGGAATCCGCGCCGTATCGATTCGCCGCTGGAGGTCGCCGCCGATAAGACCTCGCGCGTCGCGTGACGCGAGAGCCGCCGTGGGGATGTCGTCGTCGCCAGCCATGTGAAAGCCTCAAGGGAGAGATTGTGGTCGGATGGGAAATGGTGGGCGCACCGCGTGCTCTAGGCCCCGATGACGTCCGACAAAACGCGGAGCAGATAGCCCCGCTGTCCTCTTACTGCAAGGTGATTTCGGACGCGGCGCGCCAATGAAGCGCGGTGTTCTGCGACGGTTCGGGCCCTAGGCAGCCGCCCCCTTCCAAAAGAAGCTCGTCCGGCGACAGGGGCGTCGCGGCGTCGCTGGAATCGATCGTGCGCACAGCGATGCCACGAGAGACCGAGTGGATGAGCGCCTCGATGGCGGCGAGCTCACTCGGCGAGAGCCGCGCGGCCGCTGGGACCTCTTGGCGAAGCGCGGCGACGAAGGCTAGTAGCGGCGCGAGGTCCGGCTCGGCCACGGCGAACACGTACCTCTGGCCAACGCGGACGACGTGGGCTCGCAACGGCGAGCCTTGGCGCGTAAACACGGCGATGAGGTCCCTAAGCGCGGCGGGCACGGCCTCCAAAGGTGGAGCACGTTGCTCCAAACCGAGCGCGTCGATCGGGATCGCGAGCCAGGTCGGTTTTGTTCCGTGGCTCGTCGTCACAAAGAGGCGCCCTCGGGGAGCGATACATGGTGAATCGACGGGGTCGGCCGCCGCGGACGTGGGCAGGGCAGCGACGGCCGCCAGCAGCGCGTCGCCGCGTGCCGACTTGGGCAGACTGAGGCGGATCCTCGCGGCGGTGAAGAGGCGACGGTGCTGGCGGACGAGGTCCTCGCGGTTGAGGATCGCGATGGTCGGTCCGAGCCCGGGGGGGGAGAGGAGGCGGCCGTGCCCACCAGCGAGGGCCGTGGCCCAGAGGCCCGGCAGATCGCCACCACGCGGTGCGGCCGTGCGGTTGCGCTCTGCCCACGTCGCCAGGTGGTTGCTGCTGAAGGTAGTTTCGGACGCGAGGCGCACGAGCGCGAGGGCCGCAAGTTCGAGCGATGATGCGGTGGCATCATAGGGGAGGGACGCCTGCCACCCGATTCCGTCGGCGTCTGCGACCGCGTCGAGGACAAAGCCATGCGCGAGGGCCTCGCGCTGGATCCCCAGCCTCTCCCCCGCGTCCGAACAGTGGTCGCCCTCGAGGGCCAGAGTCGCGACTATCGCCGAGATTCCCTCAAGTGCCGCGGGCTCGTCGGATGGCTCGGGCGCTACGACTAGTCGCAGTCGTAGCTCGCTCATCGGCTCGCCGTGGAGGCCACCGCACCCCCGCGACGTCTCAATGATCGTCGCGCCATTGGCCAGGATCGTGATGTCGTCGCAGCCGGGCGAGGCCCCTTGCCAGGCTTGGACGAGGGCCCCTTCGGCAAGACCCGCCGATCCGCCCGGGGCCGTCGCGCAGGCGAACAGCGGTCCGCCCGCGATCGCCATCGTGAGGTAGACGGGAAACCGGCTCATCGCGTGCGCTCCTCGGCGTTTACTGCCGCGCAGGACTCGTGGGTCGCCTTCATCAGTGACTCGAGACGCAGGTCGCCCGCCGCCATGTCCAGGATGGGTCGATAGAGCGCGCTATCGAAACCTAGACTCCGCATGAGCTTGCCCTGGGCGCGCCACGCCCTCTCACGATCTTTCAGCGCCTGGAGGTGGCAGTAGTGTTCCGTGTAGAGCGTCGCGAACGCCGCGAGGCTCACGAGCTTGCGGAGGCGCCCGAGCTCGCCGCAGCGGTCCTCAAACTCCCGCGTCAGAGCGCTGAGCGCGTCTCGGTCCACCGCGACGCTCCGGGCGAGGCCGCGCCACGCATCGGCATCGATCCCGAGTTTTTCCTGGAGGCGCACGTCGGGCGGCCGCGAGTCGCCCGGAGCCGGGCAGGTCAACTCGACCGAGGCGGCGACGAATCGCGCGCGAGTTCCTTGGTCTAGGGAGACCGCATCAAGGCCGTCCAGCGGTCGCGACGACGGCACGAAGACCCAGGTGGTGTTCGCGGGGGCGAGAGCCTTCGAGATGATTTGACGTGCGACTATTGCTGCGGTCGGTGCTGCCCCCGCCAACACCCCTGCGCCGGCCAACTCGGCGGGCTCAGGGCGGGCAACGGTCAGCGCACGCGTCGCCTCCCGGAGGCTATCGCGCCAGTCCGCCCTAGGGTCGAGGTCGACTTGGATGACCAGCAGCGACGACTCCTCGAAGACGGCCGCGCGCGCAGCGATGCCACGGACGTTTGGTGACACGAGGGCCCGGTAGTGGCTCCCGCCCGGGTGGTTCAGATAGGCGACGAGTGTGGCCATGGCATCGGCGTCCTCGGAGGCTCGCTCAGGCAATGGGGCCACGCCGTACAAACGTGGAGGCCTATTGAGCGCGCCGTCCGCCGCGCGCAGTAGGATTGGCTCGGTGGTCGGCAGCAACGCCGCGGCCGTTTTTTTTGAGCTCCGCGTTCTGCTGGCCGGTCGGTCACAGGTGTCGAGGTGCTCAACGGTGGCCCCTTCAAGAAGGAGTAGGAGGCGTGAGGCGGCCATCTCCGTGTCGACATCCGCTGAGAGAGCCCGCTGGGTGGCGACAATGGCTGCGCGCGCGGCGTCGAGGTCCTCAGTCTCGAGCCCGCCTAAACCATCCGGGTGGACCGCGTTGAGCGCGAACTGGGCGGGATGGAAAGCTGCGGCCACGAGATCGGCCGTCAGTCGCATGCCACCCCGGGCCGACCGAGGCCCTTTGACCGACAAGACGAGCGCGGCGCCGTCGTGAAGGGGAACGATCCCGCCTACAAGGCGAGCTCCGGCGGCGGCCAACGCGAGCTGTAGGCGTGCGGGGTTATCCAGACGGGCGTGCCACGCGTGAAGTGCGTTGGCTAGGTGCTCGGTCGGGGGATTCTGAACGCGGGCGAGGACGCGGATCTCGCAGGTGTCCGGAGCCGCCGTGTCGTTGGCGGCGCGCAGGTCGGGAACGACGGTCCCGAATGACATCAACACCATGGCTGCAAAGAGCGCCGCGCGGCGGGGGGAGGCCGAGGCGACCCGTCTCAAAGTCCGGATGGCGACGTGCGGTGGGCCGGCCAGCGCGGTCCGGACGGCGCGATCGCTTTTGCTTGCTTGGCTGACCGCTCTCATGCTACCTCGCGCCCCAAGATCATCTCCACGGTTGGCGTCCGACGCCGGCCAAGCCAAGGGGTGGGCCTTTTCGGCCCATTTTTTATGTCCGAAGAAAGATTCGCAGAAGTCATCCTCAAGCTCCACGACCTCATCGTGCCCGCTGTCTCGGCAGAAGGCTATGAGCTTGTCGACATGGAGCTCAAGCGCGGTTCGCGTCGCTTCCTATTGAAGTTGACCATCGACCGGCAGAGCGACGTGCCCTATCGCGGCACGGCGGCGAAGGTCGAGGACGAGATCCTCGTGGGCGCGGTGGGGATCGGCGATTGCGCCGAGGTGTCACGCATCGTGTCGCCCATTCTAGATGTGGAAGATGTCATCCCGGTCGCCTACGACCTAGAAGTGACGTCGCCGGGGGTCAACCGCCCCCTGAAGAAACCCGAACATTTCCGTCGCGCTCTGGGCCTTGATGTGCGCGTAAAGACGCGCATCCCAGTCGGCGACAATGAGATCTTTTTTATCGCGAAGCTGGCTGAGGTTGGTGAGGAGAGTTTCGTGCTCGACGTGAATAGCCGTCGGGTCGAGATTCCCTTCCGAATCGTTGGTTCAGCCCAAATCGAATACAAATTCTGACCCACGCGAGAGTGCGCCATGGAGATTGAAAACCTCAACCTGACCCTTGAACTGGTGGCTAAAGAAAAGGAAATCTCCAAAGAGATCCTGATCAAGGCCATGGAGGACGCCATTGAAACGGCGGCCCACAAGGCGTTTGGCGAAAACCGCGAGCTCGAAGCGAACTTCAACGCCGAGACCGGCGCTGTGGATCTCTTGCAGTTCATGGAGGTCGTCGACGAGGTTGACTTTCCCGAGCGCGAGCTGACCATCGACCAAGCTCGTCTGGTCGACCCCGACGCTGAGATCGGCGACGAGCTGGGCTTTCAGATCTTCTATCTCGAAAAAGATAAGGCCAAGGCCGAAGAAGAGGACCTCAAGCACGGCGACCTCCTCGGCATCCAGCAGTCCCGCCAAACCTTCGGCCGCATCGCCGCCCAGACCGCCAAGCAGGTCATCTTGCAGCGCGTCCGCGAGGCCGAGCGGTCGCGAGTCTATGACGAGTACAAAGATCGCCAAGGCGAGCTCGTCACGGGTCGCGCACGCCGCTTCGAGAAGGGCAACGTCATCGTCGCCCTACCGCGCGCTGAGGGCATCCTCCTTGCCCGCGAGCAGATGCACCGCGAGAGCTATCGCGCTGGAGACCGCGTCCAGGCCTTCGTCAAAGAGGTCCGCAGCGACGCCCGTGGACCTCAGATCATCCTGAGCCGAACGGACCCGGGTCTCATCTACAAGCTCTTCGAGTTGGAAGTCCCCGAGATCTACGAGGGCATCGTCAAGCTGCGTGCAGTCGCGCGTGAGCCTGGCGAGCGCACGAAGATCGCCGTGGCCTCGACGGACAGCGATGTGGATCCCGTGGGCGCTTGCGTCGGCATCAAGGGAAGCCGCGTGCAGGCCGTCGTGCAGGAGCTCAAGGGCGAAAAGATCGACATCGTCCCGTACAGCGACGACATCGCGAAGTTCGTCTGTAACGCGATCGCTCCGGCGGACGTGGTGCGGGTGCTCATCGATGAGCGCAACGACGCGATCGAGCTCATTGTGCCCGACGACCAGCTCTCGCTGGCTATCGGTCGCCGTGGACAGAACGTCCGTCTGGCCTCGCAGCTGGTCGGGTGGCGCATCGACATCAACCCTGAGTCGAAGGTCGCCGAGTACAAGGACGAGCTCCGCTACTACTTGACTCAGTACATGCCGCGCCTCGACGCCGACCAGATCGAATTCATGTTCCGCCTCGGGTTCCACTCGGCGGAGAACATCATCAACGCGGATCCTGTTGAACTTACAGCGATCCCGAACGTTGATGAGGATTTGGCCGAGGACATCCAGGAGGTCTGCGAAGACCTCCTTGAGGCTCGCGTCACGAACAAACTCTGGGGCCCCGGTGGGCGCCAGGCCGCGATGGAGCGGCTCGCCAATGGCGAAGTCAAAGCTCAGGTCACAGACGCATGACGGCATGAGCCCCATCGTCCCCAGTTCCGAGGATTTTCTCGCAGCATGTTATTCGCTCCTACCGATGTCGAGCCGACGCGCGCATGTGCCGCGTGCCGGGCTCGTTGCAAGAGCACCTCGCTCTTGCGCTTTACCCGCGTCGAAGGACGTGTGGTGCCGGACGTCGGTCGTGTGCGTGGCGGGCGCGGTTTAAATCTCGGGCCCGGCCGTCGGTGCGTTGAACGCGCGGCAGCTCGGCAGGTGTTT
>Ga0105052_10007041_pt1 | contig 11149 bp, 7 predicted proteins | sample FRY03_FD_78094 | JGI IMG/M metagenome (GOLD analysis project Ga0105052, IMG submission 78094) | Freshwater microbial communities from Lake Fryxell liftoff mats and glacier meltwater in Antarctica - FRY-03 | ecosystem: Environmental > Aquatic > Freshwater > Ice > Glacier meltwater ... | reverse complement strand
GGCGCGGGTGTTTTATGTGGCGGCTACGCGGGCTACGCAGAGGTTGGTTATGGGGGTGGGTGGGGATGGGGAGATTGGCAAGCGCTTGGATCCAAGTTTAATTTCCTGCCGCGCGCAATACCTGTGCATTGATAAACTGTTTAGCAAATCTAATAAATTCTTAAGGGGGAATCCATGTCAAAAGCTTTAGCGTCACCTGCAAAGCGATTCTTTGTCGAAATGTTGACACGTGATATTGAACTTGGAGATGCAATTCTTGATCTTTTGGATAACTGTGTAGATGGTGCGATTCGCGCTGGGTCGAAAAATGCAGCGTTTCCTTATAAAGGCTTTCATGCGCACATCGAACTGACGCCTGAAGCATTCAAAATCGATGACAACTGCGGCGGGATTCCAAGAAACATTGCAGAGAACTATGCATTCCGATTTGGCCGGACCGAGAGAGATCGCGATGCGGACCTAGCGACAGTCGGCGTGTACGGCATTGGTATGAAGCGGGCAATTTTCAAACTCGGAACAAATTGTGTGCTTGAGAGCAAACATGCTGCCGATGAATTTACAGTCACGATTGACAAAGCATGGATGGAAAACGATGGGCCCGATGGTTGGGAGCTAGAGCTCTCAGACGAAGCGCCAAGTCTCAAAAAAGCTGGCACAAGAATATGTGTTGATCAGCTTCATCCATCGGTTCAAATCGAGTTCGATCAAACTAAAAACACATTCATTACTGACTTTCGCGAAATTGTTCAACGCCACTACAGTTACATCATTGAAAAAGGATTCGAGATAAAAATCAATGGAAAGGCAGTTATCGCTTCCACCATACAAACACTTTTTGATAGTGTTTCGCTTCAAGGTGATGGGACCGGCATACAGCCCTATATTTACGAAGCTGAGTCCGAGGGAGTAAGTGTCAAGTTGATGATGGGTTTGTACGAAAAATTCCCTAATGATCAGGAGCAAGAGGACAGCGAAAAGGGCTTACGCAATAAAGAGACCGCTGGGTGGACAGTGATTTGCAATGACCGAGTTGTCGTTGCGGCGGACAAGTCAAGAATGACGGGTTGGGGTGAGGCAGGGGTTCCTGCATATCACAGCCAGTTCACGGCGTTAGCCGGTGTTGTTATTTTTAGAAGTAACGATGCTCTGAAGCTGCCAGTGACGACAACTAAGCGAGGGGTGGATCAAAACTCTGAAATGTTTGGCCAAGTAAAGGAAGTGATGCGCGAAGCCCTGAAACACTTCACAAGTTTCACAAACAAGTGGAAAGGCCAAACTCCAGAACGTGATGCCATCCAAAGCAAAGCAGCGTCGATTGACATTCGCACTGCTTCTGCGTCTGTACCAGCGGCGAAGTGGAAAGACGTTCGGAAGGGCCTTGGTGGGCGCAGATTTGTTCCGCTACTACCGGAGCCACCAACCGAAAGCCGTGGCCGCCGAATTCAGTTTACAAGGCCTGTCGAGGATATTGCTGCGTTGGGTGACTACTTGCTGGGCGATCCAAAGGCCAAAGCGGCTGACGTTGGTATCGCAAGTTTCGAATGGGCATTGAAGAAAGTGAAAGCGACATGAGTGGCGGCGCTATTGCATACCATCTTCGCGAAAACAAGGCGATTGAACGAAATCTGTTTATCGACCTACTAGCAAGAATTGGAAGAGTGAAGAACATATCCGAGTACACATACTTTGGATTCGGTGGCCCATTCTTAGAGGACTTTAAGGCGATACATTCCGCATTAAGGATAACTAAGATGAACTCAATTGAGATGGATACAAACGTATGGCAACGTCAGGCTTTCAATAGTCCGTCAGCATTCATTAATTTGCACAATTGCAAAAGCGGAGATTTTTTTCGGTCACATGAGTTCGTCGACGGCAATATCGTATGGTTAGACCACACGAGCCCAAAAGGTTTGTACGAAAAATTATCAGATTTCAAGCTATTGGTCGGCAAACTTGGAAAATACGATGTTGCAAAAATAACTTTAAATGCAAATGCCGACACCTTGGGCCACAGCGATCCAGAAAACGGGCCAGCACAGCGACTGAAAAAGCTTGTCGATCGCTTAGGTGATTACGGACATGGTGACTTGGAAGAAGATGACGTTTTGCCGAGACGGTACCCCGCAACATTGATGCGCGCCGTTCAAAGTGCTGTAAGTAGATTAGCAACGCGAAAGTCAGGCGAGTATTTCCAGATTTTGTCAGCATTTGTTTATCAGGATGGTCTACATCAAATGCTTACGGTCACGGGCGCCATTTTAGACGCCAAAAGCGACCAAGACAAAGTGGATTTTCTCGAAAAGTCTCGTTTTGATCATTGGCCGTTTAAGAATCTTGATTGGTCGTCTCCGCTGATGATTAGCGTCCCAGCGTTGTCAACGAAGGAGCGGATGAAGCTCGACGCTGCTTTGCCGGTTGGCAAAGACCTGAACGCTGGCAATCACTTGGTATCGACACTTGGATACTGTCCGAGTGAAGTGGGTGAGGAGACAAACGCAAAGCTATTATTGGCAAATTATGCGATGTTTTATCGCGCATACCCATTATTCTCACGCGTGGTTTTATAGCGATTTTTTGAGCTTGATCCAGACGATGATTGGATCCGACGGCGCCCATCATGCAATCGATATTGCCGCTACTGAATGCTCAATTTTCTTGCAATCGCAGTCAATAGCTGTTCCGCAACGATGGGTGAGACGCTATTTCCCAACTGACGAAAACTGTGCCACTTAGTTGGGTGCAGCAAGAACCAGTCTGGAAAACCTTGCAATCTAGCTGCTTCGCGGGGTGTGATCACTCGCGCCTGTGAAGGGTGAATCGGCCTAACAGCCTGATAACTACCTTTGTCACTGCCCGTCCCCGCTCTGAGAGTAGGGCAGAAACCGTCAAAATCCAATCGCACTGATTTCGAAATCGGATCTTTTTCTCTCGGTTTCAGATTGCTGTAACGCGTCGCGACATCAGGTCTGTGTACTGTTCCAAAACAGCCTGACGTGTAACCTGTGTCGTTAAATGCGTCGATCGCGAATTCGTCGCCAACGCCATGAGGGATATGCGACTGAGCCCGATCGTTAAAGAATGACGACGGGAGTCGGCAGACCGGTTGCCAACTGCTCTCTTCAGACTGCCAAGCAGGATTGATCGTTTCGGGAAGTCCTGCAAGGGCTTCTTTAACAGTTGTCTTTTTTTGTTCTGGACAAGGAACAAAGATATCCATTTCTAGACCTGTGCACCGAGCGGGATCAAATCCAACAAAGAAGACTCGTGTCCGAGTTGTCGGAGCACCAAAAGCCGCGGCACTGATTTTTGTGGGTTTTAGAAGCGTGTAGTTTGCAGGAATTGATGCGAGCGCGGCATCAAGCAATTCCTTATTTCTGTCTTGGAGTATTCCAGGCACGTTTTCTGCCACAAAAAACCGTGGCTGCGTTTTTGCTACAAGACGGATGAAATGGCCAAAGAGCGAGTTTCGAGAATCATTCGGGTCACGTCGACCTATCGAACTGAATCCCTGGCATGGCGGGCCCCCAATCAAACCATCCAACTCGCCCAACTCAAGATCGCTTTTGGCAAGCAAGTCGCGTCCACTAAGCTCGGAAATATCAATCCCCAGATGCATGGTCTTTGGAAAATTCCTGCTGTGTGTCTCATTTGCAAATGGATCGATTTCCACGGATGAAACTACCTTCATTCCAGCCCGCGCGGCGCCCAAAGAAAACCCACCCGCACCAGCGAAGAGGTCGATAATTTTCAAAGCATTTGGCATCGATATTAAATTTTTTTGGTCGGGAAGGCTTTGAGACGAGTAGCAACTTTTGCTAGCCGTCAACTTTCGAGCACAGGGAGATTGCTCTCACCGTTGCTTTCGAAAACACCTACCTGAATCCGTGAGTTCGCCGGATGATTTTCACTGTTTTCCCATATAAATCAACAGCTTATAGGATTTTCATCTTTCATCTTCAGGGTGCGACTCGTTTCTTACCTAAGTTGTTGATTTTCAAAGAGAATGTCGCGCTTTATAGACCTGAGCTCACGGATTCAGGACCTATATACGGAACGAGCAGACTATTTTAGGGCGTAAGCGGTTTCAGCCCTGCCCGTATGCTCAGGCAGATACCAGTCCAACCCACAAGAAAAGGCCCAGTCGCCATGCATGAAATCATCTGTCCACACTGCAGCAAAGCCTTCAAGATCGACGAAGCGGGGTACGCTGACATCCTAAAGCAGGTGCGCGATGGCGACTTTGAAAAACAGTTGCACGAGCGGCTGGAGCTGGCCGAGCGGGAAAAGCGCGACGCGATTGCCTTGGCCGAAGCCAAGGTCACCCATGCGCTGCAAGGCGCTGCGGCGCGCAAAGATGCGGAGATTCAGGTCTTGCAGGCCCAGCTCGCTGCCGGTGAGGTGGCCCCCGCAAGCTGGCGGTGGCGGAGGCTTTGGGCGCGGTCAGCAAAGAGCGCGATGGGCTGGCGAACGAGCTGGAGCAAGCGCGCACGGCGCAGCAAGCTGCCGCTCAGTTGGCAGAGGCGAAGCTGGCCCATGAGCTGCGAGGGGCTGGCGCCAAAAAGGACTTTGAGATTCAGGCGCTGCAAGCCAAGCTGGAGGCCGGCGACGTGGCGCGCCAATTAGCCGTAAATGTGGCCGTGAATGAAGCCGTGGGGGTGGTCGCCCGGGAGCGCGATGGGTTGAAAAATGACCTCAACCTCATCACCGTGAAAAATCAGCTGGAAGAGAAAGCCATCAAAGAAAAATACGAGGTTCAGATCAGGGAGCGCGATGGCGCGATTGAGCGCCTGCGGGACATGAAGGCGCGGCTATCGACCAAGATGGTCGGTGAAACCCTGGAACAGCACTGCGAAATTGAGTTCAACCGCATCCGTGCGGCCGCCTTTCAGCGGGCGCATTTTGAGAAAGACAACGACGCCCGCACCGGCAGCAAGGGCGACTACATTTTTCGCGACTCGGACGAGTCGGGCGCCGAGATCGTCTCCATCATGTTCGAAATGAAGAACGAGAGCGATGAAACGGCGACCAGGAAAAGGAACGAAGATTTTCTGAAAGAGCTGGACAAGGACCGCACTGAAAAAAAGTGCGAGTACGCGGTGCTGGTTTCCCTGATTGAGCCGGAGAGCGAGTTGTACAACAGCGGCATCGTCGATGTCTCGCACCGCTATCCGAAGATGTACGTGGTACGGCCGCAGTTCTTTGTACCCCTGATCACGTTGCTGCGCAATGCTGCTTTGAACGCGATGAAGTACAAGTCCGAGCTGGCGCTTGTGCGCTCGCAAAACGTGGACATCACGAAGTTCGAAACCCAGCTCGACGATTTCAAGACGGCGTTTGGGCGCAATTGGCGCTTGGCCTCCGAAGGCTTTGAAGAAGCCATCAAGCGCATCGACGATGCGATCAAGGACCTGGAAAAAACCAAGGAAGCGCTGCACAAGTCAGCAAACAATTTACGACTCGCCAACGACAAGGCCGACGATCTGACGATCAAGAAGCTCACACGTGGCAACCCCACAATGGCGGCAAAGTTTGCCGAGCTGCCAGGGACCATCGCCCCGGCTGAGACAGAGTAGGATCCGCTGGGTTGTCGAGAGGGTCTCGATGACAAAAGCCCTGCGTGCCGGGCCGAGAGGTACGGAAAATTGCTTCTGATTTGGCGGAAATTGGGGTCAGATTTTAATCAATTCGAGGTCTACATCCCTATTTGACCAACAAACACCCCGTACCCCGTCCCCTCCTTCCAACTAACCCAGCGCCCCTTGCGCCAGCAGGTCGTTGACATCCCGCAGATTGGTTCGAATCAGCTCACCTGCCCATGCCTTACCCACCAGGCCGCCAAGCCGCCAACGCCAGCGGTCCAATCCCAAAGCGAACCGCATTACCCTCACGAAATTGGGGTCAGATTTCAATTAATTTCGAGGTCTGCATCCCTGTTTGACCCACAAACACCCCGTACTCCGTCCCCTCCTTCCAACTTACCCAGCGCCCCTCGCGCCAGCAGGTAGTTGACATCCCGCAGACTGGTGCGAATCAGCTCGCCTGCCCATGCCTTTCCCGCCAGTCCGCCAGCGCCAACGGCCCAATCCCAAAGCTTGAAGTTGAGGTCAGGTCTTGCAATCATTCATGTATTGAATATCGCTGCAGGTATTGAGGGTCAAATTCCATCTATATCTGCCCACGGACAATCAAAATCAGCCTTGTTCAGGCAGCGCTCCCACGTTGAACTACAGGCCCAGTGCGTGCATGACTTTAACAACCGTCGCAAAGCTGGGGTTGCCTTGTTAGCCCAGAGCCTTGTAGAGCCCTTCGCGGGTGATGCCGGTGTCGCGGGCCGGTTGCATCATACCGCGCGCCCGTGCAATGTCGCCAACGGCTTTGGTGAATAGGGCAGCGTCTTCTGGGGCTCCGTCCATGCAGGCCTGCAGGTACTGCGCGCAGTCTTCGTCGGATTGCAGTTAGTCGACGGCTTCAAAGGGTTTTATTCCAAGTTGTGCGGCGGCGGTGGGGTTCATTACGCCAGCCATGTGTCGAAATCGGCGGCACAGAAGATTTTGAGCATGGTTGAAGTGCGATCCATGGTTTACGAATTGCGAAAATTTCAATGACTCTGCCTGCTCTGTTTTGTACAGCTGCTTGCGCACATTTCATATGGGCTAAAGCCCTATTTGACCAATAAATACCGCGTTTTCCGCGCCAACTATCCAGCATGCGCAGCGCTGTATCCGCAGGGCATTTCCCCTTCGTCAACCCTCTTTCCATCTGAAACAGATCCGCATTTTCACAAATACACCTCACTTCTTGAGCCGTATAGTTCAAAATACGCCTCATGTCTGCCTCAAACTCACCCGCATCCCCCCGCTATATCTGGCAGCACCGCGCATGGCCAAAGCTCACGTTTGATGCGGCTGCACTGGCCCCCGCACTAGACCAAGCCCGGCTGGAGCAGGGCCGTTTGTTGGGGCTACTGGCTGCCATAGGGCTGGAGCAGGCCAACGCGGTGCAGCGCGAGCTGTGGGTGCAAGAGGCGCTGGCCACCGCCGCCATAGAGGGCGAGCAGCTCAACCTGGAATCCTTGCGCTCGTCGGTGGCGCACCGGCTTGCACTGGCCGATGCGCCCGGCGCGGACCGGTCTGTGGAGGGCTTGGTGCAGGTGATGCAAGACGCGCTGGCCAACCACAGCGCTGCGCTGGATTTGGACCGGCTGTGCCGCTGGCAATCGGCGCTGTTTCCAGGGGGTACGTCTGGCATCACCCGCATAGCTGTGGGGCGGGTGCGCAACCACGCTGATGCCATGCAGATCGTTAGCGGTGCGCTGGGGCGCGAGGTGGTGCATTACGAGGCACCGCCCTCAGCCCAGGTGGCTACAGAGATGGACAGCTTTTTGGCATGGTTTGCCAGCACACCCCCCGCAGGGGCCGCCACTGCATCCACCACGAGTGCGGCCGTGAATGGCATTGCCCGGGCTGCGCTGGTGCACCTGTGGTTTGAGTCCATACACCCGTTTGAAGACGGCAACGGCCGCCTGGGCCGCGCCCTGGCTGACATGGCGCTGGCGCAAGACATGCATGCACATGACGCAGAGGCCAGCCCAGTGCTGGTGCGGGTGTACGGCTTGGCCCACCAAATGCTCAAAATCCGCGCCGCTTACCACGACGCGCTGAACCACACGCAGCGCTTGCGCGGCATTGCGCCCGATGCCAGCACCATTGACGCAACGCCCTGGGTGCAATGGTTTGTGCAGGCGTTTACCCGCGCGTGCATTGCCAGCCAGGCCGTGGTGCGAGACGCCACTGAAAAGGCGCAGTTCTGGCTGCGGGCAGCGCAGTGCCATATCAACCCGCGCCAGAGCAAGGTGCTGGAGCGCCTGCTGGACGCAGGGCATGCGGGGTCGGGCGGGGGCTTTTTGGGCGGAATGACCAATGAGAAGTACGCCAAGATCACCGCCACATCCAAAGCCACCGCCACGCGCGACCTGGCCGACCTGCTGGGCCATGGCCTGCTGCGCGTAGAAGGCGTGGGTAAAGCCACACGCTACGCGGTGAATGTGCCGAGCTGGGAACAGCCTGCGGTCAATGGTTAAAAAGCAAACCCCCACAGCATATAAATCAATGATGCATTTTTGATAGCTGCCTGCGCCCACTTCACCTGGGCTGCAGCCCTACTTGACCAACAAATACCCGGTACTCCGCCCCCCACCCTCCAGCCTGCCCAGCACGCCGCGCGCCAGCAGATCGTTGATGTCGCGCAGCGCCGTGTCCGAAGAGCATTTGCCAATCACCGCCCACTTGGCGTTGGTCAGCCTGCCGTCCATGCCGTCCAGCACATGGTTCAGCACCAGCGTCTGCCGCGCGTTCATGGGGGTGCCCGCCCAGCGCTGCCAGAACTGGGCCTTGTCCAGCACGCCCGCCAGCAACCCATCGGCACCCTGCACGGCGCGCAGCAGGCAGGCCAAGAACCAGCTGAGCCACGGCGTCACGTCCAGCGTGCCGCGCTGGGTGGCTTCCAGCTGGTCGTAATACTGTTTGCGCTCGCGCTGTATCTGGGCGCTCAGGCTGTAGAAGCGCTGGGCCGCGCCCTCAGCGCGAGCAAGGGCCATGTCGCCCACGGCGCGGCTGATGCGGCCATTGCCGTCGTCAAACGGGTGCAGGGTGACAAGCCACAGGTGGGCCAGCCCGGCGTGGATCAGGGCGTCGCCCGCCGGAGCGGCGTTGAACCATTGCAGGAAGGCGGCCATCTCTGCGGCCAGCGTGGTGGCGGGCGGCGCTTCAAAGTGCACCTTCTCCCTTCCCACGGGGCCGGACACCACCTGCATGGGGCCTGCAGCGTCGTTGCGCCACGCGCCCACCTGTATGCGCACGCGGCCGCTGTAGCCGGTGGGGAAAAGCGCTGCATGCCAGCCAAACAGGCGCTCTGCGGTGAGCGGCTGGGCGTGGTGCTGGGTGGCATCCAACACCATGTCCACCACGCCGTCCACGTTTCGGTCTGCCGGGGCCAGCGCCCCGATGTCCACCCCCAGCCTGCGGGCAATGGAGGAGCGCACGGCGCTCAGGTTGAGCGCTTCGCCTTCGATGGCGCTGGTGGTGATGACTTCTTGCGTCAGCACTTGCAGGGTGGCGTGGTCGCGCTGTGCCAACCCCAGTTCGGCCATGCGGCCCGCCAGATGGCCCTGCGCGCGATGCACTTGGGCCAGTGGTACGGCCAGCGCTGTCGCATCAAACCGCCACTGCTGCCAGTCGGGGCGCTGCCAAACATAGGTGCGGCGGCGTGGGGGTTTGTCTTGGAACATGCGGCGATTGTGCGCCTCATTCACCGCTATATGTGCGTCGAATAAAGCGGCTATTCACCGCAACCTCCGTAACTTGTTTTGCTTTTTACAGCTGCTTGTGCAAATTTCACGAAGGCCAAGAGCCAACTTGGCACTCAAGCCCGAGCAAAAAGGCTCTGCAGGATTTGATTTTCACGGTGCGGCTTTCTTCGGCAATCCACTCCCCGCCGCCCACAAGATCGACACCGGCACCGCGTGCAGCTTCTCGTCAAATGGGGTGATGCGGTCGTGGTCGTGGAGCACCAGGCCGTGGACAAACTTGTCGCCCACCGCAGCTTGCAGTTGGCGCAGGCCGCGCAGGTCTTGGGGGCGTACGGTGGCAGAGGCTTTGACTTCAATGCCAATGACGCGCCCGCGCCGGTCTTCGATGACCAGGTCTACCTCGTCTTGGTCTTTGGTGCGAAAGTGGGAGATGCGCAGCCGCTGGTCTGACCAAGTGGCGAGTTTCAGCACTTCTGACACCACAAAACTCTCCAGCAGCGGGCCATAGCCTGTGCGGTCTTTCTGCAACTGGGCGGCTGTGTCACCGCGCAGAGCAGCAAGCAGGCCGGTATCGAGAAAATGCAGCTTGGGTGTTTTGGTGAGGCGGCTGACCGCGTTGTGCGACCAAGGCGGCACTTGGCGCAGCAAAAACAAGCGCTCCAAGATGCCCACGTACTTTTGTGCCGTGGGTGCCGTTAGGCCCAGCGCCGCACCATAGCTGCTGTGGTTGACCAGCTGCCCGGCGTGGGCGGCCAACACATCGAGCAGGCGGGGCATGCGGTCGAGTTGGTCGATGTTGGCAATGTCGCGCACGTCCCTGTCCAGAATGAGCGCCACATAGTCCTCCAGCCACGCCTGCCGGCGGCTGGCGCTGGTGCGCCGCAGCGCTTCGGGGTAGCCGCCCTGAAGCACACGCGCCATCAGGGCATCGCCCACCACCGGGTTCTCCGCTGGGGGCAGCGCGTCGCCATCAAACAGACGGTCCAGCAAATCGCCTGGCGTACCTGCCAGCTCGGCTTGGGCAAAAGGCAGCAATGTGATCACGGCCAGTCTGCCCGCCAAGGAGTCGGCAACGACGGGCAGTGCCATGAGGTTGGTGGAGCCCGTCAGCAAAAAACGGCCCGGGGCTTGGTCTTTGTCCACGCTTTCTTTGATGGCCAGCAACAGGTCGGGAGCGCGTTGCACTTCGTCGATCACCGCGCTTGTCAGGCCGCGCACAAAGCCCGCCGGGTCTGCCCGCGCAGCCGCCAGCGTGGCGGGGTCATCCAGCGTGAGGTAGGGGCGATCGCTGTTGGCGTAGAGCCGGGCCAGCGTGGTCTTGCCTGCTTGCCGTGGGCCAACCACCAGCACCACGCGTGTGTCTTGCAAGGCGGTGCTGATCCGACTCTGCGCATGGCGGGCAATGGTGCCGCTGGGTGATGGTCTTGGTTCGATGGTCACAAGCAAAAACCACAGGTGAATAACATCGTCTGATTAAAACCTAAATTCTGACCAATTAAAATTGTCTACACGTCTAATTTAAAATAAAACAGGAGAGTTTGGGACCACTTTCTGGCACGAAAGCATCACCCCAAAGTGTTGTTCCGCGTCGCTCAGCTTGATGGCGCAAGGGCGTGAGCCGCTGGCCGCTGGTGCTGGCTGCCGACGAATCGGTGTACTTCAAACCCGACGCGGGCGCCCTGCTCGCCTCGCCGGTGAACGAAGACCCCACGCACCCGCAAGACGTGCAGCCCGAAGAGCTGGACATTGCGTTGGCGATGTACGCGCTGGAAATCTGAACCACGCTCGCGGTGCGCCCCCGCCACACCTGGGCCGGCCTGCGGTCCTTCATGGCCGACG
>Ga0105052_10007040_pt1 | contig 11150 bp, 9 predicted proteins | sample FRY03_FD_78094 | JGI IMG/M metagenome (GOLD analysis project Ga0105052, IMG submission 78094) | Freshwater microbial communities from Lake Fryxell liftoff mats and glacier meltwater in Antarctica - FRY-03 | ecosystem: Environmental > Aquatic > Freshwater > Ice > Glacier meltwater ... | reverse complement strand
CAAGCGGAACAACCCTAGTAGGAATTGGAATCCTCCAGCAATAACCACAGCAGCCAAGAAAAGTCGATATCCAAGAAAAAGATCATCCCCTCCTAAAGTGAGAACGGCAGCTGCCGTTACTCCAATAAGCATTTTTGGCGTGCTGTGAACAGCAAGATTTCCTCCACTAAACCAGGAGACAAGTAATCCTCCAACAACACACGGAATTACTGCTGCTAATGGAGGTACACCAGATGCCAAGCCAATTCCCAGTCCTAGAGGAATGGCAATAAAGGCTACGCTGATGGATGCACGGAGGTCACCTTTCCAATACTGTCTCCAGCCCTTCAAGCCGTTGGACAACAGTTTCATGCAAAGGTCTTAGTGTTCTGATTGACAATCATTAAGCAACAAGGAAGATCTGAAAGAACGTATTCCAGATCGTGCGTAAAAACGCGGTCTATGATTCCAAGTTTGGAGTCTGGCGAGTTCATAACCAAAAGATCGGCTCGGTTTGCTGTTGAATAATGTCCAATAGTGTAGCCAGCCTTACCAAAAATACATTTGTGGTTTACGGCAAGTGTACCGTCTAATTTTAATTGAGCTTCTAAAGAGGTAAGTCGCTCGTCTTCTTTCTGCTTAAATTCCTTTCGCTTCTGTGCAGTTTGTGCCACTTGCGCATCATCGTCTGACTGATTTCCAGTTGATTTTGGGTCGATTTCGTCTACGATGGTTATATGTTCTGCTCCCAATATTTTTCCGAAATAGTTGGCAGTGCGCACAGTTATCATCGTCTTGTTGTGGTCATCTCCAGATACTACAATCTCTTTGCATTTATTCCGAATTACTGACCTATCAGTAAGTAGCAAAATGCAGCATTCTGCCTTCCTGCACAGATTTCTGGCAATAGAACCCGTGTAAAATTTGAGCAGGTTTTCCTTTTTCATTGCGCCAGCAATTAGAAGGTCTACTTTATTCTGCTTACAAGAATCTAATATGCTGTTGACTGGGTCTCCATTACGAAATTCAATAATCACCTTTTCCCTGTCTATGTCTGCTTGAGATACAAGCAATTCCAGTTTTTCTATTTTCTGAGTTGTTTCCGACCCCACATGAATTAGAACCAAATTTGCATCAAGCATTTTGGCAATACGCGCGCTTTCGTGAAGATTTGCCTCAGCATAGGGCGAAAACGCAATGGCGGTGGCCACAGTTTTAAAAGGAAAAGGAACAGACATATGATTCTTTGATTGCGCTTAAATATACAACGCTATGCTTTGATGGCATGTTCAAACGCATGGATGAGTTGAAAAAATTGGAACAAAAAAAAAGAGAGCCAAAGCTCTCTTCAGATAATGTGTTATTTGTGTTTTGGCGGTTCTGCCGGAGTTCCTACGGGAGCAAACTCCATTTTGGTAGCCGCTCCATCCTTAAAAAAGCCCTCATACTTAGCATTAGTCATCAAATCACCAGCAATTTCCCAGTAAAAATGTCCTCTGCCGTTCATTTTTCCAAGTTTCCATTCGCCAATATACTTATCTCCATTATTGTAAGTGTACGTACCGCGACCTTCCATTAGGCCATCTTTCCAAGCCCCTTTATACACATCACCGTTTGTAAACTCATAAACGCCATAACCATTCGGCACACCTTTTTTCCAAGACCCATTATAGAGGTCAGCATTTTCAAATAGGTATGATCCATTTCCTTCAAAACAGTTTCCAGTTGTGCATTGGGCAGCTACAAGAGTGGTAAATCCAAATCCAATCAGGAACGTAAGTGTAATTTTTTTAAGCATTTGATGCGTATTAGCAGATGTTCAATTTCATACAATGTGAACTACAAGATTAATGAATTTTTAAGATTAAAGCCCCAAGTTACGTTTGAACTTTTTTGGCACTTATGAAAAATAATACATTTGCGGCCATATTTCGGGGTGTAGCTCAGCCAGGGTAGAGTACACGTCTGGGGGGCGTGTGGTCGCTGGTTCGAATCCAGTCACCCCGACATCATTGAGTTCAATCGTATCTAAAAGGAACATGATTGGAACATGAATAACTAAAAAAGGGGCTAAACCATACGATTTAGCCCCTTTTCTATTCAAATAGAGAAAATAGAGTTGATTTGTAACTATTCAGCCAAAATAAAATTCGTAAAAGACTTGGATCTTAAAAATGATTGTCGGATCTTGTGGCTGTTATCGAGAAAGACCAGATCATATTCCACCCTTGAAATGATATGTAGGAGAGGATGAAAGCAAGCCATTATGGAGCTACTTTCATACATGCCACCCATTTCAATGAAAAGAAGTTGCATTTCTGGTCTGTTCTCTGTGCTGTTGCTGTTCTCAGCTGCATTGCAAGCGCAAGACAGAAAAGACCAAGTTTTTTGGGACAGGTTTGATCAAGCACGGCTCTACATTGCCAAGCACAATGCAGGTGGTTCCATCAAGATTCTCGAAGAACTGTATGTCATCGATTCACTCAACCCCAATGTGGGTTACCTGTTAGGTGTGGCCAAAATTATTGTGGGGCAAGAGCCTCAGCGTGCCGCTCGGCTATTTGAAATGGCCGATACACATTTTGACCAACTGTGGGACAACCCCGGAGTAGGGCCACCCGAGCATCTGTTCTACTACATGATTTTGGCCCATTGCCGCAGCGGCCAATGCGACAAGGCAAAGGAAGCCTTGGTGCGGCTGGAAGCTGCCTTTGCCGGAGAAAAGGAGTTTCTGCGCAACGATGAATACTACCTCTTTGATGGCCGCAAATGGGCCAACATGTGCAGCGAGCCCACCATAAAACTGCTCGAAGTGCCTGAAAGGCTTGTGAGGCCAGACCTGCGCATCAGTACGCAGGTACATAGATATTCCACCTTTTCAACGCTCTATGGTGTGCAAGTGGCCGCACTTCTGGAACCACAGATGACACGCAAGTTTGACGGACTGAAGAACGTGGAGGTCTATGTTGATATGCACGGAGTTTACCGCTATGTAATAGGCAATTTCAATTTCCGCTCGCAGGCGGAAAAGATGCTGCAAGTGGTAAAAGGCGTAGGCTATGCCGATGCCTTTATTGTAAATATTACGGATGAAGAGCGTTATCCGCTCGAAGTGGTGGCATTGGACCAACGTTCGCCCAAAGCGCAGATACGTGGCACAGTCGATTATCGTATTCAACTGGCCGCCTTTAAAGAATCATTGCCTGATGAATCAGCGCAATATTACCTCATGATTGACAGCATTGCGGAAGTATCGGTAGATGATCTCACACTGCTTACTGTTGGTAATTATATCTCCTACGGTGATGCCGTCCTTAGACGTGACGAACTGCGCTTGATGGGCTTTCGCGATGCCTTCATCGTGGCCTTCAACGAAGGGCGCAAGGTTTCCATAGAAGATGCACGACAATACCTCAGAAGAGTGGAGTAGAAGCGAGCCTACCGTTAAAGTTTGGCACAATTGTCGCTAAACGAAACCTTTATTCACTAACAGAGGTATCTTCGTCTCAAATTAAAACACAAAAAGCATGAAAAATTTCGGATTAACACTATTGATGATGTTGTTTATTGGCGTTGGAACTTCCATGGCCCAAGACAAAAAAGCTGCAGCTGATTCTGATGCTGCTGCACCATCAAAAACAGAAAAGGCTGCTGTAAAAGACCATGCTTGCAATCCAGACTTAGCAAAAGCCTGTTGTGCTAAGGCTGCTGATGGAAAAGCTACTGGTGATAAAAAAGCTTGTACGGGAGAGGCTAGGGCTGCATGCACTCCAGAATGCGAAAAGAAATGCTGTACTGCTGATGCAGGAAAAGCGAAGAGTGAAGACGCTCATGAAGGGCACAATCACGATTCTCCTAATAAGTAATTTCCTTTTGGGATAATGGAAACGGCCTCGCAATTGCGGGGCCTTTTTTGTTACAGGCAGAGAATACGGAGACTTATACCTTTCAGCTTTTTACTCTCTTATTCTTTAATAAACCGTTTTACTACCAGCCCGTTCTCTGTGTTTAGTCCCAAGAAGTAGAGTCCAGACGGGAGGTTTTCAGTTTCAAGGCTAAGTTGGTTTCCATTTTTAATGGTTGCAATAGAAATACGCTGCCCAAGTACATCAAATACCCTTACACCATTCATCTTTCCCACCATCTCCGACCAAATCACTGAAAGAACAGACGAGGTAGGATTAGGAAATAAACGCACTTCATTGGTAAGGTCGCTCACAGATTCTGGTTCCGAATCACCCACAAACACCTTTACGTTATCAATATAAAGGTCGTTGCCTTTCCCGTTCTTACTTTCAAATTTGATGAGGATATTCTCGCCTACAAAGGCAGAGAAGTTTACCGAATCTCTTCTCCAATCTGTTTCTAGCTCGGGTTCGAAGTTGGGCCTGCGTTCTTCCGTGGTGCTCAGGTCGTCTCCGCCCTTGCGGTATACTTCATTGTCGAAATTGGCACCACAGTCGGTAGAAACATAAATGGTGAGTGTATCGCTTGCAGTGGCACTCAACGACCATTTCTGATACGCCACATCAAACACCAGCCATAAAGGTTCAGTGGTGTTCGGAACTTGGAGCGTATTGCTTACCAATCCATCCAACTGTGCGTTGCGTGGATTGTAGGTGTAGCACTGCACGGTAGCCGAATAGTTGCTCCAGTTAAGTCCCACGGTAGCAACGGTGTCCCACGTGGTGCTTCCGTCTGGGTTCTGCACAAACCAATCCTGCGGGTCGAATCCTTCTTCAAATCCTTCCGCAAATGGAAGCGATTGCGTTTCTCTTCGGTTAAAAGAGTAGTGCCAGCGGTTGTTGTAGAGGTCATATTCTGCTGATTGCCCCGGAATGGATGTAAGCACATTAAGGCCGAGATTCCCGAATTCTGACGTGGTGATGGCTGGAAGTACCACCGTGGCTGAATTACCAGGTAATAGTGCCCCTGTCCAGCTGAAGTTTTGCGTTCCCTGTCCGTTGATGTTGTAGGAGAAATCAATTGCCGTGATGGTGCTGTCGCCCAAATTGGTTATTACAGTTGTTGGTTCTATGGAGTTGCTGCATGTAAATCCCTGAATGGCAGGGTTTGGTAGCACCTTTAAGGCTAGGTCCCACGCCACAGCATTCGGGTCTACTGGAGTATTGGTTTGTGAAAGGTATTGGAAAGCTGCATACACGTCAATGATGCCTCGTCCATACACATTATCCTCACCCACATCGCCAAGGTCAACTGCTGAGAGATAAAGCGCCCACAGCAGGTCTTCGCCACTCAAATACGGAAAGGCTTCTTTTAGTAACAAAACCGCTCCCGAAACGTGTGGAGCGGCCATGCTGGTTCCTGAAATGGTGTTGAAATCGTTTGTTCCCCACGCAGAACGCACATTTTGTCCGGGTGCCACCACTTCTGGATGAATTTCCAAAGCCGAAACACCACCGCTTGGGCACTGCGTTGGTCCAATGGTAGAGAAGTTGCTAATAGGGTAGGGGAAGCTCACATTTCCGTTGATGCTGCCTACCGAAAAGGTGTTCACTTCAGACGTGTTGATGCGTTGCGGGGCATTCACCGTGGTATTGTTTGGACCCGAGTTTCCACCAGAGAAAACGTTGGCGATTCCTGCTGCCTCAATGGCATTCATCAGATTAACCACAAATCCACCGCATTGCACCGTGTCGGGGTCATCGCGCCAGCGCCAACTATTATTAATCACATCTGGAATATCCTCACTTGTATTAATGTCACCATCTGGATTCAACGCCCATTCAAAGGCACCAATCATATCTGCCAAAGGCGGAAGAGCTTCTACCGTGCTGGTTACAAAATCGTTAGCTATCCAGTAGGAACCGAAAGCCACGCCAATGGTGTCTTGCGTTTCCTCAATCAGCCCAGCCATTGTTCCTAATGTATGCGTACCATGGTCGCTGATGTTACCATTGGGCGTATTGCTGAAATAGCCATACCAGCATTGGTTCATGGGGAAGCGGTGCGCCAGAAACCTATCTGAAAAAGCAGGATGGGTTGGCCAAACGCCTGTATCGTAATCATATACCATGCGGCCTCTGCCTGTGTATCCCAATGCCCACATGGCAGGGGCATTGATGGCGGCCAATCCGGGTTCGATACCACCTGGGGAACGTTGATGGTTTTCTTCTCCTCTGATAATCGGGTCGTGTGGAATGATGGCGGCATCTTCGAGGTCGATAAGCGCAATACCGTTCATTTCTGACAGTGCTTCAATAGTTACCGCGTTGGCTTCCAAAATCAGCATGTTCACTACCCAAAACGGGCGGAGGTTTCGGATACCATCAGGAAATTCTGTTTCGAGTTTCTGTAGAATAGGTTGCTGTGAAAATGTAGCCTGCTGTTGCAATTGGGAAATGACCGTCTTTGGGCGTTCTTCCAGCGATAACCGCTGTTGTTTGAATTCGTGATTTAGTGCATAGCAATCGACATTATCCACAAATTCAACGCGGATGCGAAGGAACGATTGGGTGGATGATTCTACTAAAGCCTGTTCAAGCTTCGCGCTGATTTGCGAATAGCTTTCAAATGAAAATAGGAAGAGTGCCGCAAGCAGCAGGTTGAACACGCGCATATCAAGTAGTTTGATTGTAAATTTACTACATGCACAGAATTTAGTTCAGTACGGAATCGGTATTCAGCTCTTCGCTGTTTTCTTTTTCACTTCGAACAAGTGGCTCACATCTACTTGGTTTGCCAACAGGTCTTCCAAAGTTTGGCGTTTAGTAATGAGGTGCGCCTTGCCGCCTTTTACCAATACTTCGGCAGGTTTTAATCGCGAGTTGTAGTTGCTGCTCATGGCAAATACGTAAGCCCCTGCATTGTGAAAAGCAAGAATGTCGTTCTCGTTTATCTCCGTGATTTTTCGGTCCCACGCAAAGGTGTCTGTTTCACAGATGTAGCCCACAACGGTGTAAATGCGCTCTGGCCCATCTGGGTTGCTAGCATTGGTAATGTGATGATACGAATCGTAAAACATGGGGCGAATGAAGTGATTGAAACCCGTGTCAACACCTGCAAATACAGTTGCTGTGGTCTGCTTTATCACATTTACCTTACACAAAAAGGTACCCGATTCGCTTACAAGGAATTTGCCTGGTTCGAAGGCAAGCTCGAGGTCTTTTCCGTATTCTTTGCAGAACGCTTTGAATCGCGCACTCAGTTTGGCGCCTAGTTCTTCAATATTGGTCGATACATCATTGGGTTTGTAGGCCACCTTAAAGCCACTTCCGAAATCAACATATTCCAACTCCTTAAAGTGGAAAGCAGCTTCGAGCAACAGCTCCGAACCTTGAAGGAAAACGCCTACATCTAGAATATCGCTTCCCGTGTGCATGTGTAGTCCGTTTACATGAATCTTATACGCTTCAATAATACGTGTTAAGTGTCGGGTCTGATGAATTGAGATTCCGAACTTAGAATCGATGTGTCCTACTTGAATCTTGTGGTTTCCACCTGCCAAAATATGAGGGTTCATTCGCACACAAACAGGATAAGAACTGCCATATTCCGCTCCAAATTTCTCCAACATCACCAAGTTGTCGATGTTGATTTTTACGCCCAATTTCACCGCTTCCTGAATCTCTTCAAAGCTCACACCGTTTGGCGTGTAGATGATGCGGTTTGGTGTAAATCCTGCCAAAAGCCCCAATTGAACCTCTCCAATAGAAACGGTGTCTAATCCTGCTCCCAGTGCATTGAAATGTTGCAACACCGCCTGATTGCTCAACGCCTTGCAAGCATACTGAATATTCAACTTTAGCCCATCAAAGGCATTCACCAAACATTTGTATTGGCTTTCCATTTTATCGGCATCATAAACAAAAAGCGGTGTGCCAAATTCCTCGGCTAGTTGTAGAAGTTCTTTAGACTGGAACATTAAATTAGGAATGAATTATTAAAAATTGAAAAGTCGATAGTCGATAGTCCATGGACCACTGGCTGCTACTATGGACTGTTGACCATGGACCATGGTCTCTTATTAGCAACTATTTCCCCAGCATCGCTGTTTTTAGGTCGTCATCAGCAGGTTTGCTACCCAACCAAATACCAAAAAGAGCCTTCTTAAAATCCATTCCTTCGATAGTGCCTTGCAGCTTACCGTTCTTGTAAGACTCTACTCCTTTTCCAGGTACGTAAACGATATCAAACACGTTTCCTTCTACGATTTCGTCTTTCTTGAATGTGTTGACAAACGCAGCAATCTTGGCTTTCAAAGGCTCTGTTTTGCCACCAGTACTGGCTTCAAAGCCTTCCAAAATGGCTTCGCTCATGTTCTCGCTACTAATCATGCCAGAAGTAATCTGAAGCTTTACGGCCATTGGCTTGTCGGCATTTACAATGGCTGCGGCATCCGAAGATTTCTCGCTCAAATACAATCCGCCTACGTACAATTTGAAGAACACTTTCTTTCTAATTCCGCCTCCGTTTAGGCTAAGATTGGAGTCGCCTGCCTTGATGGTTGCAGGAAGTGTAACTCCAATGATGGTAACTTGTGCATGAGTAGAAAATGCCATTAATGAGATAAGGATGGTTGATGCAAATAGTTTCATGATTTTTTTTTGGTCGTAAAGATAAATCTTAATTGTTTGTTCTTTATGCAAGAATAAGGCCATGCAAATAGTTTACCAGTTATTTGGTTTTTGGTTCTTACACTGCGACATCCCAATAACCAATAACCCAATAACCGATGAAGGAAGTAAAGGATAATTTCTCTGTTCAATCTGATGGATATAGCAAGTTTAGACCTGTTTATCCCAATGCATTGTATGATGAGATATTGAGCCATGTAGCGAGCTATTATTCTTGTTGGGATTGTGCCACGGGCAATGGGCAGATTGCCACGGTGATGGCGGCAAAGTTCAAAACGGTCACAGCTTCCGATATTAGCCAAGCGCAGTTGGATAAGGCTTCATCTCAGGATACGATCTCTTACGTGAATTGCCGAGCAGAACAAACGCCTTTTGCTGATGACGCCTTTGATCTTATAACAGTCGGTCAGGCCATTCACTGGTTTGATTTTGACGCATTCAATAAAGAAGTTTTGCGTGTTTCAAAACCCAACGGCATCTTAGCCGTGATTGGTTACGGCCTGATGTTCTCCGATGAGCCATTCAACGAAAGCCTCATGCGGTTCTATGATGGAACCATCGGTGCATATTGGGACCCAGAGCGCAAACACATCGACAGCCACTATGAAAGCATTCCCTTTCCGTTTGAGAAAATTGAATTGAAACAGGAACATTCCATTGATGTGAACTGGTCGCTGCTGCAGTTGCAAGGTTATTTGAACACGTGGAGCAGCGTGAATCGCTACATCACACGGCACGGCTCTAATCCGGTTGACGCGTTTATAGCAGAACTTTGGTCAACAGGTATTTGGAAAAAGGATGAAAGGAAAAAAGTCCGCTTTCCGTTGTTTGTAAAGATGGGGCGGATTGTGAAATAAGTGCTAGCAGGCTTGTCCGTCATAGGCAATCGAAGGACGCATGTTTTGCTGTCACATCCGAACAGGAACTTTCTTTCTAGAATCCATGATTGGGCAAACATGCAGACAACCTGAAGGCTGATTTTTATACTTTCTGAAAAACAAAACTTCCATGGTTGCGTTCATTTTTCAAGCACTTTTTGCTTGCAACGGTAACTCTCATGCATAGCAAGTTTAGATTTGTTGTGATAATTTAATTCCTCAAACAAATAAATAAAATGACAACATTAAGATTAGGAGACAAAGCGCCCGATTTCACCGCTGATAGTTCAGTTGGTACCTTCAATCTATACGACTACTTCGGTGATGGCTGGGGCATTCTTTTTTCGCATCCTGCAGACTTCACACCTGTGTGCACCACCGAGTTGGGAACCGCTGCTAAGCTTAAGGATGAGTTTGCCAAGCGCAATGTGAAAATGGTAGCGTTAAGTGTTGACAGTGCCGCTTCGCACTTGGAATGGATCAAGGACATCAACGAAACGCAGCATACCGAAATGAACTATCCAATCATTGCAGATGAGGATAGAAAGGTTGCTACGCTATATGATATGATTCATCCGAATGCGGATAACAGTCTAACTGTCCGCTCGGTGTTCATCATCGCACCAGATAAGACAGTAAAGTTGATGATTACCTATCCTGCATCAACGGGAAGGAATTTCAATGAGCTGCTGCGCGTGATTGATTCGCTGCAACTGACAGCAAACCACAAAGTTGCCACTCCTGCCAATTGGAATTACGGAGACGATGTGGTTATAAGTCCGGCCATTGCCACAGCAGATGCGCGTAACATATTTACAAAAGGTGTAACGGAGATAAAGCCATACCTGAGAATGACCCCTCAGCCAAATAGCTAATCCCCTTTTTGTAATCAGTCTGAAAAAGGGAGTCCGAACGGTCTCCCTTTTTTTGTTCAGTAAGAATGCTCCCGTTAAATACCTTTCTTTTGTGGGAACGTATTATTTTCGGTGTTCCTAAAAAATCAACCCATGAAAATTCAATCGCTCATTGCCAGTTGTCTGTTTGCACTCATCACCATCACCTTTTCGGCCTGTACCATCATCACAGGAAAAGGTCCCGTGGTAGAAAAGACGATTGAGATGGAGCCCTTCCATGCCGTCAGCATCAGTGGTTCGTTTGATGTGTCCATTACACAGGCAGCTTCTCAATCGGTGGTTGTGACCACGCAGCAAAACATCATGGAATATTTTAAAATGAATGTGGTGGACGGTGTCCTATATCTTTCCTTAGAATCGGGAACTTACATCAGCTACGACCTTGCCGTAAAGCTTGCCATGCCCACGGTTTCAGGTATAGAACTGGATGGTTCGGGCGATGTCAGCATCGGAACCTTTGTGGGGCTGCAAGACCTCACCATCAAGCTAGATGGAAGCGGAGATCTTGTCGGAAACGGTGCGATAGAAGTGCTTTCAGAAACAACCATAGAAGTGCAAGGAAGTGGTGCTGTTGAATTAAAGCTCAAGGCCAAGGATGTGAAACTCGTGCTGGACGGTAGTGGCGATATTGAGGTTAGTGGGCAGGCCGCCAAACTGTATGCAACGCTCAACGGTTCTGGCGATGTAGATGCGTCTCAACTTGAAGCCATTGAGGGCGAGGTAGAACTTGACGGTTCGGGATGCATTAAGGTCAACGCCTCCGAAAGCCTGAAAGCAAACCT
>Ga0105052_10007029_pt1 | contig 11161 bp, 12 predicted proteins | sample FRY03_FD_78094 | JGI IMG/M metagenome (GOLD analysis project Ga0105052, IMG submission 78094) | Freshwater microbial communities from Lake Fryxell liftoff mats and glacier meltwater in Antarctica - FRY-03 | ecosystem: Environmental > Aquatic > Freshwater > Ice > Glacier meltwater ... | reverse complement strand
CCTGCAGCGTCCGCAAAGGGTAGAAATGGGAGTTTTGAACCTTCAGACATGTATCCGTTGATTCACGCTTGAGCCGTTCAGTCAACAATATTCCTCAACCCAACATGCTGGGCAGTTACGATTATACTTCATAAGTGTAGCTTTCTCCTTGGCGGGACACGCGGCCCACGCCGCCTTCGGGCAGATGAAAACCGACGATGGCCAGATCATCGGCAGTGATTTGATCGAGAAGGGCTGCACGGGTGGCGGCGGCCTGTTCGGGGTTTTGGTCAGACGGGGACGCATAATCGGGTTTGAAAAACGCGACATGGTTGTTGGAAATCGCATCGCCCGTTACCAACGCCTTCCCGCCAAGGATAAAGGACATATGGCCCGGCGTGTGGCCGGGGGTGAGGCGGGCGAGAACGCCGGGGAGGGGTTCATCGCCGTCATTGAGGAATTGGAGTTGGTCCGCGATCACCTCAAGGCGGCGTGCGGCACCGACGGCAAAGGTGGTCCGCGCCTCACCTATCGTGCTTACAGTGTCGGGGTCGGTCCAATAGTCAAATTCGGCTTGGCCGATCATGTACTCCGCCTTGGCAAATTGCACCTCGTCAAAATCATCGAGCAGCCCCCACAGGTGGTCGGGATGGGCATGGGTAAAGATGACATGGGTGATGTCGTCATGCGTCAGGCCAATTGCATCAAGTGCCGCGTCCAACTTGCCCGCAGAGGGCATGAAGTCGGGGCCGGAGCCAACATCAAAGAGGATGTTGCGCGTGGCGTCCTGATAAAGCGTGAGGTTGCAAGGCGGGGTGTAGCTGGCGGGATCAAGATTGAATTTCTGGCGGATCGCATCGGCCTGCGTGGCCTCCATTCCGCCAAGGACGAAATCGCCGGGCAGGGTGAGAAAGCCATCGGAGAGGGTGATGAGTTTGGCATCCGGCAGGGCCAGCTCAGATGCGGCGAAAGCGCCACGGGGGAGCAGAGCGGCGGCGGTTAGCGCCAGAAAGTCACGTCTTTTCATTGTATTGCCTTTTGGGGTGGGCTGGCCGGTGTGACGCGGCCAGCCGGAAGGGATTAGCCGAACATGTCGGTGGTGATGCCTGCGTACCAGCCTAGGCTTTCCTCATAAGTCGCTTTGCGCAAAGCAGCATCCTCACCCGTTTGCGAGATGAAACTTTCCACGGAAGCGATTTTTTCCGGGGTGGGTTCATAGCTGGCCCCGACTTTGACGCCATCATCGGGTGCGATCAGCGACCAGCAGGTGTTGGAGTATTTTGCAGGGAACACGGTGGAGCCTGTCAGCGCGCCGCGAATGTGGTTGGCGGAAACTTTAGCCTGAGAATTAGCGGAAAACGCGGATTTCGGCATGTCGCCCTGATTGGTCGAATCGCCTAGAACATAGATGTTTTCGTCCATTTTCGACAGCATGGAATCGGGATGCACTGGGGCCCAATTGGCATCGGTGACGCCTGCGATGGTGGCGATGTTGCCTGCGCGCTGGGCGGGGATGACGTTGCAGACATCGACCTTTTCCACCTCACCATCCACCACGACCTCCATCGTGTCGGGGCGCACCTCAATCACATTGCCACCCATATCGGGACCGATGCGGGTGATCATGCCGGGGTAATGGGTGTTCCAGCCTTCCTCGAACAACCCTTGTTTGGAGTATTTATCCTTTGGGTCGAGCAGCAGGATTTTGGCGGTGGGGTTGTTGGTTTTCAAGTGATGCGCGACCATGGAAATGCGTTCGTAAGGGCCGGGCGGGCAGCGGTAGGGGTTGGGGGGTGCTACCAAGGCGAATGTGCCGCCTTGGGGCATTGCGGCCATTTGGGCCTGCAAAAGCTGGGTTTGGCTGCCGCCCTTATAGGCGTGGGGCATGAGGTGTTGCGCGGTGGTGGACCAGCCGGGAACGGACCCTTCGACGAAATCAATGCCGGGGGACAGGACCAAACGGTCGTAGGGCAAAACGGATCCGGAGGCGAGGGTAACGGATTTTGCGTCACGGTCCACGCCGACCGCATAATCCTGCACCACGTTGATGCCGTATTCGGTGGCAAGTTTGCCGTAGCTGTGGCCAAGGCTTTCATAGGTTTGAAAACCGCCGAGGTAGAGGTTGGAGAAAAAGCAGGTGTAATAGGTGCGGGCGGGTTCAATAAGAACCACCTCTAATTCGCCCTTGCTGTCCTTTGCCAGATAGCGGGCGATTGTGGCCCCGCCCGCGCCGCCGCCGACCACGATCACGCGGGGCTTGGCGGTTTGGGCCATTACCATGGGGGCGGCAAGGGTTGCGGTGAGCGTGCTTAGAAAAATGCGTCTGCTTAGGGCCATCTGGTCGTCCTCCCGTTTTTGTTTCAGTTTTCGATTGTCGCGTAATAGGCAGCCAGGGCTGCAATCTCGGCGTTCGAGAGGCGGCCCGCCATCATCTGCATAACAGGATGTGGCCGCAATTTGGATTTATATGCGTGCATGGCAGCGACAAAATCATCCGCAGGCCAGTTGGTGATGGAGGGGATGCCTGCCGCGCTGCCATCGCGCAGGTGGCAGGTGGTACATTCCGCCGACAGGTATTCGCCATATTCGGGGTCGCCTTGGAGGGCGAGGATTTCGGGGGCGAGATTCGGTGATGCGCGCAGGGCGGTGGGTTCCGCCTCGGGGATATTTTGCGGGCTGTCGGAGTAGGTGCGCAGGTAGGCCATCAGGTCATGGCGTTGGATGGGGTCTTTTAACCCGCGATAGGCCATGCGGGTGCCAGACACCAGCGCGCGGGGGTTTTCGATGTATGCGTCGAGGCGCTCAATCGTCCAGTCCATGCCATCCGCACCCATGCGGGCCATGGATTTGGAGTATTGGAAGTTTTCGACGCTGCCCGCACGGCGACCGTAAAGGGTGTTCAGGCTGGGGCCGATGCGGCTTTTGGCACCTACGCCGACCATGTGGCATTGGGCACAATCGCGGGCAAAGATTTTGGCGCCGGCTTCTGCGTCGCCCAATGTTTCCGCCGCGGCGCTGGTGGACAGCGCCGCGAGGAGGGAGAGGAGGAAACGCAGCCCCCTGACCATTCTAGTCGCCGAAAGTGGCGAGGTAGGCGATGACGGCATCGCGGTCCTCGGCCTTTTTCAGGCCAGCAAAGGCCATTTTGGTTTTGGCAACCACATCGCGCGGCTTCTCAAGGAAGGCGTGCATTGTGGCATCATCCCAGATCAGGCCGCCGGTGCCCGCATCCACCATATCGGCGGAGTATTTGAAGCCGTCGACCATGCCTGCCGGGCGATCAAGGATGCCGTTCAGGATGGGACCCGTGCGGTTTTTCGCAGAATCACCGACCTGGTGGCAGGCGGAACATTTCTTGAACACCTTTTCGCCTTCCGCAATCAGGGCGGCGGCGACTTCGACGGCTGGTTCGACGACTGGTTCTGCGGCGGGCGCTTCGGCGGCGGCCTCGAGCACCACGGCAGCCTCAACGGGGCCATCATCGGTGGTGTCGTTTGGCGTTACGTCCAGCACGGTGGCATGCATGGTAATTTCGACACTATCCTTGCAGTTTTCCATGCAGGCGGGTTGGGAGAAGGTGGCGAGTTCGGTGGTGTCGCGGTTGTCCAAGAAAAAGCCGCCAGCGTTGGGAAGTTCAAAACTGGCAAGGTTTTCGTTGGACAGGACGAAATCATCCTCAATCAAATTGTTTGAATAGAGGATGTAGGCGACGGTTGCGTACACCTCATCCGGTTCCAGCGTTTGGGCGGCACCAAAGGGCATGGAGCGGTTGATGTAATCCCACGCGGTGGACAGGTGCGGCCAATAGCTGCCAACGGTTTTCAGGGGGTCTTGGCGGTTCAAGGTGCCCATGCCGCCCGCGAGCTTTGGCCAGTTTCCGATGCCTTCGGCAAAGTCACCGTGGCAGGCGGCGCATTTTTCTTCAAACACACCTTCGCCTGTCAGCGCATCGCCGGACCCAACGGGCAGGCCGACGCCATCGGGGCGCACGTCCTTGTTCCACGCGGCGATTTCCTCGGGCAGGGCGGCGCGGCCAAGGCCAAGGTTTTGAGCGGCGGCGGGGGTCGCAAGCAGTAGGGCTGCAACCGTAAGATTAAGAAACTTCGACATTTTCAGCCTCGCCGTTTGGTTTGACCCACCAGGTTTGAATAGCATTGTTGTGATAGACCGAGTTCAGCCCGCGTACCTCGCGCAGTTGCGACTTGGTGGGTTGGACATATCCCGTTGAATCAGTCGCGCGTGATTGCAGCAGCATCTCCTCGCCCTGCCAGTTGTGGTCGTAATAAAAGCGGGTCAGCGCCATATCCTGGCCCGGTGCGGCAAGCCGCGCGGGTTTCCAAGTTTTACCGCCATCGGTCGATACGTCAACACCCGTGACAGCGCCGCGCCCGGACCATGCCAGACCCGTAATGACCAAGGGGCCAAGCCCGTGGGTGATCGGCATTTGCGGGCTGGGAGAGGTGACGACCGATTTGGCATCCATCACCCATGTGAACTTGCGGCTGGTGCCATCCGCCATGGTGTCGGTGTATTTCGACGTTTCTTCGCGGCTTTCCACCGGGGCATCGGTCGCCTCCATCCGGCGGAGCCATTTGACCCACAGATTGCCTTCCCAGCCCGGCACGATCAGGCGCACGGGGTAACCGTGTTCCATGCGCAGCGCCTCACCATTCGCCTTGAACGCGATCATGCAATCATCCAGCGCCTTTTCCATCGAGATGGAGCGACCATTGGACGAGGCATCGGCCCCTTCGACAAACAGCCAGTTGGCGGTGGGCTGCACGCCAGCCTCTTCCAACAACGTGCGCAGAGTGACGCCGGTGTATTCCATGTTGTGGATCATGCCATGGGTGAACTGCGAGCCGTTGAGCTGCGAGCCTGCCCATTCCATGCCCGAGTTTGCCGCACATTCCAGAAAACAGGTGCGGGTGACGCGGGGGAAGCGTTCCAGATCGGCATAGGTGAACACTAAGGGCGTGTCGACCAACCCGTTGATCATCAGGCGGTAATCTTGCTTGGACAGTTCAATCGCGCCGGAATGGTGACGTTCAAAGGCGCAACCCTGCGGCGTGATGGTGCCATCGAGCGCGTGAATGGGCGTGAAGTTGATGGAGGAAATCACATCAGCAGTCAGCCATTCGACATTGCGGCGGATCACATCGGATTCAAACCGGATGGGCAGGCCGTAGGGGGCATCATCGACGCCAACCCCAAGGCCCGAGGCCCATTCCTGCACATCAGTGATCAGCGGGTCGGCGGTTTGGGCGTGGGCGGCGTTTGCCACAAGGGCGGTGCCTGTGGCGGCACTGGCGGCAAGAAAGCCGCGCCGGGTGGTGCCATTAGGGGGTTTGTCTGACATGACGAAACCTTTCTGCGATCGGTTGCGGTTAGGCCCCGGTGACGGTGACCGAGGTGTTTGGGTCCAGCTTTACAGTGCCGATTTTGCGGATGTGGCTTTCCACCACGTCCCAGATCGGCGGGCCTTCGGTGCCTTCATTCACGCTTGCCCAGCCTGCGACGACGTAGGTGCGGGCGGGGTCAATGGGATCGCCGGATTTCAGGTGGGTCATGTTGGAAATGCGGCTGCCGATGGGTTTGGACACGTCGATGGCGTATCCAAGTCCGCCCACCCGCACCATATCGCCGCCTTGTTGGTAATAGGGGTCGATGTTGAACAGGTTGTCGGCGACATCCTCCAGCACCACATTCAGAAATTCACCTGTCATTTCCGTGCGATAGCAGGCGGGATAGGTCATGGAGGTGGCATTGTGGATATCTTCGCGGGTGATATTGTCGCCGGGCATCACGGATGCGCCCCAACGCACGCCGGGGGACATGGCGATTTCCGCGTCACGTTCCGACAGCATGGCGTCACAGATCAGATCATCCCAAGTGCCGTTGAAGTTGCCGCGACGATACAGCAGGCTGTCGGTTTTGCCGATCACCTCCTCCAGCTGGTCCTTGTAGGGGGCGCGTTCGGCGTCGATCAGGGTGGCCATTTCCGCATCGGGCGTGATGACATCGGCGAAAATAGGGATCAGTTTGTGCCGGAACCCCATCATTTTGCCGTCCCGCACGTCCAAGTCCACACGGCTGACGAATTTGCCGTGGCTGCCGGAGGCGATGAGGATGGTTTGCCCGACCAGCACAGGTTCGGGGATCGCATCATGGGTGTGGCCGGTCAGGATAACGTCGATGCCCTGCACGCGGCCCGCCATTTTACGGTCCACATCAAAGCCATTGTGCGACAGGACGACGACCAGATCAGCGCCCGCCGCGCGCACTTCATCCACCATTTCCTGCATCCGTTCGTCGCGGATGCCAAAGGAGTATTCGGGGAACATCCAGCCGGGATTGGCGATGGGCATGTAGGGGAAAGCCTGACCGATCACAGCGATTTTCGCGCCACCGCGTTCAAACCATGTGTAGGGGTCGAATGCAGGTTCGTCCCATTCCTTGTCAAAGATGTTTTGGCCGAGGAAGGGGAAGGGCAGAGATTCTACGATTTCCTTGACGCGTTCGGTGCCAAGGGTCCATTCCCAGTGGGAGGTCATCGCCTCGACACCCAGTTTGTTCATCACGTTGACCATATCCTGACCATTGGTCAAAAGACTGGTCATGGAGCCTTGCCAGGTGTCGCCGCCGTCCAGAATAATCGCCTCTGGCCGGTCGGCGCGAATGGATTTGACGACTGTTGCCACCCGGTCCATGCCACCCATTTTGCCATAGGTTTTGCCAAGGGCCACGAAATCTTCATAGGTCAGGGCGTAGGCCTCGGGCGAGCCGGGCGTCAGGTTGAATTCCTTGATGAAATCCATGCCGGTGATATGCGGTGGGATGCCCGCAACGTCGCCCACACCGATGTTGATCTCAGGCTCGCGGAACCAGATCGGTTTCAACTGTGCGTGAATGTCGGTGACATGGATCAGGGTGACATTGCCAAACGCTTCAAACTGCAAAAGCTGGTCTTGGGTCAGCGCTTGCTGTGCGGCAAGGCGCGCCCAATTGCCAACGCCAGATACGCCGTAAAGGGCGGATGCGGCCACCGAGGCCTGTAGAAATTCGCGGCGCGAGATCATGGCTGATCCTTTCGTTGCAGACATGCCTTTTCCACGCGCCCAGAAGGCGGGAAAAGGAATTTACGTCAATAAACTTCAAAACGAATGCGGGTGCCCCAATCTGTGGGGGCACCCGAAAGGGTTAGTGGCGCACCGAGACGCCTTCAACAGCAAGACCATTGCCGCGCGCAGCGACATAGAGTTCCAGCGCGTTGAATTCATCCGACCCGGCCTTGAAGGTTTCGGCACGGGTGTCACGCACGCAGCCGACAAAGCGACCCTGTGCGGATACCAGACCTGCATCTTTCAGGCGGTAAACCGGAAAGCCGTTGGTGTGGCCCTGGGACAAATGATCGGACCGGATGTAGTTACCGTTGTTATCCTCATGGCAATTGGCGCAAGACAGCTCCAATTGACCATAGCGGGTGTAGTAAATTTCCTTGCCCTTCTCAAAAAACGGGGCAGCGGCACCATCAATCGCCACATTCATCAATTCACCGCGCGACTGAAGGGAGATCAGGGCCAGCATATCGGTCATTTCGGCGCCACGCACATTCAAAGCTTCCGCACCCATACGGGTGGTACGGCAATCGTTGATGTAGGATTCGATGTTCATCACCTTGCCAGATTTCGCATCCACGCGCGGCGTCACCGCGCGCAGGCCCGCCATGCTTTCGGGGCCTTCGTGGCAAGATGCGCAGGATTTGCCTTCGGTCCCGTCAACCGCGTTCCACGCATCAATGCCACGATCCACAAAGATCATGCCCGGATTGTCGAAATCATCCAGCTGCATGGCGCGGGTTTCGGTGTCGCGGTAGGCCCAGCCCGAGATCAGCTCAGTCAGCGCTCCGTCCAAATGCGCAGGAGCGGGGGCGCGAATGGTGATTTCCGTGCCGTCGATGACCATTTTGTCATCAACGGGGTTGGCATTGCCCGCAAAGGCAAAGCCAAGAATTGCGGTTACGGCAAAGGCCGCGGTGATTGTCCGCTGCGTCATAGTGTTTCCTCCCTATTTTAGCTGCGGAAATCAGGTGATTTCGATTGGCTTGCTGTCTTCATAGACCGAACCATCATCATCATACCAAGTGAACTTGAACTCACCTGATTCCTGCACCATCGCCTCGAATTCGAAATAGGGGTTGGTGGAGATTGCGGGTTCCATCGTCACGTCGATCACGTTCTTGCCGTTGAAATCGCAAGTAAAACGGTTGATGATCGAACGCGGAATGACAGCGCCATCCTTGTCCTTGCGCTGCCCGGATTCCATCTGGTGGCTGATCAGGGTTTTCAACACAATTGCCTCACCAGCCTTGGCTGATTTCGGCACTTTTACGCGGGGTTTTACATCATTTGCCATGGTTTTTCTCCCTCTCTCAGCCGCCGCAGCCGCCGATGGTGACCTTTACCTCGGACGAGGCGCGCACAAAGCTGCCATCAGGCATCTTGGCGATTGCGATCACGTCCTGAGTTTTCGACAAGCGAATCCGGGTGGAGGCCATGTGCGCCCCGGCCAATTCGCCAAAGTTGAAGGTTGCAACAGCGGGCGTCGGGTTGCCTGCCGCCAGCACCATGATCGACACAGCGCCGGGTGCATCTACGGACACAGGAACAGTGTTGCCGTTTTCCGCAATTTCCGGGGCGGTCAGCGTGACGCCGGGGCCGGTGGCCACTTCGGCACCACCGGTAAAGGCGGCAATCGCCTCATCCACGGCGGCCATGGCAGACATCGGGATCGCGGCGGCGGCCACGCTGCCCAAGGCCAGCACAAGGGCATGTCTTCTTGAAAGGATCATCTTGTCACTCCTCTGGTGGCGGTTGCATTATTCTTTGAACGTAAGTAGATAGGCGACAACGTCCTCAACCTGCTGGGCGCTCAAGACAGGGGGCAGGGGTTCTGTCCCGGCCTTGCCGGTATAGGCGTCGCCCGGACGGACAAAGCCGGATGTTTTATAAAACGAAGGCATGACGGTGCCATCGAAGGTCATTTTTGCATTGGCCACAAGGCCGCGCAACTGCGCCTCGCTCCAGCGATCTGCCGCGCCATCCAGCGTGGGGCCAACGGTGCCGGGGAATGGGATATCCTTGGTGATTTCCGCCGCATGGCAGGCCACGCAATTTCCCAAAGCAGCGGTTGCAAACACCTTTTTTCCCTCTTCCGGATTGCCAGCGGCCCCCGAAAGCGATTGCTCGATTGCCCCTTCCGTGAACGCCACGGCCTCCGGTGCAACCTGCGCCACAGCCGCGCTCGCGCAAAACGCGGATACGGTCATGCCAATAATAATTTGGCGCATCATTCGAACTCCTCCCTGTTTCCTCCGAATCCAACGTTAAACCATGCATGCCATTGCATGCAACAATGATATTTCAATAATTGCATATATACCCCTTCATGGGTTTCCCATCGTGCGGCCAACGTACTTCTGAAAATGTTCGCCGGTCAGATACTCTTTGTCCTTAACCCAGGTTAGCAGCGCCTTTGTGGTGCCCGCCTCGAACGCACCGGGCATGCTGACCACGGCGGCCTGCGCTGCGGTCTGTCCCGCCTCCACGCTTTGCGGGAAAAACATCATCGTGGGGGTGAACACCACGCCCCAGCGCCGGGCCATATCCTTCTCAGCCAAGGTGGTGCCGTCAAAATCGGTTACCTCCACATCGCCAAACAGGTTCAACTGCACCACGAAATACGTGTCCCGGATCAGCGCCTCAATCGCGGGATCGGGGAACACCTCCTCATGCATCTTGGTGCAATAGATGCAGCCGCGCTGCTCCCAGATCACCATCAGGCGCTTGCCCTCGGTGTTGGCCTCGGCCAGATCTTCGGTCAAGTCCTTGAAGGTGTCGCGCAGCCAGTTCGGTTTGTGCAAGCCATCATCGCCGAGGGTTGCTGCGTGAACGGGCAAGGCAAGGACGATCAGAGTCGCAAGGGTGGCGATCAGTCGGGTCATGGATGGCTCCTATCTTAACGTGCTGGACCAGTCGAAATTGCGGATCATGAAGTCAGCGATATAATTCACGGAATTGGTCGCGATGAGAATGGCAAAGATCACCAGCATCGCGCCCATCACCTTTTCCACATGCCCCAGATATTTGCGGTTGCGCCCGACCCAGGCCAGAAATGGCTTGGCAAACAGCGCCGCAATTACAAAGGGCAAGGTCATCGCCAGCCCGTACACCAGCAGCAGCGACCCCCCCGTCCACAAATCACCCGAGGCCGACGCCATGAATAAAATTGCCGCCAGTGCAGGACCTACACAGGGCGTCCAGCCAAAGCCAAAAGCAAGCCCCATGACATAGGCACCGACAACGCTGGACGGCTTGGATGTCGTCTCCAACCGGGCCTCCCGGAACAAGAACGGCACCTTGATAATGCCCAGAAAATGCAAACCAAACACCAGCAACACGGCAGCGGCCACATAAGACAGCTGGTCTTTCCACTGGATGAAAGCAGACCCCAGCGCAGTCGCTCCCAACCCCAGCAGCACGAAAATCGTTGTCACCCCCAGCGAAAACGCCACCGCCGATCCTACCAACCGCCGCTGCGCCCCGGGTGCGATTTGGTTATCGCCACGCAATTCCTGCATGGAAACTCCGGCCATGTACGACAGGTAAAACGGCACCATCGGCAAAATGCAGGGCGACAGAAAACTCAGCAATCCCGCCAGTGCCGCACCACCATAACTGATATCAAACATCGCGTAGGCCTCTTTCATCTTGGCATAAATACCTCGGGGGGTCCGGGGGGCAGCGCCCCCTGGCTTTTGCCCGATGACCAACTCTTGGGGACTTGCATCAACACCGATTCATATTACAATGTGAATATATATAATGGGAACGTCAATCATGCTTCGCGCCCGCTTCAACCTTTTGTCCCGCATTGCCGCACTGGCCTTGGTCTGCTCTGCTGGTATGGCGCAGGCGCAAAATCTGACGCTGTTCATGGTGGAACAGGCGGGCTGCATCTATTGCGCGCGTTGGGACGCCGAGGTGGGCGATGCCTATCACCTCACTACCGAGGGTCGCGCCGCCCCCCTGCAGCGGATCGATCTGCGCGCAGAACCGCCGCAAGGCATCACCTTCACCCGCAAACCCGTCTTTACGCCGACATTCATCCTAGTACGCGACGG
>Ga0105052_10007028_pt1 | contig 11164 bp, 4 predicted proteins | sample FRY03_FD_78094 | JGI IMG/M metagenome (GOLD analysis project Ga0105052, IMG submission 78094) | Freshwater microbial communities from Lake Fryxell liftoff mats and glacier meltwater in Antarctica - FRY-03 | ecosystem: Environmental > Aquatic > Freshwater > Ice > Glacier meltwater ... | reverse complement strand
TTCTGATTCATTTAATTGCGTCGTTTCGGATATCGTTACCATTTCGGTAATCCCTAACCCACAGGTAATTGCACCCGATTTTAGCTTTTGTAGTCACCCAGTTGCTGAGACCTTAAATGGAGCTTCTCCAGCAGGAGGTGTTTGGACGTCGAACGACTTCACAATCAGTTCTGTAAATTCATTAACGCCAGGCGCAAACGGTGTCTATTCAGCACTTTACACTTATACAGATGCGAATGGTTGTACCGCGAGCGATGTTTCTACAATTACCGTTAGTGCAGCGCCTACAGTTTCAATAGGACCTGACCTAGAAGTATGTATATTTTCTGGTACAATTACCTTTACATCAAATTTCATAAGTGTTCCAGAGGTTTGGTCGGGCGATGCGAATGCCTCTGGGGAATTTACGCCCACCACCGCAGGAACATTTCAGGCGATTTATGCAACAGGACTTGGTTCATGTGCTTCAAAAGATACGGTCGAAATTCTGGTAAATCCTTTACCAGTGGTTGATGCAGGTCCAAATTTGAATGCGTGCAATTCTTTACCACAGGTAATTTCAAACGGAGAAAATCCAACAACAGGTGGAATTGGAGTTTGGTCTGGAGCGGGCATCAATGCTGGCACTTTTGATGCATCAGGATTGCCAATTGGAAGTACTTTGGCATATTATCAGTTTACAAATTCTATAACCGGATGTGTAGCAACTGATAGCACGCAGATTACCATCAGAACCCCAACGGCATTGGCATTTGTGAGTACTCAACTGAATTATTGTTTCACCGATTACCAAAATAATTTAGTTCAAGCAGGAGCTTCGCCAGAGGGCGGTGTTTGGACAGGCAACGGCGTTTCTCAAGTTGGCAGCATTTACAACTTCGAAGCTCCTTCCATTGGCACAACGATACTTACTTATACCTATACGAACGCTTTCGGATGCATTTCTGATAGCTCAATAACTGCCAATATTATTGCTCCACTAAATGCAAGTGCCAATAACGGCGCCGATATTGAATTCTGTTTTGATGCTGATACTCTTTATGCCTTAAGTGCAACTCCTGCTGGTGGTTCTTGGCTTGAGCCATCCTGGCTAAGTTCGAATGGTACGTTCAATGGAGGCTTAACCGATACAACGATTGCTGTTTATACAGTTGGAACTTTGGATTGCCAAACTTGGGATACCATTTCAATAATTGTTCACGCACTTCCAATAACTGAAACTGGTTTAGATCAGGTTGATTGTATCAATGTTGGATGTGTTCAATTGCAAGACTTTCAGCCTATTACTCCTGCCGGTTTGCCAGTGTCAGGAGCGTTTTGGTCGGGAGATGGCAGCATAACTCCAAATGGTATCTTTTGTCCAAATCAAAGTTTACCCGGAATTAATCAATTGATTTATACCTACACTGAACCTCAAACTGGATGCACCAGCCATGATACGATGTCGTATTTTGTTCATCCAACGCCAGTTGCAAATATCGATTTACCTGCAGCATTTTGCCTAGTTGCTCCTTACAATCTTCAGAATATTAGTATTGGTGATACTACTTTTCCAGGTCCTTTTCAATCGCAATGGACAGTTTGGGATGATGCACAGAATGTACTTTTAACCTCATCCGCAGTAAACCCAACATTTACTTTTCCAGAAGTAGGCAACTATGGTATTCAGTTAGTTGTCACAACATCAACTGGTTGCATAGATACTACAAATGTTAATGTGCAATCTGTAGATCCACCTGTAGCGGGTTTTAGCCTCTCGGCGGATACGGTTTGTGCTCCAGAAACAATTTCCATTATTAACTCCACAATTGGCTTTGGCGTTCTGCATTCGTGGAATATTCCTGGAGTCTATACTTCGACACAAGCATTGCCCGATGCATTGGTTTTACCTGCTCCAGTTTTAAATGATACGACATTTGTGGTTTTTTTAGATGTGACCAATCTTTGCGGTGCCGATCAATTTCAAATTCCAATTTTCGCGCGGGTTTCTCCTACACCAATGTTCACCGTGGATGCACCTTCGGGATGTTCACCATTTGTTCCGGTGTTTAATAATTTAAGCTACGGACAACCTGATTCATTTTTCTGGGATTTGGGAGATGGAACTACATTTACATCGGTTGTTCCAGTTAACCATGCGTTTATTGCAATTGACAATGATACAACGGAGTATTTGGTGCAGTTGATTGTCGAAAATCAATGTCGCTTAGATACTATGACGATGATAATTACTGCATTGCCAAACACGGTAACTTCTTTCTTCAACACAGATCCTCCCGGGGGTTGCGCTCCATTGACAGTGAATTTCACGAATGTTTCGGGAGGTTCAACTGATTATTTATGGGATTTTGGTGATGGTTCTCCATTGCAAACAGCTGAAGACTTTTCTCACACCTACCAAACAGGTGGAATTTTCACGATTTCATTGGTATCGAGCGACGCTTGTTCTATAGATACTTCGTATGCCCAAGTGAATGTTTTTGCTGTTCCGCAAGTAGCTTTTACTTTAGATCAGTACGTGTTTTGCCTCGGGAATACCTTAAGCATTAATAATTTATCTACTGGAGCAGTAGCTTTCAGTTGGTCGTTCGGAAATGGCGAAGGCGGCGTTGGATTTCAGCCTTTATACGAATATCCGGCAGCAGGTGATTTTCAAATTCGCTTGATCGGCTATTCACCAGTATTTGCATGTCCAGATACGACCTTTCAAAACGCTACTATTCAAGCATTTCCTATCATTGATATTGTGGCAAATCCTGCATCGGGTTGCACACCTTTAAATGTCCAGTTTGTCAACAATACTCAGTTCTCGACAATTTCGATATGGGATTTTGGTAACGGCTTGACATCGACAAACTTCTCACCAAGCACTACGTATTCGGCAGTTGGAACGTATATAGCCAAGCTAACTTCACACAATTATGATTTTGCTTCTAACCTCGATTGTTCGACTTTTGACGAGATTCCTATCACCGTATTTCCCACGCCGTCAAGCAGTTTCACAACATCTTCTCAGTTAGCTTGTGGACCTCCAGCAGCGACTTCGGTTCAGAATTTATCCAGTGGAGCATTTGCCTATTTATGGACTTGGGAAAACCTCCAATCACTTCAATTTGAGCCCAATATTGTATTTTCCGACACAGGAATGAAGGTGATTATATTGGTTGCTTCTAACGAATATTCGTGTTCAGATACAACAACTTCCTTCTTCGATGTGATTGGGCAACCAGATCCTAGTTTACGAATTGCACCACCAGCAGGATGTGCTCCTTTAAGTGTTGAATTTGAATCGCTTACAACTTATGGTGATGAATGGTTTTGGGATTTTGGCGACGGATCAACAAGTAATTCTGGTCCGTTTACAAATCATGATTTTCCTATCCCTGGAACGTACAATGTGAGTTTGCGCATTGGTAATGAAAATGAGTGCTTGAGTGATACTTTAGTCACAAGTGCGGTAATTGTTCATCCAAGGGCAATTGCAGCTTTTACAATTACCCCAGATATTATTTCTGCAAGTAATCCTTTGGTAACCTATACCAATCAGAGCTTTGGAGCTAGTGATTATTTTATTGAAACAGGTGATGGCTTAAGTTATTCGGGCTTTATTTCGCAGCATATATATGACATCACTACCGAATCGAGCTTTGTGGTGACATTAATTGCCAACAATGGATCTAATTGTCCAGATACACTTAGCAAGGAGATAACAGTGGCGCCTTCGCCATCGATTTATATTCCAAATTCATTTACTCCAAATGGAGATGGAAATAACGATTCGTTTGGACCAATTATGTTGGAAAAGTCAATTATATATAACTTCTTAATTTTTGATCGTTGGGGCAATTTAGTTTTTGAAACCTTGGATAGGGATCTCAAATGGGACGGAACGATGTTTAATAACGGAGTAAAACCGATTAAAGAAGATGTTTACGTTTATAAACTTATGGTCGCGTTTGAACCTGAAAATATTCAACAATTGTATGGGAATGTAACCGTGATTTATTGATTTAATTAATGTTTTATAATCCTCAATTTCTGCTCATCTAAAGCTAGAATATACATCCCCGAAGGGATCTCGTTAATTGAAATTGAATTAGAATTTATTTTTGTTGAAATAACTCTGCCTTGCAAATCAATTAATTCAATTTTATTGATCAAAGCATTGAAATAAACTATTTCCTTGGCAGGATTTGGATATACGACTAATCTATTTGAATTAATATCCTGAATTGAGCTTGGAGAATTACTCGAATTATATGTCGTTAAACCAGGTTGGAAAATTGTCCATGCGCCATCTCCGTCAGTAACTCTTCCAAAGGAAGTATTTGCTTGAAGCGACGGAATAAATATCTTTTGTTTTATTTGAAATGCATCAACTTCCTCTTTAGATAAAAATAACGATTCTCCATTCGCATTTAAGCTGAAATTACAGAAATCGCGATTTAAATCTTCAAATCTATTCGCCCTAAATACATTAAATTCTTGCGGATTTAAGACTGTTCGTGGAAGCGGCCACTTGTTCAATTGCAGAGAATCGTCTGAAAGATAATATTGGTCCATATCCCATGACGTTAATTTAGGGTTATAAACTTCAATCCAATCAGAAAACAAACCCAATTCATCAGCGATGGTAGACGAATTGTTGGTCATCACTTCATTTAAATACTGATCAGAGCCATTGGAAATAAAATGCAATCGTGAATTACATGGCCAATTAAAAGAGAGACTTGAAGCGTCTGGAGAAAAGCTGAATTTGTAATATATTTTTTCGGTGCTCCAATTTGTTATGCTTGATAAATCTGCCGAATAAACTCCATCATTTACAATTAAATCAGGTAGAATACCATTGTCAAATAATTCTATATCGTGTAGTAAGGATGTCAATTGTGGTGTATTAGAAATTAACAAATGCATATTACCACTTTCATTGTTCGAACACTGAGCAAAGGCAGATTTTACATATTGATCAATATATCCACCAATTAATTGACTTTGTTGTGGAGAGTCATTTGTTTGATTTAGTGCACTTTGTACTCGTAATTCAGTGTAATCTTTAATTCCATAATCAACGTGATTTCCCCAAGCCGAATCTATAGAATTCAAGAAATCATCATACGTAAAGCCATAATCTTGGGTGCGATAATCATCCAAAAAAGCCGCTTCTGATATCAATGAAATCATCGCATTCGCTTTGTTTACGATTGTGTCAGGATGAAATATTGTCGCTGCATATTCTTGAATATAATGCTGATATCGAAGCGAATATTCGGTAACCTGCAATAATCGTTTAAATAATGGTCGACTTTCACTGGAAGGTGCCCAATTCATCGCGTTTCTGGTAGTCCAATCTTGCCCTAACCAATCAATTCCCATGGTATTATCAACATCATATGGAATAAATTGAAATTGACCAGTATTTCGATTTAATTGAAGGTAATAATTGTTTTTATTGTATGCATAACCATCCCAATTTCCAGTTAATACATCGATAGCTGCATATTTTAAATAGGAATCTACATTGAATTTCCGTTCTAAAGCGCATGGTAATGCTGCTAAAGAAGTATTATTGATAATGCTAATTAATTCTGCCAACTCACGATAATCTTGTGTATAATCATTGATTTTTTGATCATAAGGTCTTCTTCCAAATTGCTCAAAATTATAATCGTTTGAATTATTACTAATGAAATCTAATGGAGCAGGGTAGAGGCATTTAAACTGTGAGCTGTATTGACTTCCCGGGAAATATGTATCCGCAAAATTCTCGTCTATATGTTCAACATTCGTATATAAACCTCGATATTCATTGTTAAAATAGAGCTTTACAAATGACGTTCTTGCCCCGGGTAAATTTGCATTTCGAATTACATCCCAAACCAAAGCTGCACGAATCATTGAAGGATCATTGTGACTTCCATTCAGATTCAGCTTCTCTAAATCTTGCCATTTATTCCCTTGAGCAAACGTATTAAAGGATATTTTAAATGATTTCTTTGCCGCTTGAAGACTTGTATTTCCGCGGAGTCTGAAACCAATATTATCTACCGAATCTACCAATCCACTGCTTTCGTATTTGAAATGCGCATGAAATTCTCGGTCATTGCCCCAGTTTTCTTCACTAAGAACAGCATCTAAGGTGTCTTGATCAATTGTAATTCGTATAGTTGCAACTTCATTTTGTAAAAAAGCCAAACCATATTCTGGCAGTTGAGCATGAATGGAAAAAATACATGAAAAGAAGAGTATAAGTGATAAAATTGGATTCTGAATCATTTTCAAAGATAGTATCATATATTTAATTTGGTGATTCTATGACGTTTAAATCGAGCTTAAAACAGTCAGAACAAAATTATCTTTCTCTTGTTATCCCTCTCAAATCAAACTAAGTTTGCTAACGTTATGAAACAAAGGTTTTTACTTTTTATATTATTTATTATTCCTTTTGCTGTTAATTCTCAATCCAGCGGAATTATTCAAGGAACTGTAAAAGACAAGAATACGTCTGAAACCTTGATAGGAGCAATTGTTCAAATAGAAGGAACGCAACTTGGAGTAGCAGCAGATTTAGATGGTAATTTCAGAATTTCAGACATTCCTGTCGGAAGTTATACGCTTAAAGCTTCTTTGGTTGGATACAAATCTGTAATTCGTTTTAATATTAACGTTACCACAGGTAATTCTCAAATAATAAATTTCGAATTAGAATCAGATTCCCGCGATTTAAAAACGGTTGAAATTACATTCGATAAAGGACGTTCTGCGTCAGCCGTTGATATGGTAACTCCCTTGTCTGTCCAAACACTAACAACGGAAGAAATTCGTTCTAACCCAGGCGGTAATTTTGATATTTCAAGAGTAGTTCAGGTTTTGCCTGGAGTTGCGGGTGCAGCGGGCGCCTCATTTAGAAATGATATTATTATTCGTGGAGGTGCTCCGAATGAAAACGTGTATTATTTGGATGGAATTGAAATACCGGTATTAAATCACTTTCAAACCCAAGGCAGTTCTGGCGGCCCAGCGGGAATTTTGAATGTTTCATTTATTGAAGATGTTAAATTAAGTTCATCGGCTTTTGATGCTCGTTTTGATAATACGTTAGCCTCTGTATTTCAATTTAAACAACGTGAAGGAAATCCCGACCGCTTTTCGGGAAACTTGAGAACAAGCTCATCTGAAGTCGCGGCAACATTGGAAGGTCCAATTGATAAAAAGACAACTTTTTTATTATCAGCCCGACGATCGTATTTGCAATTATTGTTCGAATTAATCGATTTACCTATTCGTCCCAATTATTGGGATTTTCAGTATAAAGTCTCTCACAAACTAAATGACAAAACCACAATAACAGCTTTAGGAGTTGGTGCAATTGATAATTTTTCCTTAGCAGTGCCTAAAAACTCAACACCTGATAATACCTATATCTTAAATTCAACACCTACAATTAATCAATGGAATTATACGGTGGGTTTTGGTGTAAAGAAATTAATCGATAAAGGCTTTTGGAATTTTACTGCAAGTCGCAATATGTTCAACAACAATATCGACCGCTTTGAGAATCAGGATAATTCTTCTGAGACAAACAGGATTCTCAAAATTCGCTCCCAGGAAATAGAGAATAAGTTTCGCTTTGACGTAAATAAATTTAATAAAGGCTGGAAATGGTCTTACGGTGCAGTTTTACAATACGTTAAATTCAATAACGATTTATATAATCGAATAATAAAATCTCAAGTAACTTCCTCAGGCTTTGTCATTCCTGAAGTAGTTCTGAATTACAATTCAGCGATTGAGTTCTTTAAGTATGGAGCTTTTGGACAATTGTCGAAACGTTTTTTTAATGAAAAACTATTAATAAGCGCTGGACTTAGAACAGACATGAATACGTTCACATCTGATGGAAACAATCCTCTTAACACATTGTCACCGCGTATTTCTTCTTCTTGGAATTTTGCTCCAAAATGGAATTTAAATGCATCCATTGGTACGTATTACAAAATACCTACATATACAGTCCTTGGTTTTAGAGATAGCTCAAATACACTTTTAAATACAAATGCAAAATATATCAGGTCAACTCATTACGTTACTGGTTTTGAATTTTTACCGAAAGAAGATTTGCGTTTTACGCTTGAAGGCTTTTACAAGAAATATTCAAATTATCCAGTTTCAATAAGAGATGGTATTTCGCTTGCCAATCAAGGCGGAGGTTTCGATGTATTAGGTAACGAAGCTGTATCTAGTATTGGCGGTGGTGAAACCTATGGCTTTGAATTTTATGTGCAACAGAAATTAGTGAAAAAGATCTTTGCTGTATTTAGTTACACCTATGTTCGGTCTAGATTCTCAGGTACAAATGGACAATTAATAGCTTCTTCATGGGATAATCGCCATTTAATTTCTGGTTTGTTGGGACGCAAATTTAAGCGAGGTTGGGAGATTGGACTAAAATATCGATTCTCTGGCGGCGCTCCTTACACACCATTTGATTTAATAGCATCTCAACAAAATTTCGCGACGACAGGAACAGGCGTTTTAGACTTTAGTCAATTAAATACACTACGTTTAATCAACTTCAATCAGTTTGATTTTCGATTGGACAAGAAAATTTATTTCAAACGTTCAACGCTTGATCTATATATCGATGTAATCAATGCATTAGGATTCGCAAATCCCTCATTTCCTAATTATGCATTTAAACGTACAGACAATAATGATGGTTTTTTAACCACTGATGGGCAAGAATTAAGACAAGATGGAAGCAATGGAATTCCAGTAATTTTGAATGATCAATCCGCTTTGACAACACCTTCTATTGGATTTATTTTTGAGTTTTAGATTTTTTCTTTATTATTGGTATGATGAATTTAATAAATAACCCATAACGTCGTTTTTAGTAAAAATGTACTTAAAATAATGTGCTTTTATATCACTTAACGTGCTGTTTGTCAGCACGATAAGCTAAGTTGTTTGTGGGGCCGTCCGCTTCCTCCCTCCATTTGCAAAGTTCGGACATATTTATCAATCTATCCGTTTTTAAACATTTAATACGTTTTTTGAATAATTATTTTATGATGTAATTGAATATCAGTTTGTTAGAGAGCTTTGTGCTTTGTAATGGTAATTTGAAGTTTTTATTTACCGATATTCGCGCTAACAGTATTGATTAAATTATTTCGGCATGACTAACAACGATATCCTTAAAAAACTCAGAGTTGCACTTCAATTAAGAGATGATCAAATAGTTCATATTCTTGGTTTAGTAGAGTTTAATATGACACTTTCAGAAGTGAATGCTTTTTTTCGTGCCGAGGATCATCCTAAATACATGAGCTGCGGTGATCAAGTGTTGAGGAATTTCTTGAATGGTTTGGTGATATACATGCGAGGACCTCGTCCACCAAAAACTGCTGTAAGAAGAGAAGAAGTCGATTAGAATTGATTGCCTGAAGTTCGCCTACTTGGCTACCTTTGCGCAATGAGCAACAACAATAAAGTTGATATTGATGCAATTCTGAAATCTCAGAATTTTGAGAAGTTAAATCCGATGCAACAAGAAGTGTTTGCCCTGGATAAGTCTGTTCAAGATGTAATTTTATTATCACCAACAGGCAGCGGAAAGACTTTAGCATACTTATTAAGACTATTGTCTGTTTTAAAGGCTGATACAGGTCATGTTCAAGCACTAATTATTAGTCCTACTAGGGAATTAGTCATTCAGATTGAAACTGTTTTCCGCTCTTTAAAAACGGGGTATTCTTCATGTATATGTTATGGTGGTCATGATTCACGAACCGAACAGAACAGATTAAGTGAAAAGCCCGATGTAATTATCGGCACACCAGGAAGACTCGTTGATCATATTTTAAAAGGAAGAATAGATTTATCTAAATTGTCTATGGTAATATTAGATGAATTTGATAAATCCTTAGAAATGGGTTTTCTGGAGGAGATTGAACTCATCTTCAAAAACATAAAAGCAAAGCCTGATCATGTGCTTACTTCTGCTACAAATTTGGAGAAAATCCCTTCGTTTATTCCTATTAGAAAGGAAGTACGATTAAACTATTTATCGAATGCTACCGAAAGTAAATTAGAACTATTGCTTATAAATTGTCCGGCTGAAGAAAAGGCAGAAGCTGTAATGAATTTGGTTACTAATTTCGGGGATGAATTAAGTTTAATATTTTGTAATCACCGAGATGCAGTGGAACGAATTAGCCTTTGCTTTAAAGAATTAGGATTGCAACATGGAATATTTCATGGTGGTTTAGAACAAATAGACCGGGAAAGGAATTTAATCAAGTTCAGAACTGGTGCTTGTAATGTATTGATATCTACAGATTTAGCGGCTCGAGGCTTAGATATTCCTGAAATCAAAAATGTAATTCATTATCAATTACCAATTCATGAAGACGCTTTTATCCATAGAAATGGTAGAACAGCAAGAATGAATGCTAGTGGACAATCTTATTTATTGCTTGGGAGCGACGAAGAATTACCCCAGTATATTCAAAGGAATTTAAAGACATTCAAACTTGAGCCGAGTATTGTAAAACCTAAACAGACAGGTTTTGAATGTATTTATTTTTCGGCGGGGAAAAAAGATAAAATAAGTAAAGGTGACGTTGTTGGTTTATTGATGAAAAAAGGGGGATTAGAAAATAACGATATCGGGCTAATTACTATTACTGATATAGCAACTTATGTTGGGGTGAACAGACAAAAAGTTAATTCTTTAATTAAAGTTCTTAAGGGCGAAAAACTTAAAAAAGCAAAAGTTAAGATAGAGATTGCCAGATAATAACAATGCCGTTTTTAATTTAGTCCAGAATGTTTTGGTATTATGAATATGCATTCGCTGTTTGCTAGTTTGAAATTGGACTATTACAGATATGCTTTCGGGTTATTGAAGACTAATTAATGTTTGTCCACAGAGTCAGGAGTTTGAACTATAGAGGCTTCTGATTAGGCGTATAAAGGCCTAAAATGCGCAGTTTACTTTTGTAAATGAGTATTTTTCGGACTAGCGCAACGACATCTACAGAGTCAGGAGTTTGAACTATAGAGGCTTCTGATTAGGCGCATGAAGGTCGAAAAAGCGCAGTTTACTTTTGTAAATGAGCATTTTTTGGACTAGTGCAACATCAGGAGACGCTGTAGA
>Ga0105052_10007023_pt1 | contig 11171 bp, 10 predicted proteins | sample FRY03_FD_78094 | JGI IMG/M metagenome (GOLD analysis project Ga0105052, IMG submission 78094) | Freshwater microbial communities from Lake Fryxell liftoff mats and glacier meltwater in Antarctica - FRY-03 | ecosystem: Environmental > Aquatic > Freshwater > Ice > Glacier meltwater ... | reverse complement strand
CGCCTGATTGCGCATGACTTGCCAACGGGCGGGATTGATACAGTGCGACGTATGAAGACTACGGGTTCGTCAGTTGGATCGAAGCTGTTCGGTCCACGGTTCCTGATACAAACTGGCTGTTCCTTCGTGTTGCAGACCATGACGTGAACGCAACAGTCGCACCGAAAAAGTTCTCTGCTGTTTGGCTCGATGGACCGGCCGTTGAGAAGGGGCCGGATGAGCCGTCGCCTGAACATGCAGACGCAGGTCGGCAAAGGAGGCCTGCGACAACGCACTGCTCGATCGAATCAGCACGATCGTGACACCGCTGCGTTCAATCGCCAGCTGCAGCCGACGCATCACGGCCGAAGAGGCTCGGTCCAGCCAGCAAAGGATGGCTCGCACACCCGGACAGCGAGCTGATTGTTCCAGCGCCCACAGAGCTTCACTTTCGCTGGCCGACGTGCGACGGACAAAACGGGAACGGCCGGAGCTGACCGCTTCAGCTCGCTTTTCAGGACGGATCAGCAGCAGACGCGACAAGGGAATTCCTTGAGCCCGCGCGGCATCGGCGTGAAAATCATGACGCTCGTCAATCACTGCCAAACAGCCGGCGAGCGAAAGCATTGGGCTCAAAGAACGCAAAGCAATCGATGCCGCCGCCTGACCGGAATCTTCACTGATCCATTCAATCAGCGAAGACGTCGGCAGACCGCCGCCAGGCAGCAAATGATCCAGAGAACACAGGCCCGTCGGAATGCATTTCTGGACGGAGACGCTTTTCTGCGACGAAACAAGCTGTCGACGCAAAGCCTGAATGGTTTCGGCACGAACGGCTGAAGGAGACATGGAAACTCGCCGAATTTGCCATCGTCACCTCCGCGGAATGTATTCCAGATTGCTGCTGCACAGCGAAATCCGTCAGCCAATGACGCATTTACAGCAGGCAAAATTCATAATTCAGCGGAAACAACGCATTTACAAAAGACGGTTTCCCTACCCGTTGGCTTCGCAAACAATCGAAGACCGGAAATTCGTCTGTCATACCGATCATCGGCGATCAGACGGTCGGAGTTTTAATAGAGTTGATATTAACTGTCAACTCCTTTCGCAGGGAACTGGGCAATGCGGTTTTGAGTTCGCTGGTGTTTGACTACACTCTGGCGCTTTCCGATATCGTCGCAGAGGAATGGACCAATGCGAGACGTTCGGGCCGCGTTTTTACTGCAGTGCGTGATTCATGATTGTGAGCAGGAACTGGCTGGCGGAGTATGTTTCGCTGCCGACAAGTGTGGAAGAACTCACCAACCGTTTGACCATGTCTGGTTTGAACCTTGAGGAGTTTCACGATGTTCACGACGGGCTGACGAGGCCGGACGTGGCTGTTGATATCGAAGTCACCAGCAATCGACCGGACTGTCTGGGCCACATCGGAGTGGCTCGCGAAATCTCCGTGCTGTTTCAGACGCCGCTCACAATTCCCGCCGCGACGATTGTGGAAAGCAGCGCGAAGGCTTCAGAAGCTACGTCTGTCACTATCGAAGCCCCCGATCTTTGTCCCGAATATCATGCGCGCGTCATTCGTGGCGTAAAGATTGGTCCCAGCCCGGCATGGTTGAAAGACCGACTCGCGGCTGTCGGCATCAATTCCGTCAACAACGTGGTCGACGTGACAAACTTTGTGATGATGGAATGCGGACAGCCTCTGCACGCGTTTGATCTCGATCGCCTGGACGGCCGGCGCATTATTGTTCGCCGCGCGACAAAAGGCGAAACGATCACCGCCATCGATCAGCGTCAGTATGTGTTGGCCGAAGATGTGTGTGTGATTGCCGATGCGAAGCGACCCGTTGCCGTCGCGGGGGTCATGGGCGGCTTCGACACGGAGATTTCTGACAGCACCACCAATGTCCTGATCGAATCGGCAGCCTTCGCTTCATTATCAGTACGTTCCACGGCGCGTTCACTCAAGCTGCACAGTCCTTCTTCCTACCGCTTTGAACGCAAAGTCGACCGTAAGTCGCTGGACTGGGCTTCGCGCCGATGTTGCGAACTGATTCTCAACGTGGCGGGCGGCACACTGTTGAGCGGTTCTGTTGTGGCTGGCAGTTCGTTGCCCGAGCAGCGTGATGCCATCAGAGTTCGCTTCGCTCAGATTTCTCGTCTGCTGGGAATTGAAATTCCCGTCGCCACAAGCGGAAGAATTCTGGAAAACCTGGGTCTGAAATGTGTCAATCGCGATGAAGCCTCCGGAACGTTTGAACCACCGAGCTGGCGGCCAGATCTGCTGCGTGAAGTCGACTTGATTGAAGAAGTGGCTCGCATTCACGGCTACGAAAACATCCCGTCGGATGCGACGCTGCCGGTTGTTTCCACGGCCCGAACTCGTCGCGAACGAGTGCTCGATGCGGTCAGAAATCAGCTCGTCGCCAGCGGTTTTTCAGAAGCGCTGACATTGTCTTTCGTCAGTGAAGACCAGCGGCAGCTGTTTCGCCCGGAAGGCGATATCCCGCCGGTTGCGGTGAATCATTCCAGCCGCAGTCATGAAAACCAGTTGCGCCAGAGTCTGGTGCCCAGTCTGTTGCAGTGTCGCCGACAAAACGAGCGTCATGGCAGCGCGAATGCCGAGCTGTTTGAAGTTGCCCGAGTCTACTTGTCAGCCGGGCAGGGGAAGACCGAAAACGTGGCTGAGCCGTTGACGATCGGGATTGTGTCCGGACGTCCGTTTGCCGTTCTGCTGGGCGTTGTCGAATCGCTGGCACTCAGTCTGGCTCCGCATTCGGTGCTGACCACGGCTCCGGTTCACGGCACCGAATACACGCCCGGTCGCGGCGCCAGCGTCAGTCTGAATGGGACTCACTTGGGCTGGGTTGGTGAACTGCATCGCGATGTTCTGGACAAGTCAGATCTTCAGGACGCGGTCACGATTGCCGAATTGCGATTGCCGCTGATTGAAGAACTCTATGAGCCCTCTAGAACCTACACGCCACTGCCTCGGTTCCCGTCTGTTTCGCGGGACTTAAATTTTGTCCTGCCCGAATCCGTCACTTGGGCCGAGCTGTCTTCAGCAGTTTCTCAGGCAGCCGGCGATCTGCTGCAGGGCACTTCGTTTGGCGGACAGTATCGAGGCAAGCAGATTGCCGCCGATCGTAAATCGTATTTGATCACCTGTCGCTTCATGGCAGCCGATCGAACTCTTACGGCGGATGAAGTAGAAACCGTCATTCAACGAATTATTGGTGCTTGTGAATCAGGACTCGAGGCAACCCTGCGAGCCTGACTGGCTCAGTTCCTGAATGCACACCGCTGCGCCGGCTGACTTGAAGCGTTCGAAAGTGAAGACGACGGACAGGGCCGATCCGGTGATTGATGACTTCTCACACGGATGGCCGGACTGGTATTCGCTTTCGGGAGACAATCCGCATCATCGGGAATACTAGACGGGCAAGCTCAACGATCCCAGGTGGCAGGGATCTCCCGGCCAGAAGCTCACCGTCGAAGTGGAGTCGGAGCGTCCGAACGAATGGGTGATTGTCCTGACCGATTTCTATTCTGGCCGTCATTTGTCACAGCAGGTCTACTGATTCCCCTGAAACAGGTCGAGAATGACATCATCGACGGCCCGAAAGTACCAATCCTGTCCCGCGTCGCCAGCGATGGTTCTACTTTCAATGCCGTCGAGAATCAGAACAGCACCTCTGACCACCAGACCCGTTTCCGCAACCGAAAACGAGTCGTTCCCGCTTGTTCCCACGACTCGAACTGACTCTATACCGCCGCCGCCGAAAATGGTGAGTTGCGTCTCCATTGGGAAGCTGCCGAGTCTGGTCAACGGGCCACCATTCGATTTGATATTGCGAGATTCGAAGAACGCGGCTTTTGTATTGTGATAATTATGGCTCACCAGCTCCGTCTTGCCGGTGATCAAATTGCGGCGGAACACATCTTTATTATCAAGATTTAGCAAAGCGTCCGCGTTGCTGGCGTCTGGCCAGAAAAGCCAAAAGCTGATATGGGTGAATTATGAAAAGCTTAAAGCAGAAAATGTTTAGCGGAACGTTCTCGCCTTTCGTGACGGACAGCACCGGAAATTACTCCGGACGTCCCGCCACAACAGGTGCAGCAAGGTTCGTTGCGTGAAGGAGCATCAAGGGTCAGGCTCAATACTGTTCGGCACGGCGATCGCAGCGCGAAGCGTGTAGCGGATCGGAAAGTGTCGCGTGTGGCGGAGATTGCCGCGATGGAATGAAACGCGAAAATTCAGGGCGTGTCGAGGGAGCGTGAGTGGCGTGCGGCGAAATGTGCGTGCAGCGTAAACGGCGGCGGACGAGATGCGAAACGCACCCCGCGAATTATGACGTCTGTTTTCTCAGCTTGTCGATGTGAGCCATCAGTTCCTCTTCGCTGGCAAGGCCGCAGAAGTAGAAACAGATCATTTCAAACGTCCGCTTCGTCGGCTTGCAGCCGGTCCACAAAGCAATCAGCATGCAGGCAATGATCGCTGAGTACGTTTGAATCTCCATGCCATTCTGTTTGTGGCTCAGCAGGTGTTTGCATCCCAGCATATGCTTGAAAAATCTTAAAAAGATTTCAATCGCCCAACGATAAGAAAATATTTAAGCAATGACATCCGCTGGCACGTCCAGCAAGTTTGTGGCGATGCGAAGAATACCGTCGCTGTCCACTCCACTCGAACCGCCTGCATAAGCACCCGTGCGTAATTTTAATCGTTTAACGGCAAGCCGAAGGCGTCGGTTTTCTGTTAATTTGCCTACGCCTCCGGCTCGCCGTTAAACGAATTATGCCCAATATCTTGTGCGTGGGTGCTTACTTGCTGCGAGATGTGTGAGGATTGAGTCGCACACAAATTGGCTTGCAGCAATCCTCGCAGTGATGTGACAATCGGCTTGAAGAAATACAGCAGCAGCAACATGCAGTACTGGTCGTAGTGCAGCGTGCGATTGCCTGCCTTGTCGCGATCACACGCGTCATCGTGCAGCCGCTTTAGTAGCGGCGCAATCTGATCGAAGTACTTCAGACCGGTGATATCCCTTTTCGGTCAGCCTCGTCTTCTCGGTGGGCGTTGAGTGTGTATTGCCATCTTCTTCTATATGTGAAGCCTGGCAACTTCAGAACGCGCGCAAGAGCGCACACAAATGTTGCCCCGGATTTCGCCACGACCACATCAAACGCCGTGCCGAACAGTATTGATCCTGACCCCTTTTCTGAGCCCGGATACCGTCTAATTCGCGAAGAATACCCGCCTGCTGCAGTTCCAAACAGTCCGACGCAAAATGCGTCATTGAGGCGACCGTTAATCGACCACAGATCTTGTCAGCTAGAAGGTTGGACCAGTTGAATTCGATCACTGGAATTTTAAGAGACTGTGCTGGGTCGAAAAATCGTGTCAAAACACATGGTTCGGCGTTTTCTTCTAACACTGGCTGTTCTGTGGCACGCCGGTTGCAGGTGATTGAAGGAGTTGAAGACCCGAGTCATGGCCCGCCTCAAAATCTTCAGCGACAATGAGCGGCCAGGGAAACCTGGCCGCTCATTGCATTGGTTCTCGACGCTATCTATCAGGCATTGTGAACTGACCACGTTGCTCCCCCGCTGCAGGTGAGTTTCGAGGAAGCGTGCTTTCACGAAAACTTCGCCGCCAAAAGGATCCGCGCTGGATCTCTTTTCGTTTGGACGCGTCGATCGTACTCTACAAAGATGCAGATTCACCGACTGACCGTCTTTCAGGTCCCCATTGCTCTTAAGAACCCCGTGCGACACGCTTCGCATGAGCGGTTTTCCAACGATACATTGATCGTGCGATGTGTGATGAATGATGGCTGCGCTGGCTGGGGTGAAGGACTGCCTCGCACGTATGTCACGGGAGAAAGTATTGAGTCGGCATGGCGGCATCTGGAGGCCACTGACTTCAACGAACTCCGTGAACAGCGAATGAACGATGCTCTGGCTGCGGCCATGGCGGTCGACCGCTTTCCACTGGCCACTGTCGGCGCTGATCCGGGCCTGGTTGTTCGTGAATGCTTTGGAAACGCTGTTCGATGTGCGATTGAATTGGCGGTGCTTGATGCCGCGTGTCGTGAGGAAGGTTGTTCGCTGGGAGACTTGATGGCTCGCCTGCCTGACGCGTCTGATTTTATCAAGCCCTCTGACGAAGCGTTTTACAGTGGCGCTGTGACGTCGATGTCACCACGCAAGCAGTGGCTGTCGGCTCTGAAGATGCGCCTGTTTGCGTTTCGCACGGTCAAAGTGAAAGTCGGAGCTGACGGCATTGATGACGAGAATTGTGTCCGTCGAATTCGCACGATCGTCGGGAAAAATGTCGACCTGCGGCTGGATGCCAACGAAGCCTGGCGGTGTGAAGAAGTCCGTTCGCGGATGGAGCCGCTGCTGAAATATCAGCCGACCAGTCTGGAACAGCCGGTTCGACATGCGGACGTCGCGGGGCTCCGAGATGTGCGTGCCGAACTGACGACGCCGATCATGCTGGATGAGTCGCTGTGTTGTGTGGAGGACGCAGAACGAGCGATCGCGGGTGAATGGTGCGATCTGTTTAACATTCGTCTGTCCAAGTGCGGAGGTCTTGTTCGATCGGTGCGGCTCGCTGCCCTCGCACGGCGGCATGGTATTGGCTATCAGCTGGGCTGCCAGGTCGGTGAAACAGGAATCCTTTCCGCGGCCGGTCGCCACTTTGCCTGCAACGTTCCCGACATTCGGTATCTGGAAGGCAGCTTTGATCGATTTCTAGTGAAGGATTCGCTGACGGAACAGGATCTGACATTTCGTTACGGTGGCCGAGGTGTGCGATTAACGGGGCCTGGTCTTGGCGTGAATGTCAATGAATGCCGAATACGTCAGTTGGCGGTTCGCACCATGGAACTTATCACACCGTAGTCTTGGATCTCGCATTGAGAAGCCAGGCTCAGATCGCTCGCAAATCAGAAGCTGGCTGGCCATAATCTTCCACTTCAGGCTCAACCTTTTTGGCAGAAGAAACTCTGCGCGAAAAAACATAAAGATGGAAATTGACCGTCTGCGACGTGAAATCTGTTTCGAGGCAGCCCGGTTGCTCAGCACTCGGCGAGAATCCAACTACAGCCAGGCCAAATGGCGAGCCGCCCGTGCGATCACTCGCAGCTACATTCCACCCGAAGCTCTGCCGACGGATTTTGAAATTCGTCAGTCGCTTCAGCAGCTGATGGCGGCAGACGGAGAATCGAAGGCAGACAACGACCCGGACCAGGGAAATCGAAAGTATCATTTCTTTCTGTCTCTGCTTCTGCCCCTGGATCGCGTTCGTCAGGATCGAGATCTTCATCCGGAAGGCGACGTCCTTTACCACAGTCTGCAGGTTTTCGACCTGGCTCGGGAACTGCGGCCGTGGGACGAAGATTTCCTGCTGGCCGCGCTGTTGCATGATGTGGGAAAAGGCATCGATCCGATGGACCATGTGACTGCGGGACTGGCGGTGCTGGAAGGGCATATTTCCGACCGCACCAAATGGCTGATTGAAAATCACGGCTTGGCACAGCGAGTCCGTGACGGCGTCGCGGGGGCTCGGGCGCGCCGACGTTTAACCAATGCAGAAGACGGTGATGCGCTCGATCTGCTCACCAGCTGCGATCGCCAGGGGCGACTGCCCGGGCGGATCGTGTGTTCGGCCGAAGAAGCGCTGGAATACATTCGTCAGCTGGAGGAAGAGAATGAAGAGTACGGCGACGAAACGGAACTGCCAGGCACGGAATGACATGGCGCGGTTGAGTCGCTAATATTCCGAGCCTCGAACTTTGGACGGTTTTTTTTGACGACCTTTTGAAGTCGTGGCAGTCTGATTTTATTTCTTTGTCCAGGCAGTGATTCGTCATCATGGAAATTTCTGACGTCCGAAAAGTCGCCTCGTTGGCAAGATTGTCCCTGAGCGATGCTGAGCTGCAGGCGACGGGTCAGCAGTTGACGAAGATTCTGGAGTACGTGCAGTTGCTGGACGAAGTCGACATCGCCGACGTCACGCCGATGACGCATCCGGTGCCTGCGGAAAACGTGTTCCGTGCTGACGAGATCCGTCCGTCGTTGCCGAGGGAAGCGGCACTGTCGAATGCCCCGAAAACCGACGGACAGTTCTTTGTTGTGCCGAAGATTCTTGAGGAAAAGGGCGCGTAATTTGAGATTTCAAATTTGAGATTTTAGGCGGATGCGTTATAGCTGATCACGTTTTGTCACGATGCCGCTTTTCATTTTTCGACGGCGAAGAAGGACATTCAGTCATGACTCAGGCGATCGTGGATCCAAGTGAGCTTCGCCGATTTGCTCAGATGCTTCGGCGGTTTAACGAAGAGCTGAATGAGAAAACAGGGGCCGTCGCGGGGCAGTTGAATCTGTTGGGGCAGACCTGGCGAGACCAGGAGCAGCTGCGATTCTCTGAAGAATTCGTCGCCAACATGAAATCGCTGGGACGATTTGTGGAATCGAACGAGCAGTTTATTCCGTATCTGCTGCGAAAAGCGCAGCTGGTAGAAGAGTATCTGCAGCAACAATGACGCCGAATGTGTGAGAGAATGCCATGAGTGGTTCGGCCAATGTCTCGTCAATCGACGCCATCCGGCAGTTTGCCGCCGCCGTCATTACCTTCCAGGAAGAGGCTCGCCTGTGCCTGTCGGTGCTGGACGGTCAGCTGCGTCAGATCCTGTTCTGGCTGGAGCGGGATCGCCCGATGTTCTGGAAGCAGGAGATCGAGAACTGCGTGCGCGAGATCGCCGACGCACGCGTCCGACTGCATCAATGTCGCATGCGGAAACTGGGCGACTTTCGACCGTCGTGTATCGAAGAAGTGAAGGATCTTGAAAAAGCTCAGCACGGGATGGAGTTTGCTCAGAAGCAGATTCCTCACGTCAAACGCTGGAATGCCGAGGCCACTCATGAAGGCAACGAATACCACGGACGCGCGTCTCAGCTGGTTCAGACAGTCGAGCGAGACATTCCTCGATTGCTGGCCCTGCTGTCGTTCACGATTGATCGACTGGACGCCTACGCGTCGGTGAGTACGCCCCAACAGGCTCCTGACAGCTCCTTCTTTCAGTCGCTGTCGGAGGAAATTCAAACGCTGCTGAAGCAGGCAACTCCCGATGCACAGTCAGAAGATCGGGCCACTCAGGGAACGGACGAGTCAGCCGGCTCGAAGTCACCATGAACTGACTTCGGCTCGCTATTCCAGCTGAATGAGGACTTCGTGATGCGCGCCGTCGTTATGGAGCGGCACGTAAGGATTTGGCTGCTCGATGTTGTCAACGCGAAGTGAGCCGATGCTGGTGCCGGTTCCGCCGTTGTTGACGGAGATGTGATAGAAGGTCTCTTGAAAGCGGTAGTGAATCCGGAACGAAGGCCAATGACGCGGAGGACGCGGATTGAGGATCAACTTGTCACCATCACGATACAGCCCCAGCAGGGATTCGGTAATCAGGCGATACATCCACCCTGAAGAACCCGTGTACCACGTCCATCCTCCGCGACCCACGTGAGGCGCGACTCCGTAAACATCGGCCGCCACGACATACGGTTCGACACGGTACACGGCGATCGATTCGGGCGTAGTTCCGTGATTCACCGGGTTGATCAGGCTGAATAATTCCCAGGCCTTTTCCGTTTCGCCCATTGCCGCATAGGCCATGATCGTCCAGATAGCGCTATGAGTGTACTGGCCGCCATTTTCACGAACTCCTGGAACGTAACCCTTGATGTAACCGGGATTCAGGTCCGACTTATCAAATGGTGGATCGAGCAGTTGAATCAGACGCGCATCCCGACGCACCAGTCGACGCTCAACGCTCTCCATTGCCATCAGCGTTCTTTCACGAGGCCCCGCGCCGGACAGGACGGACCAGCTTTGGGAGATCGAGTCGATCTGACAGTCCTGATTTTCTGAGGAGCCGAGGGGCGTTCCGTCATCAAAATAGGCACGGCGGTACCAGGCTCCGTCCCACGCATTTTGCTCGATGTTGCCTCGCAGACGACCGGCTTCAATCACAAAGCGATCGGCTGTTCCGCTGTCGCCGCGACTGGCGGCCAGACCGCTGAACTGGGTCAGCACTTCGTACTGAAAAAATGCCAGCCAGACACTTTCGCCCTGACCATGCTGGCCGATACGATCCGGACGGCGCTGGCTTCGATTGCGTGAGGAAACACGGGCACCGAAGCGCGCGGGACTCTTTCGTGCAGCAACAGATCAACCGCGCGAAACGCCGGATCCGCGGCAAAGCGGCGCTGCATGGGTTTATTCAGCAGCGTGTAGGCCAATGCCAGCAAACTCATACCTGCGTGGTGAGCCATCACCTGGCGAACGGTGATCGAATTTGTTCCCGGCGGAAGACGGGACGGCGTGTAGTCGACCGCTTCAAAAAGGCCATAACCGCCGTCGCGTTCTTCGTCGACCAGTCGCTCCAGATTTCGGCAGGCCGCTTCAGGAGCCACCATCAACGCCAGCGCCGTTGCGTAAGGAGCGATGACCAGGTCTTCCGCGAGTCCTCGTTTGAGCCCCAGTCCGGGGACTCCGAAAGCGCGGTACTGGTAGTTCATATTTCGATCAACGGCATTGTACCCGGATTCCGAGATGCCCCATGGAACGCCGCGCTGACGACCGTACTCAATCTGACGATGCACAACGGCTCGGCTGGTCTGATCCAGCAGCGTGTTTTCATAGCTGGGCATTACCAGCTGGGGCATCAGATATTCGAACATCGAACCGCTCCAGCTCAACAGAGCTGCGGCCCCGCCGGTGTTTGTCAACAGTCGGCCGAGCGCGAACCAGTGCTCCTGTCCATAATGGCCCTGGGCAATCAGCACGAAACTGGCGAGCCGTGCTTCGGAGGCCAGAAGATCGTAGCAGCCGGTGTCGAGTCGGTTGTCGCTGACATTGAACCCGATGGCAAACAGATCTCGCGCGGTGTTGTGCAGGAAGTCGAAGTCCATTTCCGCGAACAAAGTCGATTCGTCCGCCAGATTTTCAAGCCGCTGAATCTGATTCGCGGCGAAGTCTGACGATTGCTCCACCGAATTTCGCAGATCAAGCAGCCAGTCGATCGCCGCAGAGGTCTCCAGGTCATCTTCCTGTTTTGTGGCGTGAAGCTCCGCGAGAATAGCGTCCAGCCGGGGATGAATGCGTTGGGACAGGGAAGCCACTT
>Ga0105052_10007016_pt1 | contig 11176 bp, 9 predicted proteins | sample FRY03_FD_78094 | JGI IMG/M metagenome (GOLD analysis project Ga0105052, IMG submission 78094) | Freshwater microbial communities from Lake Fryxell liftoff mats and glacier meltwater in Antarctica - FRY-03 | ecosystem: Environmental > Aquatic > Freshwater > Ice > Glacier meltwater ... | reverse complement strand
TGAGGTTTGCTGTCATGTGTTTCCTCGGGAAACGCTGTCTTGAACCACAAAGTTGACTTTCTTATGGAATTATAAACTTTGTAATCAAGATCCACTTTGATGGTTATTCAGCGTTTCCTTAATTGGTTTGTTTGAATTATTAAAACATGAAAACTATTGCACAAGAATTTCTGATACCATCAAAAGTCATCAAAAACTTCGAAATGACCAACACAGTTTTTATCTTACTAATAAGTGAACTAAATGATTTAAAAAATATTGATCATTATCACTAGCTTACACTAATGTATCAATCATTAATTTGATAAGGTCTATTATAGAGGATAGCAACATAGTTAGTAATTTCTTCACAATAGATTTTAGAAATGAAATTATAGATATATATGGCGAGCCTTTTGATGATTATTTAGAGTTATTCATCGGATTTATAGCTTGAGATGATCAACCGTATGAAGATGATTGTACGATAGAAAAAGAAAATTTTCTCAATCAAAACATATCAACAAAGCAATTATTCAATGCATTACTTCAAGATATAAGATCTACTGGTATTGATCCAGATATTTTTAATTACTTTATAGTATTTCGTAATTATGAAGAAAATGGCGAAGCAAGAACTGGAGATTTAAGTGATCTGTATTCTTCAAAAAGAGATATATTAGATCAGCTGTATTGTTATTTTAGTCAAATTAAGGACATTAAGTCTTATAATAAAAATTGGACAAATAATTGTGACTTTAAAGTATTAGAAGCAAATAATTTTAAACATAGAATATATTATGATCCTTTTATCAATCCAAGAATTATTGGTATGACAATATATGATCTTTGATCTAAAGAATTTACCATTAAAGCTAACGAACGATTAGCTGAAAATGCTAATAAGCTATATTCTACTGATAAACCACCTATTCCACCATGACATTGGTTAGGATGATATTTAGATTTTTAAATCTTCTTAAACCACACCACTTCTTCTGATCCATTGTGAAATTCTTTGGTGGATCGTTTGCTATGAGGGTGTCGTTCATAACTTGTGATGATGCCTCAGTTGACGTCAGGGTTAGTCTGATAGAGCTTGGTCAGTGTAGTATATAACTGTGTCAGACCCAATGGTTGTAATCTTTGTCCATATGGAGGATTGCTCACCATCGTTCCGAACATGGTCTGATCGAGATATTCGTGGCAGTCTTTAGTGACAAATGTGATCGTATCGATCAGTCATGCACGATCTGCATTGGCTTGTGCGATCGTGATCATCTCAGGGTCAATATCACTGGCGATGATGGTGTGAGGTTTGTCTCGCATCTGTGCTTCATAAGCAGACTTGAGAGTCTGAGCGTAATACTTGGGATCATACCAGCCTCGAGACTCAAACGCAAAGTCACGATGTAGTCAGGGTGCGATATTTTTGGCAATCAGTCATGCTTCGATCGCAATCGTGCCACTTCCACAACATACGTCGTATAGTGTCTCAGCGAAGTTCCATCCACTGTCCAATATCAGCGCAGCTGCAAGGTTTTCTTTGAGCGGAGCAAGTCACGCTTCGAGGCGATACCCTCTACGATGCAGACTTTCACCGGATGAGTTGAGCATGATGGTCACTTGATCACGGAAGATCGATATCATGATCTCTACAGGGACGAAATTTTCGTCGATCGCATATTCTCCACCATCAGTCATGGCATCATAGATCGCTTTCTGACTGATCGATTGGATGGTGGGAGTACTGGTGAGCTGACTGGAATGAGTCTGAGCTTGTACCCTGACTGCTTGTCATGGGCTGAGTCGATGTGACCAACGAGCTCACTTGACTCACTCATAGAGCTGATCTCGATCGCGCGCACCCAACACTCATGCAGTTAGGTAGAGTTTGTTTGCGATTCTGCTTCGTACATTGACACGAGCGATCGCTTCTTCATCAGCCTCAAACTCGACTGTCGTCGGACTTGTGACTTTGCTACGCAAATATCACAGACGCTTGAGTTCAGTCTTGGCTGCTTGTGCGCAGTTATATGGTGTGGAGAGTAGGTATTTCATAACAGGAAGATTTGAAATTTGTAGTAGGTTATATTGTAACTATTCTTGTCGTTATTGCGAGTCACGAAGCAATCTATTAACAGTATTAACAAGTGATATAATATTTCAATTTTCCGGTAATATTTGATATTTGACTCCAACTATCAATATCAAACTCAATCACCGTCGCAGATCATTTGGCGACCGATGGAAAGTCGTTATCCAATAATGTAATTATCAATTCAGTCATATCATCATTATGTCACACAATAGCGAGATATTGAATATCTTCTGACACATTTCTCATTACTTCCATATAAGCGTCAATTCACTGGAAATAAAGACTTTCATCCGTATGTAATATAAGGTCAAATTTATCGCATAGTTTCTTTGCTGTTTCGATACAACGTACTGCTGTACTAGACATGAGATATTGAGGCTTGATATCAAGTTTCTTGAGGATTTTAGGTAACTCTTTGGATTGTTTGATACCTTTAGGAGTAAGTAGGCGATCATGATCATCAATATTTTCAGACTTATCGATCGCTTGAGCATGACGAATAAGGGTTAGTTGTTTCATAAGAAATTATTTAAATTTAGATACATATCTTTTTTATATTATATTTACTTGATCAAACCCTGCACAATAATAATATTAAAATGAAAAGTCTTGGTCACACTAAACTCGATACGGTCGCCATACTCACGCTCCAAGATTTCCATCTGTCGAGTCATCATCTCCAGAAACATCGTGATCGGAGATGTCAGACCTCATGACTGTAGATCAAACAATTGTCCAAACATCACACGATACCAGTCCAGTCAGTCCTCTCATCATACAAACGCTGCACGTGGCTCTCGTTTTTTGGCTGACTCGTCGACATTTTCATCAAATGTTGTCTCGGGAATATAAGGAAGATTTGCGACGATGACAATATTCGCTTTCGCATTTCGTAAGCTGACATGGTTATTATTGACCCAGTCCATCATGCTTGAAGTGATGAGAGTGATGGTATTGTATTTGTTACGAGTTGCAATTGTCTCTCGATGTCTATCGAGATTTTTGTTGGTAAGCTCAAGGATTTGTGGTTGATAATCTGTGAGGTAAGCGATCCATGGAGTAGGGGTTAATATCATGGTACTTAGACCCAACACTCCACATCATGTACCTACATCAATCAGAATATTGCTAGCATTTTCAGCATTTTCGACTTTTTCAGCATTTTCGACTTTGCTTGCCCATTCTACTACCGACTGTATCATATACTCCGTCTCAGGTCTTGGGATCAGCGCTCTACTATCGATATGGAAATGATTACCCAAAAATCCTACATCATCAGTGATGTACTCAAGCGGCTCACCATGATCGACATAGCGACGATATCCGTCGACCACCTTGGACTCTAAGTCAGATCACATCTCATCATGATACTGGAGATGGATTTGATCTTTACTCTTACTAGTATAAAACTCGATCAGTTTAAATAGTAGAGCTTTCTTGGGATAACTAGGATTAGAGATAAGGTCAAAATATGTCATGAAAATGGTGAAGAGATTTAGTAGATGTTTATCGAGTACTTTATAGGTATATCTTCTTATATTTCAATCGTTAAAGATAAGTAAGATATTTTATTAGCATATTGACTTAGTATCAAAAATCAATAATATAGATATCAGATAGGCGACATCATCGCCTGTAGTTTAGATGGTAAAACGTCACAGAGTATTTCTGATGAAGACATAGGTTCGAGTCCTGTTGGGTGTGCACAAACCTATGGTATTCTATAGTAGCGACAGATACTGAAGTATTCTTCAGTTTCGCTTTTCATGTTGCAGAAAATTTCTATTGACTTTACTTATCAATAAATTATAAATATTTTGCGTGAGTAGCTCAGCGGCAGAGCGTCAGCCTAAAAACTGGAGGTCGGAAGTTCAAATCTTCTCTCTCGCACTAAGTCCCTTTTGGTCAGCCAATTGGGACTTTCCTTTAAATGAAAATTCTTGTTAGAATTAATATTTTTGTTTATAATTTATCTTCCCTTACTGATGACTCCGAGCGTCGCAAACAATACATACACATCCAGCCACAATGACCGATTTTGGATATAATACAGATCAAGTTTGGCTTCTTCATTGAAGTCGAGTGTATCACGCCCAAAGATCTGTGCATATCATGTGATACCAGGTTTGATCGAGAGAAGTCTATGTTGTCGGCTTTCATATTGAGCTACTTCGCGTGGTAGATGCGGACGGGGTCAGATCAGAGACATAGTTCATAAGAGTACATTGATCAGCTGTGGTAGCTCATCCAGCGATGTGCGACGTATCCAAGCTCATATATTGGTTACTCTGGGATCATCATGGATCTTGGGCATGGATCATGGACGAGTATTGAGATCTGACTCGATGAGAGATTGATAATACGCATCCGCCCTTTTTCCTCCATACTGATAGCCAGTACAATACTCTATCTTCATACTTCTAAACTTCCAAAACTGAAATAACCTCTCACCACGTCAGACTCTCTCTTGTACAAAAAATACCGGCCCACCATCTTCCGACTTGATACGGATCGCCACATACATCCGTATCGGGCTCGTCAAGATCAGTCCTATGATCGCTCCTACGATATCGATCATTCTCTTGATCACCATCGACCACTCATCGATCACCGTCGCTTTATACTCCAGACCCACGAGCGGTCACAGTTTCTGTGGAGTAAAGATCAGATCTTGTAGTAATAACTCATGATTGATATGAAAAAACTCCTGTCCATTGATTGTGACATAATCAGCAATATCTTGTAGCTTATCTATCGTCAGAGATCCTACGACGATGATGGTGTCATACTGACTGAGCTGACTCAGATTGAGCTGGTGATAGTCGATGATGGTGAGCTGTGCTGGAGTGGTAGATCTCAGTAACTGCATCGACTCTTGCGTACGATCTGCATCTACTGCGATCATCGCGATCTGATATTGACGTCACACATGATACAATAATAGATCAAATATCCTATCAATCAGACTGATCCCGATCAGGCTCGATATTACTGTCACTACGATAATAAATCTTGATATACCTCAGTCAAATATGAATCCACTACCAAAATATGCAATACAAGTAATCACAATCCCCCAAGCAACGATGGTTTTGATAAAACGCTGATAGTAGCCAAACACGAGCCCATTGAGCTGAAATAACTTACGCTGCAGTCAGATCAACACATATACAACCATCGATATTACAGCGAACTGTATGAGCTCTGGTATGACAAATGGTGGTATCCTGATCTGCACTCACGGGATCAAGTCAGTATATTGACGCACCATATATGAAATCAAAAAGGCAAACCCAATCACGATGATATGGATCAATGGTCTTAAAGCACGGATATAGTGCGTTTTCATATCAAAGATTGTATTGATGAATGTTGTTTTTGCAAATTGAAACACACAAAGTAGTACATAAATTATTCTTTAGTTTGTTTTCGATATTTGATTGAGTATAGTGGGGGCTACAAGTAGTTGTTACTTATTATAACATGTCCAAAAAGCTCACTACAGTCAATCAAATCCCTGAGCGTGTATTATGATTTCTCACGCATTTGGATGCGAATAATAACAAGGTATGGATGGATGAGCGAAGAGATTTCTATCAAGAAGCAAAGTATGAAGTACTGAGCTTTGGTCAGACTTTGACTCAAGAATTAATATCGATCAATCCTGACTTTGAATATGTGGATATCCGTAAATGCATCTTTAGGATCAATCGTGACATCAGATTTACAAGAGTCAAAATACCATATAAACCACGATTTGCACTACATATCGCTCCGTGAGGTACCAAGTCTGACTATGTGGGCATCTATCTCCACCTCCAGCCTGGCGGTAAGTCCATCGTGGCATGAGGTCATTATAGCGTGTCATGAGACTATCGTAAGCTCATGAGAAAAAATATCATAGAGAATACTGAACGTTTAACATCGATTCTCGATCAATCTCAGTTAAAAAAAAACTTTGGATCATTCCAAGGTAAAAAACGTTCCAAACTCCCCCGCTGAGTAGAAAAAAATGATCCTGCAGCCAAGTATCTCAAGCAAGACTCACGATATGTCTATCGTACCTATACAGACGCCCAAGTCACATCTCCAGACTTTATCCAGCAGATCAAGTCAGACTATCAGATTCTCAAACCGTTTTGTGACTTCTGTAACAAGATCATCGATATTCAGTCTATCATCCATCCATAATATATGACCCAAACTCTCCAGCCACACACACAGCAGTTAGCAGAGTTTTATACCAGCTCTGCACATAAGCGACACCACACTCGTCGTCGTCCTTGGCCAGAGTTTGCGTATATTGCTACATATATTAACCAGCTAGATCTGGATCATCTGACGATCATCGAGCTTGGATGCGGCGATGGGAGATTATATACCTACCTAGTTGAGCACTGTCCTACGATCACCTTCAGCTACACCTGAGTAGATGTCAGTCAGTGACTGATCGATCTGGCTACTGAGCACTATCCCAATGCAACACGGATCTGTGAAGAGATGAACTCCTATCTCGAGTCACGCCCCCAACAGTCATGCGACATGGTCATCGCAATCGCCAGTATCAACACCTCCCGACTCGTCAGGATCAGTCACTCGTGTTCCATGAGATGTATAAAGTACTCAATTATGATGGATCACTCATCATGACCAACTGGTCGTTATCCAAATGGTTTATCAAACGTTATCATATACCTTTAATCAAAAGTATCTGACATGCGCTTATCACATGATGATATCACGATTGGCGTAGTTTGATGATACCGTTTATAGATGGGGAAGATAAGTCTTATAGATTTTATCATATATTCAAACATACCCACATCAACCAACTCATTAGGCTTGCTTGATTTATGATACAAGAATCGTGCTACGTAGATGCAAAGGGAGCTAAGACTTCAGACTGGAAGCATAGTAGAAATCACTATCATGTTGCACGTAAACTCATTAGAATATATTAAGGAAACACTAAATAACCATCAAAGTAGATCTTGATAATAATGTTCACTATTTCATATCAAGATCAACTTTGTATGTTGGAAGCATTGAACAAAAGCACTAGCTTCGCGTCGTCCTCGAGGACTATAGTACCATGCTAACGGTGAACACACGATAGCAAACCTTACACGATGTAATAGATTACAATAAATTCTGAGCAAGTCGTGAGGTTTTGATTGTTTCCTTGATACTCATACAAAGTCAGACTTGATACATACTACATTATTACTATTATCAAATTATGAACATTGATCGATGACATGCAGTCGAAATCTTTAAACAATATGGAGGCAGCTGGTACGCATGAGCTCAGAAATTTCCGATAGATATTTATAAAGATAGTATATTATTGTATGAGTTTGTCAATTCTATTACTCTACTTGCTAATCATCATTTACCAGAAAATCTTAATGAACTCAAATCAACTGTACGTGAACGAAATATTGCATATCGTAGGAAAGACATAGAACATGTAGAGTATGGATGAATTATAGAAATGACGTACCGCCGTAAGATCAATCCTGATAATATGAAAGCTTTTTTACAATCAATGCTATTAAACACAAGCTCTATCACATATGAAACATATGATGAGCTCAAAGTATATATATATGGAGCAGCCGAAGCAGTATCTGTCATGATGGCACACATTATCGGTTGTGCTCCACAATGATTTACCCATGCCCAATCTGTAGCAGAAGCAATATGGTTGATACAAATGCTCTATACAATGTGACGAGATAATCATCATGGTTATTGCTATCTACCATACGCAGATATGCAGCGTTTTGGTATTACGAGACAAGATATTACCCAATCCTATCGTACTCACATGCTTACTAGTGGTCTGTATCAACTTATCAGACAATATGTCGATCAATACGTAACACTGATGGAATATGGACTCCAATGAATCACATACATCAATCCTGCCGCCAGAGAATGAGTATTACTAGCAATCAAAGAACATCAAGATCTGGTCAACAAACTTATCTCGCTCGACTACAATATATTTCATCCGAAATTCACCAAAGGACTTTGATCAAAAATGATTTCATACAGTATCTACCTCATCGCTAAACTCACATGAAAAAAACTCTAACTCTTCTCTCACTCACCATAATGATAATTGGTCAAAGTCTGACTAACGTAGGTTTTGCAGCGAACTGAGATCAAGAAGTAATTGTAGTGTGTGATGCATGTACTACAGGCTCTCCATCGATCAAATCATATATTCAATTGATGAATGATATACTCAAGATCCTTGAAGCAACACCGAGCCAAAATCCTTGAGCAATACCATGACAAGGCAATAATATAGAAACTAAAAAATCTCAATCCAATATTTGGGCACAACGCAGCAATGATGCATCCATCAGTATCACAGATCAAAGCAATGGAGTCAAATCTGACATGATTGCACTCAATAGAATCAATGATCGTATTATCCTCGCATGAGTATGACTCATCAATACCAAATTTGTTTGGAGTAAACTGGTTCCTAATACGACAATCACATCACTCGAAAAAGCTTTTGCTACGCAAGTATGAAATGATAAATTATTTATCAATGCTGGATCCTTGTGATCATCCACAACCTATGCTCAGCTATTAGAACTATTGATAAGTTTTCACAGTGAAATAAGCAAATTACCCAGCAAAAATCCTCCTACATGATTTGCTCGACAGTGATATCGTTCCAATCCTCTCATGATCAACAAGATCATCATCTACTACGAATGTGCACATCAAGTACCCACTTGTCGTAGTCAGACTATCACCATCAACGAAACTGCAAGTAGTGTCAAAAGATACTGGGCACAAATAGTCCGTGCAGGTCAACAAATCCAGGATGCACTCAGTAAAGAGTATCGAGATACGAGTCAATATAACAACAATGCTAACGTCTTCACCAAAGAATGAAGAAAAAAACTCATGAGTAAGATCCAAGTCAACGTCAATGGTAGATCAGTATCAGATCTGTATAGCCAAATCACCAAAAGCTCCAAAAACAAACAATCGCAACAATCTGCTGAAAAAAGTAAGCAAATGCAGCAAGCTCAAATAGATGAAATAGATCAACTCATACGTACTCAAATTGCTATCAAAAACTGAGTACAGATCACTATCCCTTCTTCATCTACGAGAATCAAAACGATTGATCAACCTACCTATAATCTTAGAGCAATGGAAACACTGATCGCATGACTCAACGCTCAAAGCGATAGAATCATCACAAAAATGCTCAATGATCAAAAAGCTGCTATATTGGCAGATTCAAGAGAGTTTACCTACCAGATACCTGATATGGCTCAGCAAATCTATAAAGCATGACTTGCTGTCAATGATGCTGCAAATATGGCGAAGAATAAATGTTTGGAACACTGCTCTAATATCAACAATGGAGATTGCTGAGTATCAGTTGCAAGTTAAGGAAACGCTGAATAACTATCAAAGTTGATCTTGATTACAAAGTTTACTATTCTATATCAAAGTTATTATGCCCTTGTGGTACAACTTTGTTTGTTGGAAGCGTTCACCAAAGGCACTAGCTTCGCGTCGTCCCCGAGGACTATAGTGCCGTGTAACGGTGAACACATGACAGCAAACCTTACGCGATGCGATAGATTACAATAAATTTTATGAACATCGTGAAGTTTTGCGGTATTTCCTTAAGTACTAGTATCTTTTAAGAACATAATCATTATTTTATCATCAGAAAAGATATTTATCAATCGCAAATGCACAATTTACCTATGAATCTTCCTATCAAACCTAAATTACAATTTGAATGTGTAGCAACTCAGTGACACGCAAGAGCTGGTACTATCTCTCTCAATGGATTCACACTACAGACTCCAGTATTTATGCCAGTAGCTACTAAGGGAACTGTTAAATGAATGTCCACTGATCGGCTTGATACTCAACATCTGTGAAGTCAGAATCCCATCAATCTCATTCTCAACAATACCTTCCACATGTATCTGAGACCTTGAGATGTGCTTGTCAAACAACTCGGTGGATTACATCAGTTTCAACAATGGGACAAGTTATTATTGACTGACAGTGGAGGGTTTCAAGTGTTTTCTCTTGGTTTGAGTAAAACAGGCAAATCATTGGTCAAAATCACTCTCGAGTGAGTACATTTTCGTAGTCCATATGATGGAAGCAAGCATTTTTTCTCTCCCACAGGCGCAGTGGATATCCAGTGTAATCTTGGATCAGATATCATGATGGTTCTCGATGTATGCTCACCTACCGCCAATATTTCGAGACGTAAAGTGGAATACTACATGGGGCTGACTCATACACGAGCTGATCAGCAATTCGAGTATTTTCTTGAGCGTTATGACAAAGTGAGATGAGTATTGTTTCCGATTATCCAATGATGACTTGATCTAGGTCTCAGGACCCAATCAGCAGAATATCTACGCAAACGAGCAATTGATGGGATCGCAATCGGCTGACTGAGCGTAGGAGAAACAAGGGATGAGCTTCACCACATACTTGATCATTTGGTAGATTTATTACCGACCGATAAGCCTAGATACTTGATGTGAGTAGGTACTCCTGAGGATCTGATCAATGCTGTCATGAGAGGGACCGATATGTTTGATTGTGTGATGCCAACTCGTATTGGTCGTCATGGAGTCGCAATGAAGCTGTGAGGCAATCTCAAGATGTCCAAATCAATGTTTCGCGAAGACACATGACCACTAGTACAATGATGTCCCTGTATGACATGTGCAAGATATACGAGAGCTTATGTCCATCATCTCGTCAAAGAGTGAGAATTATTTGGTGGTACATTATTGTCGCTACACAATATTGCCTATCTTCATCATTTATGTGAGACGATGAGAGATCAGATTATCTCATGAGATTTTGCACAGCGAGCACATACTCAACTCTGATTGTAATTCTGCTTATATATTTTTTAAGAAAAAATATATCATATGTACTTGCAACTATAAATTAAGGAAACACTGCAAAACCTCACGACTTACTCTAAAATCATTGTAATCTAGTAAGTCATGTGTACCCATCCGGGCATCGTAGAAGGTTTGTTGTCATGTGTTCACCGTTACACGGCACTAT
>Ga0105052_10006992_pt1 | contig 11202 bp, 10 predicted proteins | sample FRY03_FD_78094 | JGI IMG/M metagenome (GOLD analysis project Ga0105052, IMG submission 78094) | Freshwater microbial communities from Lake Fryxell liftoff mats and glacier meltwater in Antarctica - FRY-03 | ecosystem: Environmental > Aquatic > Freshwater > Ice > Glacier meltwater ... | reverse complement strand
GCCGCCGGCGCGGAGCCGCTCTGCAAGCGTCCCCTGGGGAACAAATTCGACTTCCAAAGACCCGTCGAGGAACTGTTCGGCAAAGAGCTTGTTTTCGCCCACGTAAGAAGCCAAGACCCGACTGACCTGTTTGTTTTCCAGGACAAGCCCCAAACCTTTGCCATCGACCCCCATGTTGTTGGACACGATCGTCAAGTCACTCGCTCCAGAATCGCGCAGGGCCTGAATAAGGTTTGTGGGTATCCCCGAGAGGCCAAAACCCCCCACCGCGATGGTCATGCCATCCTTCACCCGCTCGGCCAGTCCCTCAGCGGCAGAGGCAACAACTTTGGTTTTCATCTTCACTCCCGGAAAGTGTCAGGTAATCAGTTCACGCTAATGGATATGCGTGAACAAGGGCCTGCGGAGGGGGAATGACGGGGACAATCTCCCGGTGAATGAGCAGATATGGATAAACTGTCCACATTATGGACAGCTCAACGCCAGCCGCGGGAGCTCAGGTGCTTCATCGCGCGGCCACAGTGCTTCGGACATTGAGCCTGGGGTCAGAGGCCGGGTTAGGAACAACCGAGGTCGCAGAACGTAGCCAACTCAGCCGATCGACCTCGCACCGAATCCTCGCCGCACTCGAGTCAGAGGGCCTGTTAGACCATGACCGCACCAGCGGGAAGTGGTTTCTGGGCCCTGAGCTCTATGTCCTGGGGCACGTTGCCAGCCAACGATTTTCCATTACCAACAGCGCACGCCGAGTTCTGAAAGAACTTGCCACAGCAACGGGGGAAAGTTGTTTCTTATCCGTTCGCCGCGGCGACGAAACAGTCTGCCTGGTGAGAATGGAAGGAAGCTTCCCCCTGAGGTCCTTCGTGCTCTACGAGGGCGTGCGTTTTCCGCTGGGTGTGGCCTCGGCAGGAGTTGCCCTGTTGGCTTTTCTCCCCGACGCAGACATTACGAAATACCTTAACCGAGCGGACCTGGCCACCTCGTTTGGGCCAAGTCATGCTGAGGGAGCATTGTGGGCTCGGCTTCGCGCTACGCGTGACAACGGATACGCGGTCAACCCGGGGCTGATTGTCGAGGGCAGTTGGGGTCTTGGAGCAGCAGTATTTTCTGAGGAAGGTTCCCCCTCGTTTGCCCTCAGCATCACAGGCGTTGAATCACGGTTTTCCCCAGAGAGGACGGAGCGTCTAGGGAAGCTTCTCCTAGAAGCTGCTCACCACCTTTCAACTGAGTCCTCACCGACCCGGATCTAGCCCAGCGCCATCCGGCATCAGCTGGCCAGCTGTACCGCGGGCATTTTTGGGGCGTAGGGTGACCTTTGAAATACGGGTGTAAGGACGTGGCTCCTTTCTGACTCAAAGTCACAAACGACGACTGGTGTCTAAGGAAAGAGAAAAACTATCCCACCAGGGACACGTCACTGGGGTTGGGCGGGTGACCGGAAAGAATATCCCGGGCTGCTCGTGCAACGCGGGCGCGAACCTCAAGGATAGATTCTTGAGACCGGTAAGCAAAATGCGGGGTGACCACACAGGAGGCGAACCCGCGCAGGGGATGGTCCTCCGGCAGCGGCTCCGGCTGTGTCACATCGAGACCCGCCTGGGCAATCCAGCCCTGTTCCAGCGCATCGACCAGATCATTGGTATCAACCAGCCCACCCCTGGCGACATTGATGAGGGTAGCGGTGGATTTCATCTTCCGAAGAATGAGTGCATTGATGATGCCCGCATACTCCGGTTCCATCGGCAAATGAAGCGAGAGGATATCCACCTGGGCTGCGAGTGTCTCCAGGTCCGCAACTCGGGTCGCTGAAATTTCAGGTGGAGTCTCCCTCGAGCTCATCGTGAACAGGATTTTCATTCCCAGTGCTTGTGCACGCCTGGCCAGAGCCGAACCGGTTCGCCCCATTCCCACGAGTCCCAGAGTCTGGGAGGACAGCCTTAAGGGCAATTCTCCGGGCATCGCCCAACCGCCCCGTCGCGTGGTGGCGATTTGGCCCTCGAGGCCGCGGGCGAGGCAAAGAATCAACATCAGGGCGTGGTCAGCCACCTCCTCCACACAGAAATCTGGAACGTTATACACGGGTATATCCGACGCGCGGGCAGTAACTAGATCAATGTTATTCACGCCACCTCCGTAACGGAGGATGGCTGTGGCGCCCGAGGCGGCAGTAATCACGGATGCGGGAACGTCAGCAAAACAAACCAAAATGACCGAGGCGTCTGCCGCCAGTCGAATCAGAGTGGACTCCGAGCGGTCTTCCGCCAACACCACCTCAAATCCGGCCGATTCGAGGATGTCCTTCTCGAGGGAGAGACCCTCCCAGTCGATGTCAGTAACTAACGCGATGGGGCGCATGGAAGCAAAGTCTCTCAATTGAAGGAGAGAGACTACTTGCGGTAGCTCTCGGTGTTGTGCTCGTCAACGAGCATTCGGGCCAAGTGTTGGTCCGAAGCCTCGATAGCGTCCACCATCCGTGAGTGGAGATTTAGCCGGTATTCGATATACGTTTCTAGGGATTGCTCTTTCGTTGGCTCAACTGAAAGAGTGTGCTGTTCAATGACTTCCAAAAGTCCGAGGTAAAAGTTCTTCAAAATGGTGTTGGGGCTGATGCTGGCAATTACCGCGTGCATATGCCAATTGGCTTTCATAAAGTCTGTAGGTCTAGAGTCACGCACAGCGACGCTCATCAGCCCAACTTCGGTGCGCATTTTAGCCACGTCAGCTTGAGTGCGGTGGGTGACGGCATCGTCCATCAGCAGGACATCGAGAGCGTTCCGCACGTGAACCGCTTCGGCGACCGTGACCTCATCGCGGTCTAATCCCAAGAAAAGATTTCCGAGTCGCACAAGCGCGGAAGGAGCTTGGGAGAAAATTCCCCCACCAGGCCCGGGGCGCAGCGCTACGAGGCCACGATTCTGGGCAATCTTGAGCGCTTCATTAAAGGTTCCCACCGACACTTCGCATCGTTTGCGCAGTTCTTCTTTGGTTCCCAACCTCGAACCGGGCTCTGCATCGCGAGCTATCTTCCCCAAAATTTGCGCTCCAGCCTCAGCTCGATTCGGGGAGGATGCAAAATACAGCGCGTTCGACTCTTTGACCGAATCGAAAGGGGGAGAAACGAGGCGCATGAAAACTTCCACTTCTTTCTCTCTGCGAGGAACGAGTAATGAATCCGATGATACCGGGGCCCACGATTTGATTTTCTCAATCGCGTGGGTTACAAATAAACATTATCATTATGGTCTTTGCAACTCCGGTTGCTCTAATTGCGAACTGACAAAGGAGTCACATGAGAATCGCCAATCACGACAATCGGGCAATCTTGGTCACGTCGGATCATGCCGGCGTCGACATCCACGAGGCAAGCGGGGGCAAGTTCGGCCCCGCTATCGCCAGTGTGTATCGCGACTGGTCCAACTTCTCCTCCTGGGCCTCTAAAATCGAGGTTCCCTCCACGGTAACCCTGGATCGCAGCAAGTTGGGGGCACCTTCCCCCGAGCCCGAGCAGATTTTTGCCATCGGATTGAACTACCAAGCTCACCAAAAAGAGGCCGGCTACAAAGTAACGACGGAGCTGCCTCCCGTCTTCACCAAGTGGCGCTCGTCACTGGCTGGCCCCGACACCGAGGTGACTCTGCCCCACAGCGGAAACGTAGACTGGGAGTGTGAACTAGTAGTAATCATCGGCCAGGGTGGTCGTAATATTTCCTCCGACAACGCCTGGAAACACATAGCTGGCGTGACTATCGGTCAAGACTTCTCCGAGCGCATTCGCCAGCAGTTTGGTCAATCCCCCCAGTACAGCCTCGGAAAATCTTTCGCTGGTTTCGCCCCGACTGGCCCATGGGTGGTGAGCCCTGATGAGTTTGCCGACCCAAACGCGATCCGCCTCGGTTCCGACATTGATGGTCAGGTGCAACAAAACGGCACCACCGCCGACATGGTGTGCCCAGTCCCCCAGCTCATCGAGTTCCTCTCGAAGATTGTGGAATTTCGACCTGGCGACTTGATTTTCACCGGGACACCTGCTGGGGTCGGAATTGGGCAAGTCCCAAAGAGATTCCTGAAGCCTGGAGAAAACCTGCGCTCATGGATTGAAGGAATTGGAGAAATCCACTCTACTTTCCGCGCTGGAAAGCCTGAGGAAAGCGGGGTCCCTATCGATTCGTAACAGTGCAAGCACCCTGCGGTCCCGCCGGATTGCAGTAAGAAAAATTCTTTTACCAAGCAACAAAGGAGTTGGTCATGAGAAAAAGAAGTTTGCTCGCCCTCATTGCAGCGGGCTCGCTGGCACTCGCAGGTTGCGCAGCTGGCGCCGAAACGCCCAGTAGCTCGTCCTCGAGTGACACGTCAGAAAACACCGAGGCGGCTCCAGCGGAGCTGTTTGAGCTGACGCTCGCCCACGCAAACCCCAGCTGCATCATCTTCTTCCCCGGCTACGTCGCTGACACCCAGGGCTACTTTGAGGAAGAGGGACTCTCTGTCAGCATGGAAGGCCTCAACGGATCGGGTGCTGTGCTCCAAGCTATGGCCGCGGGCCAGGCTGAAATGGGCTCACCCGGTGCGGCACCTCTGCTACTCGCTCGGGCCTCCGACCAGGATGTTCGTTACATAGCGAATACCTCTCCTGGAGGACTGTTCCAATTGGTTGTTCCCGAGTCCAGTGGCATCACGGATGCTTCCGGTCTGGAAGGCGCAGTCATTGGAATCGCGACAGCAGATGGTAACGAGAAGAACGTCGCCGGAGCAATCCTGGCAGCAGCCGGTGTTACCAACTTCACCACTCTCGTGGTGGGTGAGGGCGCTACCGCTCTGGCTGGATTTGAGCGTGGCGACATCGATGCGTATGCAGCATCGCTCGACACCGTTGCCTACATTGAGAACGGCGGGTTCCCATTGACGAATGTGACCGGAACGGCCACCGCCTACCTCTTTGGTAACGGTCTAGCTGCTCGTGGTGACTTCATCGATGAGAACCCCGAGATCGTCGCTGCATTCCTGCGTGCCTACGAGAAAGCCGTGGAAGCATCACTGGCTGACTTTGAGCTCGTCATGGAGGGTTGCGAAAAGTACTCTCCTCAGGAGGCTGAAGATCGCGGGATCTCAGAGGCTCTCTTCAATGCCATCAAGGATTCCCTCGTGTCTCCTGACGGTGATCCTTTCGGCTTCAACCGTGTTGAATACTGGGAGCGTGTGAAGCAGGACACTATTGACGCGGGAGAAGACATCTCGAATGTCGACGTGTCGAACGCCTTCACCAACGACTACCTTCCTTCCAGCTAGATAGAGGCAGGTAGGGGAGCGCTTCGGTGGAATCGGAATCCTGGATTTCCGATTCCACCGAACATCCCAAGAGCACTTTCAGCGCTTAACCCCCAGTTGACTTGGAACAGAGAGGTTCCCATTCCGTGAATCAGCCCGTCGCTACCGCACAAAACTCCTCCCAGTATCGGATTGAAGACGTCAGCCACACCTTCCCGGGAACAGACATCGAGGCTCTCAAAAATGTCTCAATCGACATCAAACCCGGGTCTTTTATTTCCCTGATCGGTCCTTCGGGATGTGGCAAGTCAACTCTCCTCAATGCGATGGCGGGGCTCCTCTCTCCTTCGCAGGGCCAAGTCTTGATGAACGGGGAACGAGTCGAGGGTCCCCCCGAGGATGTCGGCATCATGTTCCAGAAAGCAACTCTGTTGCCGTGGCGCACAACCGTGGAAAATGTCTTACTACCAATTGAATTACGTGATGGAGTGCGGGCGGCCGAGGCCCAAGCCGATTCAGCCCTCGCGATTATCGAAACCGTGGGTCTGAAAGGTTTCGAAAATGCCTACCCCGGGGAGCTCTCTGGGGGCATGGCGCAGCGCGCGGCAATCTGTCGCATGCTGATAACCGAACCCGATGTGTTGCTCCTTGATGAGCCGTTTGGGGCCCTGGACGAGCTAACTAGGGAACGTATGGATTTAGAGCTTCAGAGTATTGCGTTATCAAGAAACGCGACGGTTGTGCTCGTCACCCACTCTATTCCGGAAGCCGTTTTCCTCTCCGACACCGTATACGCGATGTCGGCAAGGCCCGGTCGTATCTCCGAAATCATTGAGGTAGATCTTCCCCGCCCACGAGATATGGACACCCTCAATCACCCAGATTTTGCCCGCTACGTCGGGCGGGTTAGGACCGCACTCAACGAAGGACATGGTGTTCCCAATGACTAACAAATCTCGCACCGCGCAAAAGCGCGGCACTATCCCTTCCCCTCTTGTGAGGACGGCCATGGCAATCAGTCGCTGGTTCAACAATTTGCCCCAGGTCATCGCGGTGGCGTTGGTGATTCTCACGGTGCTTCTCGGATGGGAACTCATCGTTCGCCTAGGAGATATCCCGGTGATTATTTTGCCCTCGCCTTCCCTGGTGGGGACCCAGGTAATCATAGTATTCGGTCAACTCGCTCCGGGTGAGTTCCTGCTGGGAGAGCTGTGGACGACTATCCAGGAGGTGCTAATTGGTTTTGGGCTTGCCTGCGTATTTGGTTTTGTGATCGGGTTGTGGGTGGGTCAAACGAAGTTTGGCCAAAAAGCTGTCATGCCCCTCTTTGTCGCACTAGAGGCAACACCCAAGATTGCTTTTGCCCCCGTCTTCATCGCCTGGTTTGGTTTTGGGATAACTTCCAAGTTTGTGTTGGCGGCGTTCATGTCGATTTTCCCCATCATCATAGGGACCGCAGCGGGGCTCGCTGCGACCAGTGAGGACGAGTTGAAGCTGTTCAAGTCCATGAAAGCTCGTGCGTGGGATGTGTTCTGGAAACTGAAAATGCTCCGGGCGCTGCCTTTTATATTCGCTGGCCTAAAAATTGCCATTGTGGCGGCGCTTACTGGGGCAGTCGCCGCGGAATTTATTGGTGGCGGCATCGGGTTTGGTGAACAGATTCGTCTCGCAGCCACCCGTCTGGCACTAGACCGGGTGTTCGCGCTGATTTTGATCCTTAGCCTGCTCGGCATCGCATTATTCTCTCTTGTCGCCTGGGTCCAAAAAAAGGTGACCTTCTGGGATACCCCGGACTTCAGACAACTGAAAAAAGGCAAGAACAGTTCACTTGCCGCGACCCACTAACGCAGAGGGTGGTGACTTATCAGCGAATCACAATCGGACACTGTGGGCTTAGATAGTGCCGCCGTGGAAACTCTCCAGAGACTGGGCACCTCGACGCTGTATGAGGCTCAGGGCAAACATGGTGCGCTCCCCCATGAGCTGAAGGCGGCCCCTGGAACACGCTTCCTTGCCGGTCGAGCTTTCACTGTTCGCACTCGTCCTGGAGACAATTTGGCGCTGCACCACGCCGTTGTTCAGGCCACCCCAGGCGATGTCCTCGTAGTCGACTGCGGTGGATTCCTCGAGGCAGGCGTCTGGGGGGAAATTCTCACTGTGGCCGCACAGAATCGCGGAATTGCTGGAATCGTGATCGATGGCTCCATCCGAGACATAGAGCGAATCGCCGAACTTGGTTTTCCTGCGTTCTCTCGCGGTGTGTGTATGCAGGGAACTGGGAAATCTGACCCTGGGACTTTGGGAGAAACCCTGCACTGGGATGGCGCTGAAATCGACCAGGGAGACATCGTCGTCGGCGATGCTGACGGGGTCGTTGTCATTAAGGCGTTTGAATTTGAGACGGTAATGCAAGCAGCGCTGCAGCGCGAAGCGAGCGAAGCACAGATGTTGGCCAAACTTCGCGAAGGCGCAACCACCATCGACCTGATGGGGTTGAAGCGCCCTCGTGTTGCCTAAACTAAGGAGCAGCAATGAAAGAACGTGTAGACAAACCTTTCCCCCGCGCCGCGGAGATTCTGACCCCGGAGGCACTCGACTTTCTTCAGGACCTGCACGAGCGTTTCGCCTCCACGAGGGACACACTGATTTTGGCCCGTGCCCACAAATACGAACAAGTTCGCCAGTCGGGTTCCCTCGGCTTCCTACCTGAGACTGCGGACATTCGCGAGTCCGATTGGCAGGTCGCCCCGGCTCCCGAGGCGCTCAAGGATCGTCGAGCGGAAATTACTGGCCCAGCAACACCAGCCAAGATGGCCATTAATGCTTTGAACTCGGGGGCCAAAGTGTGGCTGGCTGACTTAGAGGACGCCTGCACGCCCACGTGGGCAAACCTGATGGACTCCCAACTCTCCCTGTTGGATGCTAGCCACGAACGACTCAAGTTCGCTAGCCCAGAGGGCAAAGAGTATTCCGTTGCCGACTACGCCCAAGCACCCGTGGTGGTAATGAGACCTCGTGGTTGGCACATGCCGGAGGCTCACCTCGAGTGGAGTGGAGAGGTGGCGGTCGGTGCCCTGGTTGATTTTGGGCTCCACGTTTTCCACAACGGAACTGTGTTGCAGGAAAATGGGCGGGGTCCCTTCTATTACCTCCCCAAAATGGAAAGCCACATCGAGGCTCGTCTGTGGGCGGACGTTTTTAGCTTCGCTGAAGAGAAGCTCGGAATTCCCCACGGAACGATTCGAGCCACGGTACTGATTGAGACCATCCCTGCGGCTTTCGAAATGGAAGAAATCCTGTATGAGCTCCGAGAGTACGCTTCAGGGCTGAACGCAGGTCGCTGGGATTACCTGTTTAGCATCATCAAGTATTTTCGCGACCAAGGGAAAAGTTTTGTTCTCCCCGATCGCGTCCAGGTAACAATGACCCAACCGTTCATGCGCGCCTACACCGACCTGTTGGTAAAGACCTGCCATTGGCGAGGCGCCTTTGCCATCGGCGGTATGGCGGCGGCGATCCCCAATCGACGCGAACCCGAGGTCACCGCCCAGGCGCTGGAAAAGGTGCGCTTGGACAAGGAGCGCGAAGCCAACGATGGCTTTGATGGTTCGTGGGTTGCTCACCCCGACCTAGTTAGTATCTGCCTGAAGGCTTTCACCGATGTGCTGAGAGGGGCACCGAATCAAATAGGTCGCCAACGCCCCGAGGTGTCCGTTGATTCCTCCGACCTGCTGGGGATAGCCGAAGCCGAGGGTTCCGTCACCAAATCAGGTGTCGAGTCCAACGTGTACGTGGGCCTCGCATATTTGAGGGCGTGGCTGAGTGGCAGCGGGGCTGCCGCAATTCGGAACCTCATGGAAGATGTGGCCACCGCGGAGATTTCTCGCTCTCAACTGTGGCAACAAATACGCCAGCAAGTGGTGACCTCCGACACGGGGGAAACCATTTCGCAAGACCTGGTGATGAATATTATCGAGCGCCAGAGCGAGGCACTCCTTGGCGACCTGGGTGGGGAGAATTTTCAACCCGAAGTGGACCGCGCAACTAAGTTGTTGAAGAACCTTGTGGTGTCAGAAAGCTACGACGATTTCCTCACCGACGCCGCCTATTGGGAACTTTCCAGCGTTCCGAAGGCGCTCTAGGACAACAATGTTCACCCCCACGATCCTGAAAGATTTCGAGTCTCTGAAGCGTGTCAACTCGGATCGCTCAGGGTTTGTCCCCTCCACCCTTCCCGAGGGTGTTGTTGTGGCGACGAGCATCGACGATGTGGTTGCCACTCTGCAGCATGCCTCAAATCACCGCATCCCCGTAGTCACCCGGGGTGCCGGCTCTGGTTTGGCGGGAGGCTCCTCTGCTTCCCAAGGTGAGATTGTCCTGGACGTGGGCTCGATGAACTCGATTCTGGAGCTCGATCCCCTCGAGCAGCTAATCCGGGTTCAACCCGGAATCCTCAACTCCGCCGTCAGTGAGGCGGCAAAGCCGCACGGTCTTTTCTACGCTCCGGACCCGGCGAGCATGACCTACTGCTCGATTGGGGGCAATATCGCCACCAACGCGGGAGGGATGCGCTGCGCCAAGTATGGGGTGACCAGGGAGTCGGTGTTGGGGCTTACCGTTGTCCTGGCTGACGGCTCGGTAGTGAAAACTGGTGGCCGCACCATCAAACGGGTGAGCGGCTACGACCTGACAGCACTGCTGATTGGTTCCGAAGGAACACTGGGTGTTGTGGTGGAGGCCACGTTGAGACTGAGGCCACTGCCACGCCTGGTGGCTACGCTCTCCGCATACTTTTCCGATGCCGTGAGCGCTGCCCAGTGCGCAAGCGCGATCGTCAGCTCGGGGGTCCAACCGATGATCCTGGAGCTCATGGACGGTAAAACGTTGGATGCGATCGATGATGACGGAGGAACGGACCATGGCACGCAGGGGCGCTCCATGATCATTGTCCAAACTGATGGCTATGGTGCTCAAGCTGAAATGGACGTCATCCGCGAGGTGGTGGCCTCGTTCTCTGACAGTATCCGGGTGACGACCGACGCGGAAGAGTCCGAAGCACTCATCGAGACTCGACGAAACGCTATTCCGGCTATCAGTCGGAAGGGTGTGGCCTTCGTCGGAGACGTCGGGGTTCCTCGAGCCCACCTGGGAGAGATGACTTCAGAGCTTGTGCGAATCGGGGAAGAAACCGGTGTCGACATTTACACGATTGCCCACGCCGGCGACGGGAACCTTCACCCCATCTTGGCCCTTCGGCCCGAGGAATCCATCGATTCCGGTGCCCCTAAAGCGGCGATGGACCAGATGTTCTGGGTCGCCCACCGCCTAGGTGGCACCCTCACCGGGGAGCACGGAATTGGACTCCTCAAAAGAGAATGGTTGGTCCCCGAACTGGGGGAGATCAACCTTGACCTCTTAGCGAAAATTAAGGAGGTATTTGACCCCCTGGGGATCCTGAACCCAGGAAAGGCAATCACCCCAGCCCCCCACTGAACGCACGCCTGAGGCTCAACAGCGCTACTCTCTCACTCTGACAATCCATTTCTGCTTACCGGTCTCTTCTGAATTACGCGGTGGGTGACTGGCGTAACTCCCTTTTCTAATTTCGGATGTTGTTACCCAAATATTGCTCTTAAAACAGCGACAGGTCTCTCAGATCAAGACACAAATTTGCTCCCCCGCGCAAGGATCCGAGACTAGAGCGTCCTGAAACCCACTCGGCCCGATCCCGCGTCCGCCACCTTCAAGTTGCCTCCCCCCTTGATGTAGCCCTAGCCCCGACTAAGCGTCAGCAGATACTGCCCACCACCGGGTGTCACCTGCGTGGTGAAAGCCACCCCTGGTGCAAGCCTGCTCACCCGATCGAGTAACCAGAGCGAGGCTTGATCAGCATCATCCTGGGTGGGGCATCGCGCCATGGCTTCCCGGCCAGCTTTCTGG
>Ga0105052_10006991_pt1 | contig 11202 bp, 11 predicted proteins | sample FRY03_FD_78094 | JGI IMG/M metagenome (GOLD analysis project Ga0105052, IMG submission 78094) | Freshwater microbial communities from Lake Fryxell liftoff mats and glacier meltwater in Antarctica - FRY-03 | ecosystem: Environmental > Aquatic > Freshwater > Ice > Glacier meltwater ... | reverse complement strand
CTTGTCCTGAAAAATTTAGTGCATTTCCAATTTTACCCGCACCAATACTCAATGTCCCCACAGCCACACCATTAAAAGTTCCGAAACTACTGTTTCCCAAATCCGCATATGATGTGTTTTCAAAATTCCAAAAGGCTACTGCGTGACTTAAAAGATTTTCATTAGGTACTGCACTTGCACCAATTAAGGTAACTAACAAAAACAAGGCATATATTCCAAACATTATGTTGAACTTCATTTAATTATTCCCCTTGGCAACGCCTACAATACTAGTTATGAAAATAACTACCACTCCAAGCCAAGGAATTATTCGCATTGCATAACCCACCCCAACAAATGGAAGACTTGCACTTAATACACCTGCGTTCCCGTTAATGAATTGTTCATGAACGTAGCCCAAAACAATTCCTAAGAACACTAAAAACACTACTCCTATAATGTTAATAATTAAAAATATTGGATGGCTCGGTATAAAGAAGCTAGTTATCACTAAACCAATAATCATTACAACAATAAGCAACGGGAAAATTATGTTATCAAACCTGGTAAGAACACCTGTCGACTGCGTAGTAACACTATTAATATTTTCAGTTTGGTTTGCATTGCCAACGAATGGTGCATTTGCCAAACCATTATTTACACTAGTCATCACTAAATATCCTATTGGTAAAACTATTGCTAAAGCTAAAACTATCATGAAAATTACTGCAATATCAAATAATTGTCCTTTGTTGTTCATGCTTCAATCAATATTTAAGACTATAATTGTCTTTTTTTCCTCCCCGCTTTTTAGGTTTTAATTGCAACTTTTCAAAATCATACCACCAAGGCTTATCAAAAGCCAACTCAACTGCTTCCCTCATGCTAACTTGCCTTCCGGTTTTGGTACTAATAAACTTTTGCCATAATCTGAAATTATTAGCAACTTCTTCCCTCTTAAGATTAATGTCAATTCTCATCCTCCGAAATCCCTCTTTTTCTTGGCTTCAGCCCATTTTTTCATAACAACTTGACTAAATAAAACTATTCCAAATAAGAATTCAATTAAAATCATTGCAATAAAAACCCATATGAAAGTGTCCGTGAAAAGAATTATTTCAGAAGAATGTCCTCCGTCAATGGCTAATTGTCGTGTCATCATTGCAACACCTAAGCCCATAAAAAAAATCATCATGTGATACAAGAATTTTAAGTGTTTTAGTCCATTTAAGCTTAGCCAACAAAATAATGTCACTAAGCCAAAACCAAGAATTATTAGTGATACTTCTGCTGTGAATACCATTTGATAACTTATTTAGGTTACTCATTTATTATTACTTTGTTTTTGTTTCGTCCGTTAAAACCTACTAAAAGGCTACTAATTAGTAGGTTTTAGTAGGTTCAAGCACCCACTAAGGCTTGTGCCACAGCAGTTAAGCTCTGAGCAATTTGATTAATCGGTTCAAGACTGCTTTTAACAAAATTAAAGTACATTCCCATCAAAATAATCATAAGCATTACTGCTAAAGCAATCCCGATAATTGGGGCAAACTTCTCCCACCAACCCTGACTTTTAGCAAACATTTCTTCAACCATAGTGTCCGTACTCAACATTTGCATTATGACATCATAAGGTAGTGGCTGGAATTCTTGGGAGAAATCAGCTTCAGGATTAATTATTTTTTTGCCGTTCTTATCAGTCAGGTACAAGTGTTCTGCATCAAGTTCACTAAAATTGAATTTTATTACAAAAGGGATGTAATCAAAACCAACTCTTAAATAATGAAGTTCACTTTTGTTTTTGAAAGTAATCATGTGTTCTTCAGTAACTAGAGGAACGCTGTACTTACGTTTTTTTAGCCAGTAAATGTAAGCACTCTTGCCCTTAATTCTTTTTTCTACAACCACATCTCGAGCAACTGGAATGGCATACCCTCCCCGTCGTTCCCAGATGGTAGTTTTCCATTTTCTTTTTGGTGCTACTAACCAAAAATAAATAACTAAACCTAGAACTATCAATAAGATAAGTCCTAATATTAGGAGTTGTACTAAACCTGAAATTAGTCCTGGAGGTATGCTTAATGCCATTTTGTTTTTTTATCCTTTACTAAACCACCCCGTTTTTTGGGGGGTCGTATCTCTCATTTCGTTCACGTTATAATTGTTTGTTGAACCGATTAAATTTCTTTGTTGGTTTTCGTAACTACCTTTGAATACCATGAAAATAAAACTTACCATGTCGTTAAAAACGCTTACTATATCTAGTTTGTCGCGGAAACCAAATTCTCTAAATCTTTTGCTTAATTCGAAATTAATGTTTCTGGCTATTGGTCGCATTAAGCCATTGATTTCTTCTCGGTTGGTTTGGCTCATTTTGAAGGGGTTTCCAGTGTAAGCTCTTAGTTTACTACTGCACCATGTCATGCCATCGGCGTTCATTACTTGTTTGGTTTTATCAGTGTTAATCGTCCAGTCGCCGTCGATATTTATTTTGTCACCATTCCAAGAATGTAATAAGTCTACTACGTGAGCTTCAAAATTGAATATATCTCTTAAGAATTGTTGTTCTCCTTCATCATAACTGAATGCTCTGCTACTTCCTGGCATCATTGGAGGAGGCATATTCATCTGAGGAGGCAGTTGGTGTGGATAACTCGGAGGAACTTGTTCATAGTCCATTTAAGAAACTTTTGAAGTTGGTACTTTTAAGTTTTGTGGTTTGTGAAAGGTAAGCTTTAACGCTTCTTGATTTTTTACCCATCTTTTCTTTTGCCAACTTGCGTCCTTTCTTTCTCGACGACAAACTCTTAGCAACCCGTTTAGCAAGTGGTTTTGCACGAGATTTTTTACGCACAACAATTGGTCGAATGCCTAAAGGAGTATAATATTTTTGTCCAGGCAATTCCAGAACATTAGCAAACGCCTTGCTATTCTGAGTAATTCCTAAAGCCACAGCACTAAAGCTTGAAATGTAAGAATAATCACGCTTAGAAAACTTACCCCTACCACTGCCTTGATTACCTTGCCCATCCCCTCCTGGTAATAAAAAGAAAGGAATGCCCCCAGTAATTGTGTTAGTTCTACTATTAACGGTGCTTATACTTAAAGATGAAGAAAACGCCTGACTAAATGATGAAGAACTCCCCTGATTAGTTGGGGATATAGAAAACAATTCAGTATTTGAAATAGTCTTAGAAACAGCAAAATTATTGCTTAAAGTTATTGCATCACTCCTAGAAATAGAATTAGAACGAATTAAGGCATCTTTTGAAACCAATCGTTTTGAAATATCACTCACTTGAACAATAGAATTTGTTCCTACACCCCTTTTAGATGGCAATAAATCTTTTGAGTTAATAAAGCTACCACGTTTAAAAGATTTTTCAACAGATTCACTTACAGAATTTGATTTTGATGAAGGCTTTTTTTGATTATTTTGAGAAAATGATTCAGCGATAGTATATGTTTGTCCTTTAAACTTTCCAAACTGAGGGGTTAATCTGGTTGTTTTTCCATCTGGAGTTGTTGACTGGCTTAAAGTTATGCCTGAAACTAAACTTGCCCCATGATATTTTGCACCCGTTGAGCCTTCAATAAGTCGGAATCCGAAATCTGAAAGGAATTCTTCGGGTTCAACGGCATAACTTAATACTTGAGTTCCTACATTAGTAATTCTTGCTTTTTTGTTTTGAGTAATACCTAATAGTTCGGCATCGGACTTACTTACCCCTCCCATTATGTTGGATGAATCAAGAACTGCCCCCACTGAAGTGGAAGTAATAGCCCCAAATAATGCCCCTGAAATTCTGTTTTGGTAATTTGGTTCAGCTTGTATGCTATCTTCATAATTTTGTACTTGCAAGTACCCTTCGTTAAGTCCGGTAATTGCATAAATAGGGCTACGTTTTGCAGTGTATTTTATGACTTCGGTAGTTCCTTTTGGTAAAGATACTGCATTCCCGTTAAGTGCTAATTGCCCCCCTTTTAATGGAAGTGTTGCGTACTCACTTACTTTTTCAATAAGTAAAGCTCTAGCTAGACCTTCTGATGCTCTTGAAATTCTTTGTTTGCCAGAAAAGTCTTTGTAAACATTCGCTTCCGCTTCTGAATAACCTTGATTAATTGCTTCGTTGTAAACTCCTTGTTTGTAGGCGTTACTTTCTCCGAAACCTAAAAGTTTTGAGCCTGGAACGTAATTGCCAATAAATTTCAGTATTTGTCCCGATTCTTTTGATTTTATGGATTCTGCTATTATTCCTGCTTGTTCAAATTTTTCTGCGTTTTTGTTGGGATTTCTAAGAATTGCTCTAACGTCGTTATTTCCTCCTGCTTCCAAAAACGAATCGGATATTCCGTAAGTTCCTTGAATTAGTGAGTGTCCTTGTATTAAGCGTCCTGTTGTAAATACTACTTGTGATGCTGTGCTTCCAAAGAATGCTTGTCCTCCCACTATCACCGGGGCGAATGCATGAGCTATCAGCGCCCCTCCTACAATTCCTCCTGCAACTATTCCGGCTTCTGTTGGTTTTTCATAAATTTTGGTTGCCAGTTTTTGATTGGCTACTAAAACAAGTTCGGGAGTGAAGAAAAATCCTTTTAGTAGTTTGCTGTTTTGAACTTTGGGTTTTTCGTAAAAGTTTTGTTCAAAAATATCTCTGGCTTTTGTACTGCCTTTTTGGTATGTGTTAAGAGAGTCCTCATATAATGAAATGTCGTGTATTAACTCGTTATTTATGCTTATTATTTCTTTTCCTCTTGGGATTATGTCATTAAAGACTATTCCTTTGATTTTTCGTGGGTTGACTAGTCCGGCTTTTTGTTTGGCGTATTCAGGGGATGAAAGTATTCTGCCTTCTTGAATTATTCGTTCTGCTTCTTGGCTTGATAATGTCCCTTGTTCTTTTCGTGATAATGCGTCATTTATGTAGTTGTCATCAGAATATTTTTTGGCAATGACATCATATTGGTCGGGGTTTAAGTTTGATAGTGTTAGGGGTTTGTTTGTTCCTTCTATGTTTACGCCTTCTGAATAAATCGGGGTTAATCCGACTTCTCGGAGTATTGGCAGGTTTTTTGAGTTAATATCATATTGATAAACTTCGCCTTCTGGAGTGCTTAAACCAATTGCTACCCCTCTTTCTATGAGTGTGGCTTGTCCTTCTTTTGTAAGTTCTCCTTGTACTCCTATTAGTCTTTTTATTGCTGGTTCGTTTCCTGGAATGTAAGGAGTGGCATCTGTGAGTGAATTTTCTTTTCTGTAAATTCTTTCACTTCTTTGTGTTTGAGTTTCGGAAATGATTTGCGTTGTTTTTCTTTTAGCGTCTTGTTTTGCTTCTGCTTCTTTCTGTAATTGTGGAAGTCCACCTTTTAAGTATGCGTAACCACTTTGTATGGTTGCACTTTGTATGATTGGCTTTGTTGTTCTTTTAACCCTTTCAAGCGTAGTGATTATTAATGAAGCTCTTGCTTTTGCAGTTCCAAATTTATTTGAGGGAGGTTTTTCATAAGTTTGCTGTCCTGATATTGTCATGAAATTAGGTTCGTTGCTTGATGATTTTGAGCTTGATGAGGCATATCCTGTTGGGGAGTTACTGCTTGAAATTTGGTTGCTTGTGAGTTGCGTTCTGGTCTTGTCAGCTTGACTTACTTTTGAGCTTGTGCTTGTTCCCCTTAAATTGGAAGGAGGTTTTTCATAAGTTTGCTGTCCTGATATTGTCATGAAATTAGGTTCGTTGCTTGATGAACTGCCATCTGAAGAACTGGATGGACTGCTTGTTGTTTTTTGTGAGCCATCTGAACTCTTGTCGCTTAGTCTTGTTCCTGGACTGCTGTTTCGAGAGGCTCTTTCGGTTGCTTGACGTTTCTTTCTATCTGCTTTCGTTTCAGCCATACTTTTTAATGGGTTGGTTCTATTATATAATTGTTTGCGTGTATTTTAAGCTTTATAAATGTTCTACCCGTTCTTTAACCTTTATAAATGTTCTACCTGTTCTTTAACCTTTATAAATGTTCTATTATAAATGAACCTTTATAAATGTTCTACCTGTTCTTTAACCTTTATAAATGTTCTATTATAAATGAACCTTTATAAATGTTCTATTATAAATGAACCTTTATAAATGTTCTACCTGTTCTTTAACCTTTATAAATGTTCTATTATAAATGAACCCTTTATAAATGTTTTGAAAACAACCAAAACATACCCTTATGAGAAAACACACCCTTATGAGAAAGTTGATAGAACATTTATAAAGCAACTGAAATCTGAGGATTTCAAACACCCTTAAATATCAGGTAGTACCTGATATTTCAGGTAGTACTTTTAAGCCAACTTGCAACACAAAACTTTTTCTTTTATCGACGACAAAAGAGTGTGGTGATTTGTTCCACCACACCCGATTAGAAGGGGGGCATAACTGCATTAGTTCAAATTTTGGAGTTTGAAAAAGCCCTACTACCCCCCTTATGAGAAAGTGGAATATAATGGCTATTATATCACATTGTATTTTTAAATCAACTACCCTACCCCAACCATTGCGAAAACATTAAATAACCTGAATCCAAACCCAACCTGTGCCGTGCAAGGAAGAACGGGAGGAGTTCTCATTCGCCCCTCTTTGTTTTTCATTCATCCCATCTTGTAAGGCACACCTCACGGGGAGGGGAAGGGTTACGTTGTTGCATTCATAACTTTTCTTCTCCTCAATGATATTGTTATATCATAACAAACTTTAAATAATACTCAAGCACAAAATCATATTGTAAGGTCGTCTAAACCTAAGACACTCACTTTTTTGCCCCTGTGAACAATGAAGACCTCAAAGAAGCTTCCCTTACAACCAACAAACAACAATGAACCCACTGCAACACAGAACAACAATAAATAACAGGAACAAAGAATCATGAATGAATTTAATCCCCCAAACTTACTGCCACCACCCGAAATAATGATTCAAACCCCCATTCCAACTCACACCCTTTTAACGCCTCAGAACATGAATGCACAAATATTTCAAAAATATTTAATGCAAAGATACAACCCAAACACCGTAAGACAATACTACAACGCCTACAAACACTACCACAGATTCTTCTCAACACAAACCCTACTCAACGACTGGACACTAAGCTTAGTGCAAAGAAACAAACACCAACGCCTAAATAGTTTTTACGTTGGATTCATTCGAGCATACATTGACTGCTTCCAACTACCATTATACATTCCTAAAAGCAAAAGAAAAAGCCACGTAACACCCACACCCAAATTTTTAACAAAAGAAGAAATGGACTCAATCATAAATCACACAACAGCAAGAACCAGCATGTTAGTAAGACTATTCTTTGATACCGGACTAAGATTAAGAGAATTAATCAATACAGAACGCAAAAACATCAGTTTAACCAACAGAACCATAAAGGGAATGGGAAAAAATAATCGTTTGTTTGAAGTAAAATACAGCACAACAACTAAAGACGTGCTAAAACAATATTTGGAAATAATCGATTATCCTTACCCATTCCATTACGCTAAAGAATACAAAGACCACGCCAAAAAGTTCTGGCAAGTTCTTAAGAAAGAATGCAAAAAACCACCAATTAATATTGACAATATGCACCCTCACAGAATAAGGCATAGTTTGGGACACCATTTAAGAGCCGACCAAAACTTTGATTTACAACAAATCAAGCTCAAATTACGCCACGTTAAAATCCAAACAACAGAAATTTACACTGAAGCAACCCAAAAAGAAGTAGATGACTTAATTGATGAGAAAGTCTTCAAAGAAATCCCACAACACACACCATTCCTAGACTAAAATTCTATCCTCAATACCTTCCCAGAAAAAATCATTCATCCCCCTCATCACCTTCAACTTCAACCCCTAATCTAAAAGCAATGTTTTTTACACGCTTCCGGATGGCATCTTCTTTCACACCGGACAACTCACTGATTTCAAGACTTGTCTTACCACTCATTCTGTGTTCCCAAATAGTTTTATCACGAGGAGTTAACTGCCTAATCTTACTATCCAAACCTCCACCCCCTCCAGCAATTCCCCCACTTTGAGTAACCATCAAATCAATTTCTTCCTCAGCCTTAATCTTCATGGCAACCATTCTATTCAATTCATCAGTAAACACCAACTTATCCCTCTCATATTGTTTACGCAACTCAGGACTAGGCAAACCAGCGAAAACAGTTGCCAAATTAAACCTATCCCCATTCTTTTTAATAACATGACATCTATGTTGATAAATGCGTCCCAACAAACTATTATAATTCAGTGGCGTAATGTTAAAACGCACTCTTTTAAGCCAATAATCAATACCTTCAGTCTTAAGAATCATGTGACACAACTTACGCACCACTAAATCAATATTTGCGAAATCAGGAGTAGTCAAAAATACTACGTATTGTTGATGTCTAAAAGTGTTAAAAATATTGTTTAACAAAATGTTCAAATTACTCATACTACGCCTTGCATTCAAACCAAAAACACTCACTTCATCCCAAATAATCACGCTTTTGTTCGGCAACTGATTTTCGCCCTGCAACTTATCCAAAAACTGACTTCCCTTATAAACAATCTGACTAGATTTAAATTCTGTACCATTAAGTTCCCTCTGAATGTGTTCTGCCAAAAATATTGCACCAAGACTTTTTCCACTATTGTGAACAACAATTCCATTCGCAACAAAATTATGATGGGGATGTTGACATTGAATATCATACGTTCTCTCCACACCTTTAGAACTCACTGAAATAACTCTTGAAAACTTAGGCACATTCTCAGCTTTGAGAGTATCAATCATTACTTCAGAATTATTGTTCATTAACTCATCACATCTTTTCCAACCCACTCCAGTCATTATTAAATGGTCAGCTGTCGCTTTAATTTTATACCCATTTTCTAAAATAATTTCAAACACTTCTTTTTCACCACTATAAATAACTCTTTCCATCAAATTAAGTCCTATCTTATTGCCGTCAAAACTTCTAACAAAATTATCAGATTTACTCCAGTGTTTCCTAAGAACGTAACCATCTTCTTTTGCTTTATCTGGATTCGTAACATAATACAAATGTTCTAAAGAAAATCTTTTGCTCAATTTCTTTCTATTCACTTGAATCAAAGTATTGCCAGTTAAACACCCAGTTCCACCCACTACAGGAATAATGCAGTTCTGATTCTTTTTGATTCTGTCCACTGCAAAATTAACTACCACTCTGTAATCGTTCATTCGATTAAGTTCTTGCAAGTCATCAGGTAACTCAATTAATAACATTTGTTTTTAGTCCTCCAAAGTATTTTGTGATTCATCAGGCTCAGTATATTTTTGCCCACTAACGTGCCTTAATTTTTTCTTCTTTCCATTACTGCCTTTCATCAGTAATTAAGTCCCTCAACAGGTAGTAATCCCTTCATGTGCATCCCTCTTAAGAGAATCCTGTGTTTCAACCATGCCGTTCGCAAATCGTCCATTTCTCCCAACTTACAATAAGGACATTTGGTTTTGTTTGCATGACCTTCATTTAATTTATCCAATTCTTCTTTAACTACTCCGTTAATGTATGGATAAAAACAGCTTTCTAAAATGCTCACTGCAGTAATGAAATTATTGCGATTCGGTTTCAAATCATCATCACTTAAGCTAGTGGCTAACTTTGTTAATTCCATATTAATTCTGTGCAAGTCCGGAGGCGTTTCTGCCAACCTACTGGCTATTTTGTTGATTTCAATTAATTGCATGATTAAGGCTTGAGTGTACTGCAATTTTTCCATTCCAGTTTCTGTCTGAATAATGTTCCAGTCGCCCTTTTCGTACTTGCCACCTTTTTGTTCGCTCATAGTTCAATTCCTTTGCTGTTTTTCAAGACTTAATTAAGATTCTAATACCAATACCTATTGAATCAATACTTTCATGAATTTTTTCTGCCAACTCAATGAAAGTTTTCCTTAATTCAGTAGTTTCGGCTGTATTCCATTTGTTCGTTTTTGAATTAATGTTCCCGTCCAATTTATCAAATAATTTGGTTAAGTCGTCATGTAATTCTTTATTGACTTGTCGCACATTATTTTTTACGTTCAACCACACAAGCCGGTAAGATGTGAATGCAGGAACAATTCCTTTGCCGTCATAATTGAGTATTTTTACCATTTCAAAATCTCCCATGCTCAGAAAATAATCTATTCTGCGAATATTTTCGTCACCCATGCTCATACTGGCATTTGCTATTTGTTGTACTACCATATGATATATGTTTTTTATCGCAACCATATTTAAATTTTGTGAGTTTTTAGAAATAATTATGGAAAAAAAGGTAAAAGGGGAATTTACGTGTCAACTTTGTAATTTAGTGTTTACACAAATTCTTACACGTCAACAAACTTGCGACGACTGTATATTGAGAGAGAACGGAGATTTTTAGTTTTTACTCCACCTCCATAAACAAAAGCTCACAAATCCTATTGCAACGGGGAACAAGTACATTGTGAAGAATACACTGCTTAAGGCTTGTTGTTGCATTTGAGGGGTTATTGCATTACTCAGGTCGATTAAGGTTTGAGGACTTTCTCTGTGTACTGCAATGAGTAGTATTGCGTTACGCACTACCCACAACCGAATGGCAGTAACGGTCATCATTAAATGAATTATTCCGTATTGTTGGAAGTCTTGCCAGAACGTAACTGGTTTTAAGGACTGGTTTTCTTTGTTGAACACTCCCAAAGCAAGCCATGCAAAGCCTAAAACTATTACATTAAGTATGATTATAGGATAGAACTTGCCGTATTCCAAGAAGATGGGGTTTACTTCAAAGTTATTGACTGGCACTAGGTTGTGAACGTATAAACTCAACATAATATCGAGTATTGTTCCTACCAAAAAAATAATAAAAGCAAGTTTGTGTCCTTTATTTAGCTTAAAGGATGCCATGAAATTGCCTACTTTCAGTGTCATTGGTTTTTTGTAGCCTTTCTTGAATTTTTCGTAACTTTGTTTGTTTTTGTTGTTGTTTTTCATAGTTTTCATTCTTTCACTTCCAAGACATTACCGTTTAGTGTCCATCTATTTCTTTGTTTTATTAAAGTATTTTTTATTTTTTTATCATCATACTCATTCCAGCACTCAAACCCATCATTGTCTTTATAGTGTGTTATGTTGTTGTTGGAATCGTACTCACTCCATTCCTCAACCCCATCACTGTCTTTATAGTGTGTT
>Ga0105052_10006986_pt1 | contig 11210 bp, 15 predicted proteins | sample FRY03_FD_78094 | JGI IMG/M metagenome (GOLD analysis project Ga0105052, IMG submission 78094) | Freshwater microbial communities from Lake Fryxell liftoff mats and glacier meltwater in Antarctica - FRY-03 | ecosystem: Environmental > Aquatic > Freshwater > Ice > Glacier meltwater ... | reverse complement strand
GCCATCAATCGCCCCGCATGAACGAAACCTCTCCACGTTGACCTTGATACCGAGACCCGAGGGTTCTAATGACCCGGTACCCGAGCGGTCGGCGATGCTCAATGAATACGAAATGTACGCCTCCGGGTTCCCATGCCCAATGTGCATGGGCGCCATTTACTGGGCGCGAATCAGTCGCATGTACTTTGCCTGCAGCGTTGAGGACGCTCGCGCGATTGGTTTTGACGACGCGTTCCAGTACGAAGACTTCGCACTCCCCCTCGACCAGCGACGAATCCCCATTAGTCAGATCGGGCAGGCCAATGGTCTTGCTGCCTTTGCTCTGTGGCGGGACAAAGCGGACAAGCACCCGTACTAACGCGAACTACGGGCTCGGGCTCACGCACTGCCCATGATCACCGATTCGATACTGAACTCGACGCCGGTGTGGTGCGGGAGCTTCTGTCAAGCCAGGCTTGACCGTGTCAGTTGCGAGTACCCAAGTCCAAGGACAGTGAGCACGCAACTTCGATTCAGGACTGTCTGTCCCTCATCACGGGGCGATTCTGGTTTGGGTAGCGATTATTAGCAGTTTGTTGACCCAAGTAACGGCCTCCTTGATCAATATTGGTCCGATCCCCGCAGTGCTCGCGCTCGTTGCTTTGGTGCTGGGTGTCCCGCACGACGCCACCGCATTGGTGATCATTGCTTTTCCCGAATTCGGTTTCGTACTCGTTCTGGCGACGACCGTATGGCATTTCGGCACGGATGATGTTGAGGCAACCGCCGAACTTCAAGGTGAATCCCCGTTACCGGAACATTCCGAATTTTTTGTGTCTTAACTCTTGGCAGTGCCCCTGTTCTGCTTTCACTCACATGAACCACGATTCGCCTTAATTTATGACAGTACGATGATGACCACCGTTCGAGGAATTGTTCTTATGTTGATTGTTGTCGTGATCGCGACATTAATTAACCGACGTGACCTACGCGGCGCTTTCGAATTGTTCACGTTGGCTGTTATCGGTCTTAACGTTTCTCCTTTTATCGCCCTCGCCGCATACCAGGTGGCACGCCGCCCGACACACTGCTCGATTGGTGCAGGTCTCATCCGGTGTGAACACCATTGGATCACTTGCTGCCGTTACAAAAATCGGTATTCCATCCTGTGTCAGCTTTATCGCGATTATTGTTGGACTGGCCGTGTTTTGGGGACCCGGCGCACTGACGGGGTTTGCTTAATGAATTGGTCTTGAAATCGTCTGGGGTTTAACGGTTCCGCACATGTGGTTCGTCTCACGTTGTGACAATCGGATTCGAGCTAAAGGAATCCCCCCAGAATAACGTCTGTGACTGCCAAATCCGTATAGGAGAACAAGCGGGCAAAACACGGGAGACTGCAGGCGTGGAAAACCCAGATGCGGCCAAGGATCTGAGTCCGGTTTATCTGGTGACCGGCTCCACCGGGTACGTCGGTGGTCGACTCTTCACGAAGGTCGTCCCCTGGCGAACGGTGCGGTTCCTCACCGTACGAGCGCCTCTTCGATGCTCGTTTCGGGTCAGTTCTTACGGGATCGCATAAACGGTGAAAGTTTTAGCTTGTGGGGTTCCATAGTCCGTCGTGACGATAGCGGTCGTCCCGTTCGTGCCGGTGTAACCGAGTGAGAGCAGGGTCACCTCTTGGGGGACGACCGTTGATCCCGGCAGCGGACCCGCGAGAATATACATCGTTGGGACGTACTGGTAATTCGGAATCACCTGACCGTCGAGTGAGACATCTCCGTTCTTGGTGATAACCAACATATGCTGGCCGGCCGTGTCCGACATGGAGCCGGCGAAAACAGAGAGTGGCACCGCGTTGAACGGAGACGACCCCTGCACTTTGCGGTCCTTAATCTTACCCATCATGTGAAAAAGTCCACCGGTACGCGGGTTATCTTCTCGCTGAAAACGCAACGTGATCCTTTGCTTTGGCATCGTAAGTACCGCGCCGTTAAAAGTCATCTGACTTGCCGTGTCGTAATACCAGCTCTTCACGGTTTTCTTATTCAACGAGACTGAGATCAACACGCGAGAAAGGCTTACCGGCGAAAGTTCTGGGTCGACGAGGTCCTCTCCCTCGATGGAAATAAAAGCATTGGGATACTTTTTCGTCGCAATCGAGTAGTAGCCACTGAAGTCAATGAGTGCAGGACCATCGGTCGGTTTGGGATACCAGTTTTCCACCCCCGCGCTCGGCGTGTTCGCCCGTGGATGAGTCACCAGCGCTCGCTGTGAAACTACTTTCCCATCCTTTTCACCCATGTCATTGATAGTCAAACCTGACTCTCCCGCCGTGCCCATAATCAGATAGCCACCGGTGAACTTGAAGTAATACATGTCTAGGTTGTACCGATAGGACTTGATCTTCATTAACGATTTTCCACTCGAGCCTTTGTCATAAAACAGTTCGCCGTTCTTGCCCATGACCACCGCAACAGTGGGCTTTCCCCCCGGCGCAGGCGCCGGCGCATAGTACGTTTGTCCGCCCCAGAAAGAAAAAGGTATCGGATTGTCATACGTTGCACCCGACGTTGCAGTTGGCGCTTGTCCTGGCAATGAGATCGTTCCCGACAAATTCACGGTAGGCCCGAGCCTGTTGGGCGCCCGATCGAACACGAGGTCAAAACTTGGCTCGCCCGCACTCCGCTGGGTCAGGTGCTTACCGTCAAACCGGCCCGAAAAGTTGACGGACCGAGAGGTCATGCCATCCAAGGAGACAATGAGGGAGACCACATATCTGCGCTTAGAGCCACCGTCGGTCACATACACGTTCGTGTCGACGAAAAAATAGGCACCTGGGGCATTGTCCAACGCGTAATAACCATTGAATGCAACCAATGCCATTTCTTGTTGTGTCTTACTCATGCCGCTAGCTACGTTGTGACCAACCGTTACAAAAGTGGCCGCAGAGTAGGGCGTCGCTGATCCTGCGCTAGGAACAATGAGAGCGCCACCAATGAGAGCGAGAACTAGACCAATTTTACGTTTCACACCCGAGAGGCTAGCCCTTAAACGTATGTTAATGCGAGGTGTAACACAAACCTGATTTTGAGTTTTTCTGGGCGGTTTTTGTTTGGGCCACGGGTTGTCTCTGATCGTCGTGACCATCTCGGGACACTCCCCAGTGTTGTAGAAGTCGTCCAATGCCAGCATCAAATGGGGTTATGCATTGATTGGATTTTCCACTGCAGAATCTTGGTCAAATCTTATGCTCCTGCGGTTGCAAAACACATTTCAAAGGAGGACCATCAAATTAAAGGTGCATTTCGTACCGCGGTAGGAAGAGGTGTCGATCATGATGGACTGGTATCAAGATGGATGGGGCACGAATGGTTGGTGGGCAATGACCGCCATGGTGCTAGTTTCGGTGCTACTCATTGGCCTAGTAATCTGGGCGATCGCGCGTCTGACGCGATCGAGTCCTTCTGGGAGCGTCAACAGCGAGTCTGCACGGGCAATCCTAGATAAACGATTTGCAGCAGGAGAAATTAACGCCGACGAATACGCCCGAGCGCGACAAGTAATGACCTAAGCCGCAGTCTCCAACTCGCAAGACAATGTGCATCCGGGCCTTTTTCACGTCAGGTTGCGAGTCAACTTTAGGTCACGACGTCACACAGTGAAATGTGGAAACGAAAAGGAGAGGTCCGCGCGGAGGTGATTGACGTTCACGCGCCAGAACCACCGCACGACAAAGTCATCAAACAAACTGTTCAAAAAAAATGCCGTTCACTTGTGTTCGTTTCGCACATTTACTGACATCAAAAACGTCGCCTGGTTTGACACCGTCTTGGGGCGTCGTTACTGTCAATTTTGGATATCGTCTTCATAAAGTCTGCGTGTCTTGGCGCCCGGAAACCACATCGGACCTGACTCTCCTTATCGGAAGGTAGTGGTTCCATGACAAAAAAACCGCACCGACATTGAGTTGGAGCAACCAACTGACACGACGCTCATCGATGATGATCTTGGCCATTATGACTAGCGCATTCTCTTTTGCCGGAATGGCCGTTCTACCCTCGCCCGCCGTCGCCGCATCCATAACGGTCGACCAATGCAACAACGTTGGTCCGGGGCCGGGCGGCGCCACCACCGGCCTGGACTGCGCCGTAACCGTCGTCAACACGATCAGCGGTGGCATCACGAGTTCGACGACCACCGTGATCCGCACCTGCTCCCTCGACCCATGCCCATCAGGAAATGGCACATTCACCAGCAGTTCCACGAACCTCGTCACCGAAATCACCCAGTGCAACGGTTCCAGCAACGACGCAGCGCACCCAATCACCTGCACCGTCTCTGTCACCAACAACATCAGCGCTGATACACCCGGGGCGCAGCCTGTGACTGCCGCGACGGTCAACCAGTGCGTTGGCTCAGGTACCGGTGGCGGTCTTTTTGGTAGCGTTGGTCCGTTAAATTGCAACCCATTCCCGGCCACCACGACCGGCGCCACGGTCACTCAGTGCAATGGAACGGGGAACGCCGGTGGGACACTTCTGACCTGCCGCACCTCGATCACTACGAACATCACTGCTGCCGCTGCAGCTACCCCGACCGCTATCCCGACCGCCGTCGTTACGCCCATCGCTAAGCCCGTCGTTAAGCCCGTCGTTAAGCCACAGATTTCGAAGGTGCCTGCAGGTGGAGTGGCAGCTGGAGACGGTTCGAGTACTGGTCCGGGTCACATCGGGCTTCTGTCGCTTGGCAGTGCTCTGATGCTCGCTGCCGCGATCAGTGCCCTGACGTTGTGGCGAGTTACGCGCAGGAGTTAAGTAGAACCGAGATGCAGTCAATCCTTGCGAAAACTTCCCGTCATTACCGTCGCCTTGCTGCGATGGGAGTGACGGCCGTACTCGCCCTGTCCGGTGTAACCACCACCGTCGTGGGCGTTGCTCACCAGCAACGCCCATCCGAAGTCCCCTTATCCGATGTTGGATTGCTCAGCTCGGTAGTCCTGGAATCCGGCAGCCGGAGTGCACTTACGCCGGCTTCCGCTTCGGCGGTCGTCGGACTGATACTCCCGGCCTCGGCCCCGCTCGCTCTCGCTATACCGGCGATCGGAGTAGACACACCCCTGCTTCGACTCGGGCTGGCCGACGACGGGTCGATGCAGGTGCCCGCACCGGGCCCGTCTTATGACTATGCAGGTTGGTATCACCACTCGCCCTCCCCGGGATCCCTAGGTCCCGCGGTCATCGTTGGCCACGTCGACTCGGCGAAGTACGGACCGTCAGTATTCTTTCGACTCGGCAGTTTGCGCCCGAAGGACCGAGTACTGGTTACGCGGGCAGACGGTTCAGTCGTGGTCTTCGCCGTGGACGATGTCCGCCGTTACCAAAAGAAACGCTTTCCCACGCAACTTGTTTACGGCGACACTAATAACGCCGCGTTACGGCTCATCACATGCGGCGGCCCCATCGACCGCAACACCGGCCATTACCGCGACAACATCGTGGTGCGAGCATCGCTGGTAAGTGCTAAATACCCCTCGCGGTCCGCGACAATCGGACTACGCGCGAGTTAGGCGGCCTTGGGACTCGTTGCTTGTCAACTATTAAATGCAGATCTAGCATGCGTATCGACGTAGCGACTTGTTCAACCGAGTTCTCGGGGAATAGTCAGTCCATCAATGGCTTGCTGACCATCCGCGATCGGTTACAGGAGCGCTCTTGCACTAACCGGTCTTGACACGATGATGTCGAGGTTGGCGGTCAGTGAGATGTCGAAGACGGTAGGGGCGCCAGTGGTGGCAGGTCGACCTAGTCATACGACCCCGGCCCGAGATCAGCTAGTGGCGTCAAGGAAATCCAGCACAATACGAGCGACGAGTGCCGGCTTTTGGAAGAGAAACGAGTGTCCCGCTCCCGGCAGCAGAACCAGGCGCGACCCTAGGATCGCCCGCGCAATTATTCGGCTGTTTGCCGGCGGAGTGATGACATCCTTACTTCCCGTAATCACCAATGTTGGGATCACGATGCGGGCCAGAGCGCTTACATTGACGGAGCTTTCAAGCCACGGATCCTCGGCGTCAACCAACGCGTTGTAGGTGCGCGCCGGCGTAGACTCCACGGGGTAACGGCCGCTGTTGACGGCCATGGTGATCCTTTTAATGAATTCCCGCCCAGCTCGCTGCGCGCAGGTCGTGCGCGGATAGTTGGTGATCAGGTAGGAACGAATACTGCCGTCGGAATTACTGTCGGCCTGCTGAACCCAGGTCGGACCAAGCACCGCGGACGGACCACCAGCATTGGTCCCGGCCAGCACGAGTCGGCGCACCAATTCCGGATGCCGAATGGCGAGTTGCTGCGCGATAAAACCACCCATGGACCAGCCAAGGACGTCGGATGCGCCGAGTCCGAGCACGGTGATCAGGTCCGCGGTCCAATCAGCCATGGTGGAAAAGGTGATCCGGCCCGGAGCGGGACTGGACAGACCTAGACCCGGGTAGTCGATCACCACGATCCGACGGTCCTTGGCAAGCCCAGCGAGGAGGGCGGGGTCCCACTCGGCCATCGGTGAGCCAGTGCCGTTGAGTAGTAGCAGCGGACGTCCCGTGCCGATATCAGCCCACGCAAAATTCGTTCCCGCGGCCTGGGCGTAGCGCACGTTCAGTGCCACGTCACTTCCGAGAGCCGTCTGAGGTTTACAGGTCGGCTCAACGGCAGCAGCCCTGGGAGCACCCACAAAGCCCGCGAACAAAATGAGGGCGCAGATTGGTGCAACCCACTGCCAAAGCATATTCATCGCGATCTTGACAATGGGCATTACGCACACCACCTTAACTCGATCGATGACGACATGGACGTCACTCAAGATGAAGACCCGAACCCGGTATAAGGGTAGGCAAACTCCAACGCTAGATAAATATGAGGCGCCCTTCGGAGGCGCTACCCGGCCCGGTGGTTAGCTTTTTTTCGTTGCGAAGATGAAGGCAGCAAGACCTAGTACTAGTGCACCTGAGCCAGCACCCGATAAGAGGACGTCATTACTGGAGTTGTCGTCCACCAGTTTACCGACAAAGACAACCCCAATGATTGCAACGACCACGCCAATAAGTTTGTTCTTTAGATCGTCGAGATCTTTGATCTCCAGCCACGGCGGCAGTTTCACTTCAGCGTCTACGAACAATTCATAAAGTCCGTAACCGATCACCAGCAGTACTGTTGCCAGTAAGAGTGTGTCCACCGCGGTCAAAACCCCGACCACTGTGTCTTTAAGTGGTGACGAGGAGTTAAACATCCCCCAGATAGAGACAAAAACCTCCCACGTGCCGATGAGCATGAGTGTCAGGGCACCAAGGAGTGAACCGAAGGCGGGCAGGATTACCACGTAGCGTGATAGTTCAACGAATCTGCGCATTGACTAAAAGTAGTGGAAAAAGAAAAGAAATGCTGCCTAGCCGCGCAAAATTGTCGCCCTTCGCGTGAGCATCACCGCGACAAAAAGGACGACGGTAAATCCGGCGAGGAGAAACGCTTTGGGATCGATAAATATTCCAAGGAGTGAATCCGAGACGAAAACAAAGACGGTTAACCAGATAGCTGCCGATGATCTTCGGGTCGTCGACGTGGAAATCAGTGCGTGAGCGCCACCCAAGACAATGGCAAGGAGCAGGACGACAATCAGGTGCGCGTCGAATTCTCCCAATATGGTCGCAATTACCATGCCAACCCAAAATAGAATTCCAATTCCCGCCAGAAAGTGAACAATTATTGCGCTCAGTCGGCCCATTGTCATGACGCCATCCTGCCACCGCCAATGACGAATATTTCTTGCGCCACCGTGCTGGGTCTTTTGTTAGGAAAGTCAGGTGCCCAGCCCGCACGGTTCGGGCCAAAGCATGAGAAAAAACCGATTGGGGAAGCAGAACGGCGTCACGGTCGTTGCGATGCGACCCGGAGGGTTCATTCTCTCCAGCAACCAAGCAAGAAGGGTCACCGCGATGTTGGCACCAACAAGAATCTAGCGACCATTCATATTTGTATTACTAGCACGGCAGACGTGACTCAAACAAATGTGCGAGACCAATGGGGGTCACTACTTTTGGGCTGGACTCACGGGCCCTGAGGTGAGCCGACCACCGCGGACGGTCGCACCCAGAACAATCGCCCCCGCAACCAACACAATGTTTTTAATTATGTATTGACCCTCCAGAGTCGGGGCGAACGGGAAAGCGGTGAACGTTTCCGATCTGAATAGCAGCAGTGGTGTCACGGTTCCCGCCATCTGGACGAAGAGAAGCAGCAGTGTGGCCCGCATCCACCGCCCCGACAGCAAGCCAATGCCAATTGCTACTTCCCATAGTGCAAGAACGGGAACCGCAACGGACGCTGAAACAATTCCAAGCGTCAAGGCTTCGATAGTTTTCCCAGCGAGGTCCTGGGCCGGGCTCAAACCCGGGATCAATTTCAGGGCACCAAACCAGAGGAACACAACTCCAAGGGCGATGCGCAGCAGCAGGATGCCGTGCTTGGCCATCCAACTGATGGCTCCCTGATCGACGACATTAAGGCGAGTACTTACCGTCGCCAACGTCGCGCTCTTAAATGGAAAAGTGATTGACATAGTTGGCAGAGGTTACGTCAGGCATATCGCCTGCGCGCGTTACGATTTTGCTCAACACGGCCTTTTCTGAGGCCGTTGAGACGGCGAGATGACCAACATCACATCAATCTCATTGAAGACATGTTGAATTTTCATCATCGAAAAACTGATTTTGATGGTTACCGGCAAAGGTCTATTCGACATTACTTTTGAGACGAGACGACGTCGGTACTGCTGGAATCAGCCGGATGGCCGATTAGTTGCGGAAACGAACAACGAAATATGTGGCAGCCCAGCGGTGTTTTTTGACGCTGACAGCAGGCACAGGTTGAAGGGGGATTGCCAGCCTTGTCAACGGCCTTGGGCTCCGATCGCGTCAGCAGGAAGCGAAGTGTCATGTCCTGCGATATTCGACGTTCGTTGTACGACTGCAAACAATTTCGGACCTTACGTGAGCGGAGCCCATTGTTGGGGGGGTCTCGTGTGAGGAAGTTCGAATTGATAAATCTTGCTACCTCAAAAAGATAAAATCTTGGTACGTGTCCCCGCCGCTGCGCGCCAGACCCCTGCACGTGCATCACCCCATCCGGCCGTGATCACCCATCCCCTACGGTCAGTGCATGCGGCGTCTACAGGGTTTTGTCAAAGCCTCCCATCCATTGCCCACGATCGCCGTCTCGTTGGTCATCAGTGCCTTTGGGTGGAGTCTGGGTTGGTCTGGTTGGCCCATCGTCGCAGTGTTTGTCACGATCTTGATTGGCCAGTTGTCCGTCGGCTGGAGCAATGACGCCTTTGATGCTTCGGTAGACGCCCGCGTTGGACGCACGAGTAAACCAACGGTTGCCAAGGACATATCCGCGCGGTCCCTATGGATTGCCTCGGTTATCGCGCTGCTGCTCGCAATCCCGCTGAGTTGGGTGGTGGCCGGTTGGTTGGGCGGGTCATTCCACGTGTTCGCAATCCTGATGGCCTGGCTTTATAACATTCGACTCTCGCGAACCGCGTGGTCCTGGCTCCCCTACGCTCTCGCTTTCGGGGCTATGCCAGCGTTCCTATCCTTTGGATTAAACGATGAACCTCCTACCCTCTGGTCAGTCGCCGTGTTCGCGATTGTCGGTGTCAGCGCCCATTTAGCAAACGCCCTGCCCGATGCCGACTCCGACGCTGCCGCAGGAATGGGTGGGGTCGTGGTTCGTTTAGGCATTCGCTCGTCCGTTGTTTTATGTTGGCTACTTCTCGCCCTCGGCAGCGGGATCTTGATTGTGGTCAGCGCTACCGCGAGCGGGTGGCTCGCACTTGTCGTAGCTGTTGCATTCGTCACCGCTGTGCTTCTGGGTTCGCGTTTGCGCAATCGGGCGGCAATGTTTTATTCCCTCATCGCCACTGTCGCAGTTGACGTTGCAGTTTTGGTAGTGGTTACCGCTATCGGTTAAGTCCAGATCGCAGAAATGGGTGCCGCCAAGATTCGGTCACCGGGCTCGAATGTGTCCGGACCGGTATGTAGCACAACGCCCGCGGCGAAACGATCAACTAGTTGATCGCATAACCACGCTAGATGTCGAGCATCACCGCGCCCAACGGCTGATGCAGCCTTTATCTCAATCCCAACAACTTTCCACCCGGAAGCTCAGCAACGAGATCAATTTCTTGACGACCGTTAGCAGTTCGCAGATGGTGAAGCCGTATTGGATGGACCGCAAGTTCGGCTTCGGGTGCGAGTTGAGAATGTACAAAGGTGTCGATCAGCCGGCCGAGCAAATCCGCATCAGTGAGAGCAGTTTCTCGATTAATTCATGCCCCGGCTGTTACTAAACCACCGTCAACGATGTACCTCTTCGAACGCTTTTCCAACCGCTGTAATCGATTCGTAGACCAAGCTGGCACGTCAACTGCTACCCCAAGATCTACCAGGAGATCGTCGTATTGCCGGGCACTTTTCGCCGTGATTCCCACGGCTTGATGGAGCGAAGAACTAGCAATGAGACCGGCCGTATTCAGTGACAACGCTTCGAAATAACCGCGTAGTTTGGCAGAGTTAGTCCCGCTGACGAGTTCGGAAGCATCACGAGTAACCAACTGTTCAACGTAACTCCGCAGCCAAGAGCTGCGAATACGTTCTGATGTGACACCGACGACCTCAGGGAACGATCCCCGAACCGCAAGCCCTACATAATAGATTATGTTCAAGTTGGAAGTTTTTGTTGATGTCGAGAGATCCATCTTGGCCAACCGGTCAAAAAATCTTGGCTTACCCAGATCACCTCGATTTACTTCTCGCTCGGTCAAGACCGTCATTGGCAACCGAATGAGCCGGCCCGTTCCCGGCCAAGCTCCTCCTCGCATATCCGCGCGGACGCTGCCCGTCGGAATGAACCGACCAGGACGAAAGTCTGCGTCGACCGCGCGCTTTACTGATCCAAGAACACCCGGTACTTCTTGCCACTCGTCAAGTAAAAGCGGCTCACCTCTCCCCGAAGGACAGAATCAGGATCGGCCAAAAACGTCGCCGCCGCCCCTGATTGGTCCAACTCAACCACCTCCGCCGCAATTCGACGCGCTGTAGTCGTCTTGCCAGAAGCACGGGGACCGGTGATGAAGACTGCGGGGACGCCGGCGACAAATTCTTCTCAAGGGAGGTCTGC
>Ga0105052_10006982_pt1 | contig 11214 bp, 11 predicted proteins | sample FRY03_FD_78094 | JGI IMG/M metagenome (GOLD analysis project Ga0105052, IMG submission 78094) | Freshwater microbial communities from Lake Fryxell liftoff mats and glacier meltwater in Antarctica - FRY-03 | ecosystem: Environmental > Aquatic > Freshwater > Ice > Glacier meltwater ... | reverse complement strand
TTGGATGAAAGCCGTTAAGCGTTATGTTAATGGCAAGCCTACATATCAGTACAACAAGTACGCAGAATGTTTACGGATACTGGACAAAAAGCGTACAGCAATTGACGTGGGCGGCAACCTTGGACTTTGGTCGCGGGTTATGTGTTTGGACTTTGACAGCGTGCAAGCGTTCGAACCAGTCTCTGAGTACTGCGAATACTTTGTTAAGAACGCGCCAATGGCAACCTTGCACAACGTAGCGCTTAGTGATGAAGAAATGATTATAACAATGGCTTGCGCTACTAACGGGTCATGCGGCGACACCGCACCGCAAGTTAACAAGCGTAAAGAAAAAGCCTTACAAGAAGTCAGCACAGTGTTACTAGATTCGTATTGTTTTGTGGACGTTGACTTTATAAAAGTGGATTGCGAGGGCTACGAGTACCATGTGTTGCAAGGCGCAGAGCAAACTATCATAAGCAACAAGCCCGTTATCATCGTTGAGCAAAAGCCTGGCAAGGGCAAGAAATACGGTTATGCTGACGACGAAGCGGTAAAGTACCTTAAGTACTTGGGGATGAAAGTACACACGGTTATTTCTGGCGATTACATAATGAGGTGGTAGATATGGGCTGGGGCGATGAACTAATGGCGGCTGGCGAGGCGATGAGCCTTGGTGGAGTAGTGGCTATCAAAGATAAAAACGGCAATATCCGATGGCACGAGGCTTGGGAAAACAATCCAAGCATTGCTAAGTCTACAGATAAATACCAAAAGTTTATAGTTAATGCGCCGGGTGCGAGGGGATACGTTAAGTCCGTTAGCGCTCAAGCGTGGGAGTTTCAAGCCTACCGCCCAAAGCCAGCCAAGTTTTTCTTTAGCCAAGACGAGTTAGACGAGATTGCGTATATAGAAAACAACTTTATAGTCGTAGAACCTCATTTAAAAGACAAGCAGGAAAGCGTAAACCGCGACTGGGGTTGGGATAACTTCGCTAAGGTCACGAGTTCTGTAGACGCTGACTGGGTGCAACTGGGCGCAAAAAAGCCCAAGATGCTACCTAATACTCGATGGATACAAACGCCTACGCCTAGACTGATGGCGGCGGTTATGTCTAAAGCGAGGGCGGTGCTAGTGCCAGAGGGCGGGATGCACCACACAGCTGCGGCGCTTGGCATTAAAGGCGTGGTTTTGTTTGGTGGGTTTATTGCACCGCAAGTAACTGGCTACCAGCTACACAAGAATATATTTACGGGCGGTGGTCTGGGATGCGGTAAACGGCTAAAATGTCAACACTGCGTTGACGCTTGGGATAAAATAGACCCTGAGCGTATTATCAAGATCATGCGGGGTTTAAATGGCGGATAGGATATTCAAAGGAAAATAGGCCATGAACTATTTAATAAAGACAGTACAACCAACAAGCGAACCGGTCAGTCTAGCAGAGGCGCAATTGCACCTCAGACTAGACACGGTTGGCTCGCCTCCTTCACACCCCGATGATACATTAGTGCAAACCCTAATAAGCGCATCAAGAGAAAACGCCGAGCAGTACACGGGCGTGACAATTGCTCAGGCTAGCTACAAAGTCAAAAGCCCTGTTGTTAGTGAGCAGGTCAGCCTGCAAACGCACCCAGTCAACAGCATTGCCTCTGTAACCTACGAGGACAGCGATGGCGCGGTGCAAACCGTAAGCCCATCACTTTATACGTTAGACAACTTCCAACGCCCTGCGCGGCTTGTGTTCAAGTCTGATTCGCCCGGCTATGATTTGACCGTCAGCTTTACGGCTGGTTACACGGACGGCGAAAGCCCGAACCTATACCCATGCCCTGCTGGGGTTAAGGCGGCAATGCTTTTGCTTATTGGACACTTGTACGAAAACCGCGAAGCAGTAAACGTCGGAAATATTGTTAGCCAATACCCATTAGGCTTTTTGTATTTGCTTAATCCCCACCGCATTAACATGGGGCTGTAATGAACATTGGCAAACTCGACAAGCGGATTACGTTACAAAGCAGGTCGGCTACGCTTGACGATTACGGTCAGGAGTTAAACAGTTGGTCTGACATAGCCACCGTCTGGGCAAATGTAAAGCCTATTGGCGGGCGTGAGAAATTGCGTGCTATGGCTCTTGAGTCAGTGCTAACGCATACTGTAACGGTACGTTATAGCGTACTCTTTTTACCGCCAACCATAGTAGACGCTCGGCGCATTCGCTACGTTACACCAGCGGGAGTTCGGATATTTAATATCAATGCGGCGCAGGACTTGGATGAAGCGCGGAAGCACATCGTCTTTGACTGCACCGAGGACTCGGAGACTGGACAATGAGCCAAGAGATACAAATCAAAGGACTCAAAGAGCTAGACGATTTGATGAAACAGTTGCCAGCTAAGATTTACAATCGCGTGCTAAAGGGTGGGATGCGTGCGGGTCAAAAGGTTTTGGCTGATGCGGCTAAGGGTTACTTGCAAGCTAACGGCTCGGTTGATTCTGGCGAGTTATTGAAAAGCATTAGAATTAGATTTAATCGCAAAAGCGAACGCTTTGGCTATGCTCGCGCTTATGTAATGGCTGGTAATAAAGAAGCCTACTACGCCCACATGATTGAATATGGCACTGGCTCATACTACGCAGGTAACGGCACAAAGTCTGTCAAAGGGCCTTACGAAATACGGCCCAAAGGCGAAGGCAGTTTGCTTGTAGCTGGCATCAATAGAAACCTTGTGACGCATCCCGGCATTAAACCAAAGCCATTTATGCGTCCAGCAGTTGACAACTACACAGACGCGGCACTTAATGCTGTTTTTAATTACCTGCAAAAAAGAATACCTAAAGAGGTATTGAAACTATGAATGCTGAAATCATTATTGCAAGCATGTTAAATCACGCATCCATAACCGCCTTGGTTGGAAACCGCAGGGCGCTAGCACAGTTGCCACAAAACAGCGCTATGCCAGCGTTGGTCTACAATATCATTGACGGCGTGCCTGAACCTAATATTGCTTACCAACAGGGCGCACAAAGGGCATTTGCTAGAATACAAATAAATCCGTTGGGATTAACAATTCCTGATGTAAAATCTATCCATGCGGCAGTTCGAGGTGCAATTGACTTCACTCACCAAACAATGGTCGCAGGTAAATTGGTAATTAGTTGTCGCTTTGATAACATGAGCGAGATGACTAAAGAAATCGACAGCGGCATCTATACTCAGCCAGTTGATTACATTCTGCGTTATTATGAGTGAAGCATCTATTATTTTTTAGGGGATCATTATGACTGTTTTTACTTCAGCCGGTACTACCTTAGCAATTTCAGCATCAGCACCCGCTACATTTGATTCAACCGGTTATGCCGCTGTTTTCGCAGAATCGCCCGGCCCTGCCACTGTTGGCGAGATCACGGACTTGGGCGAGTTTGGGCGTGAGTTTGCGCTTGTAACTCACATGCCTGTCGGCTCGCGTGGCACGCAGAAGTTTAAGGGTTCGTTCAACGAAGGCACAATCGCCTTGTCAATGGGCTTGGACACCGACGATGCTGGCCAGATTTCGATGAAGGCAGCTTCACTTTCTGATAGTAACTATTCGTTTTTGGTTACGACTCAGAACGGCGACAAGTACTATTTCCAAGCCAAAGTCATGTCATTCAAAGTTAACGTCGCAAGCGTGGATTCAATCACGACTGCAACGGCATCGCTTGAGTTGACAACGACTGCCGCTGGTGTTGGTATTGTTGAAGCCTTGGCCGCGTAATGCGGCGCAGTAAAGTTCCGACTAACAGTAGTCATCTTCCATCGCTGGAGGATGCTGCTGTTAGTTCGGATATTCCATCCAGCGAAAAACCCAAGGAAGTTAAAATGTCATTTGATATTTCAAAATTGGCAGTATCAGCCACGTCCGTCATTGACCTTGAAGACCCAAGCGGAGAGGCTTTGGTTGACGATAGCGGCAACGCAATCAGCGTGACTGTCTATGGCCCTGGCTCCAAGCAATTCCAAAAAGCGTCAGGCGTTCGCAATCGTGCCATTTTGGATTACGTTCGCAAGGGCGGCAAGAAAATGAAGGACGATGAGCAGCGAGAACTTGACGCTGACTTTTTATCCGCTTGCACCGTTAGCTTTAACGGCTTTACTTACAAAGAATTTACGGGCTACGAGATGTTTAAGCAATCTTATCTTGACCCGTCGATTGGGTTTATTGCCGAGCAAGTTAATAAAGCCATTGGTGACTGGTCAAATTTTACGCAGGGGTCGTCGAAGACCTAGCGTTATATGCTAGACAATTGGGATGGTTTCATTCCGTCCCAAAATCTGACCCACCAAGCAAAGAAAAAGCAGTGTGCCGAGCTGACAAAATAACAGCAAACGGGGGCGAACCACTTATGCCACCGATTGACGCTGATTATATTGTCGGCTACTGGCACGAGCTTGGGCTAGTAGGCTCAGGCGCAATGGGTGCAGTCGCCCTTTCTTCGTCTGAAATACTGGCTTGGTGTGACTTAAGTGCGGTAGAATTAGAGCCATGGGAGTTTTCGGCTATTCGCAAAATGTCTCAGAATTATATTTCTTTATTACACGCAGGCGAGACCCAATCCGAACCACCACCTTACGGCTCATTGTCGCAAGAATATGACAGAGATGTGGTGCAAAAGAAAATCTCTAACGCATTTAAAGCATTCATGATGGCGGGTCGCAAATGAAACCAGTCGCACAGCTAGTTATTGAAATGGCGGCAAACGTTGCCAGACTTGAAAAAGACATGGCACGCGCTCGCAATAGCGTCGATGGTGCTATGCGTAAGATTCAGGCAAGCGTGCGCGTTGCTATGCGTGCCTTGGGTGCGCTTGGTCTTGGTCTTGGTGCGGCTCAATTGGTTGGCTTTGTGCGAAGCGCGATCAATGCTGGCGACCAGATGGTTAAGCTGTCACAGCAGGTGGGTATAGCCACACAAAATATTGCTGGTTTGCAGTTGTCTTTTCGACAAGGCGGTGTGAATGCAAGCGAAATGTCAATGGCGATGGCTCGCCTAGTTGATGGCATGAGCAAGCAAACCGATGCTTACAAAAAATTAAACTTGACCAGCACGGACACACTTGGCGCTCTTTCTGAAGTTGCCGATATATTCCAAAAGATGCCAGACGGCGCAGAAAAGTCAGCTTTGGCTTACGATTTGTTTGGTCGTTCTGGCATGAAGTTAATCCCAGTACTTAACCAAGGAGCGGCTGGACTGCAAAGTTATATTGATTTGTCGCAGACCCTGGGCATGGTTGTGACAACGGACGTTGGTAAAAAGTTTGAGCTGTACAACGACACGCTAGACACAGTGTCGGCGGCAATGAGTGGGCTAGCCAATCAAGCAGCCATTGCAATCATACCTGCCTTGCAAAGCGTGGCAGATGCTTTGCTGTCAGCCTTTACAAGTGGCTCGGTACAGCGCGGCATTGACACAATGATTGAGGCTGTAAAAATACTTGGCATAGTTCTTGCTGGCAAATTGATTGCGTCTATTGCGGCTATGGCTAGTGGCTTGGTGACGATGGCGGCTGGCATGACTGCGGCGACTGCGGCAACGGGTGGCCTAACCATTGCGCTATCGGCAATGAGGGGCGTTGTGGCTTTGATGGGTGGCCCAATTGGTCTAATCGCCACAGCAGCTACCGCCTTGGTTTATTTCACCGAGAAGGCATCCGCAGCAGAAACCACAGTTGACGGTCTTTCCAAATCATTAGGCGTGACAAACGCCGAATTGATTAACATGACAAAGATTCAAATTGAGCAAAAGATTGTTGATGTTGCGCTAGAACTGCAACAGTTAGAAGTTCAGTTGTTAAAAGCGGCATTGGCTCAGGATGCTTTGAACCAAGCAATGTCCGACCCAGAGGCTTATGCTTTTGAAGGCGGCAAAATTTCAACCGAAATGAATAACGTCAACAAGCGTTCGGTTGCTTTGTTTAGTATTCTTGAGAGGCTTAAGGATCAACTAGTTGATACAACTAAAAAATCAAACAATCTTGGGGACTCATCTAAAAAATCTGCCGACGCAATTGCTGAGTTAATTGAAAAGTACCGCCAAGAAACTAATGCTTTGATTATGTCGACAGACGAGAAAGAGCGTGCGGCATTTACTCAGGCAATGCTTAACGAGGGCGTTAAGAAAGGCACGGCGGCTTACAAAGAATACTTGGATTTATTTGACGTTGCTCGCGTTGAGCGTCTCACTCTTCAGTCGCAAATTAAGTCTATTGAGCTTGAGAAAAAAGCCAATGAGGAAAGACTAGCAGAGCGCGTGCGGCAAGAAGAAGAGTTTGCTACTGAGGCGCAACGCATCAACGACCAGATCGGGCAGAGTCTGACTGATGCTTTGGTTAATGGCGGAGTTACTGCCAAAGACTTTATTGTCAATATGTTTAAGACATTAATCCTGCGCCCTATATTGCAACCAATTATTAGCGGCACATTGGCGGCGTTTGGAATAGGCGCTTCAGGTGCGGCTATGGCAGGCGTTCCGGGTGGCACGGCAGCAGCTGGCGGCATGGACACCTTTGGTTTGTTAGGCGCAGCCAAGTCGGCCTACGACGTTCTTAGCGGTGGGTTTGCGGCAGTCGGTAATGCGGCCAGCAGTTTTGCTTCCAGCCTTTTAGGGGCAGACGCTGCCGCCACAGCTTTTATGGTCGGCACTGGCGAGGCATCTTTGGGCGCGGCAGCGGCGCTTGAAAGCATTGGCGCTACTGCCGCCACAGTAGGCGCGGCAGCCAATGTGTTAGCGGGAGTTGCCGCAGGACTGGCGGCGGGTACATTTATCAGTGGTGAGTATTCTTTGTTCGGCGATCAAATGGTAACAACCGCCATAGGCACGGCAATTGGTTTGGCGCTTGGTGGCCCAGTTGGCGCGGCCATCGGCGGTGCAGTTGGCGGTTTGGTTAACAGAGCGTTTGGACAAGGCCCTAGAGAAAGCCAAGCGGCTGGCATTACAGGCACGCTAACGCCAATGGGCGCTGACTTACAAGCGTTCACTGACTGGTCACGCAAGGGCGGGTGGTTCCGTAGCGGCTCAAGCGGCACGGACTTCTCGGTGCTTGACCCAGTCATTGGCGACTTTTTGGCGCAACAAACGCGCTCAGTTGGTTTTGGCGTTGCCGTCTTGGCTGAATCACTTGGCGAAAGCTCGGCTCGCATTGGCGACTTTTCGCAACAAATCAAAATCGACTTGCTGAATTTGAGCGATGAAGAGGCGCAGGAAAAAATCAACGAGGCACTCGGTGACTTCAGCGACAAGCTGGTTGATTTTCTTGTACCCGCTATTCAGTCTATGACTAAGGCTGGTGAGACATCTAGCGAGGCGTTGTCCAGACTTGGCAGTAGCTTAAGCACGGTTAATCTTTTGTTTGGCACGTTAGGTATAAAGATTTATGACTTATCGCTTAATAGCGCACAGGCTGCAAGCAACCTAGTCGACTTAACAGGCGGCGTTGATGCCTTCACGCAAAAGACTGATTTTATTTATCAGAACTTTTACGACCAGCAAGAGCGAGTATCCAACGCTACGTCGCAAGCCGCACAGGTATTTGAAGCACTTGGGCTGGCAATGCCAAGCACCCGCGAAGGGTTCCGTCAATTGTTTGACGTAATCGCTGGCTCGGGCAGTGCGTCACTTACGGCTGCGATGCTTAACATTGCGCCAATTATGAATGACGTGATTGGCTACACCGAGGACTTAGCGCAAGCACAGACCAACTTAGCCGCAAGCATCGGCAACGAGCGCATTGGCTTAGAAAACCAAATTTTAAAGATTTTGGGCGACACGATTGAGTTAAGAGAGCGCGAACTAAATGCGCTTGATGCCTCGAACCGTGCGCTAAAAGAGCAGATTTATACGATTGAGGATATGCAACAGGCTTTGTCGGATGCCGCATCAGAGACAGATAAAGCCTTCGCGCAATTAGAAAGGTCTTTGCAAACCGAATTAACTGCAACACTGTCGGCGTTACAAACCCAGTTTGATGCGCTAACAGAATCGCTTAATAACCAAGTCACGGCGGCAAGCCTTGCCTCGCAGATAGCCAGTGAAAACTTGGGCGATTTGCAAAGCGTTTTTAGTACGCTAGACAGAGAGATTAAAAACTTGGTTGGTTCATCAACCCAAGCCGCTTCTGCTGGGCTTGCTTTTATTGCGCAAGCGTTAGCGGCGGCTAAGGCTACTGGCTACCTGCCTGAGCAAGCATCACTGTCTGAGGCTATTTCCTCGGCTCGCGGTGGCTTAGGTGCAGATCAGTTTGGTTCTGCCTTTGAGCAACAACGGGCAACGCTTGTCTTGGCTAACCAATTGTCTGAGTTGCGGGACATTGCCGCAGGACAGATAACAGAGACAGAACAGCAAATCCAAATTGCTGAAATGCAATTGCTTGCCTTGTTGCAACAGATTGAGCAAGCAAACGATCAGTTCGTTACCGAGCAACAAAGCGCACAAGACGAGTTCGAGCGTCAATTGAATCAAGCGCAAAATCAAATTAATGTCTTGCGCAACATTGACGATTCTGTGTTTGGCGTTGAGCAAGCGATTGAATTGCTTGGTCAGCGCATCAACGAAGAGCGTCAGCAAACAAATGTCTTGCAAGAGCAGATGATTGCATTGCAACAGGACACAAACGCTAGAGCAGTGGCTGAAGAACAGCGGCTAGAGCGTGAGCGCCAATTAGCAATTGAGCGTGCAGATGCTGAAGACAAGGCTTTAGAAGACGCAAGATTGCGAGCAAAAGAACGCGCAGACGCGGAAGCGGCACAAGCAGATGTTGATAGGCTGGCCAGAGCAAAGGCGACAGCGGATGCCGCATCCGCAGCAGAACGAGAAAGATTGCGTTTGGCAAAAGTGGAAGAAGATCGCAAAAGAGAATTGTTTAGCTTTTTAGTTGGCGGCAGTCTTTTGGGTGGGATGCTAGGACTTGAAAGCGACGGCTTAAGCGCAGATGAAATAGCTTATCAGGAAGCATTAAACGCACCCGGCAACGCTCGTGGCGGTAGATTCCAAGGCGGACTTTCCTTGGTTGGCGAAGAAGGCCCTGAGCTAGTAAACTTTGCCCGTCCATCAATGATTTACACAGCGGGTGAGACAGCGGAAATCCTGAACGGTGGCGCACAGAAAGCCGATATGGGTAGCGAAATCAGACAGCTTCGCAATGACAATCGCTTACAGAACCGAGCAATGGTGTCGTTACAAAACCGCATGACTCGCATTCTTGAGCAGTGGGATGGCGACGGGCTTCCAACTGAGCGTTATGAGGGTGCAACGACATGAGTACAGACGCTAATGCACTAACAATCGTAAATCCTTTGCGGATGACGGACACGATTCTGGATGACTCAGGCTCGCCACCAGTCACCAACGTGCCTGAAGACATTAATCCAGCGTGGGATGTGGTAACGACTTATGCCGCTGGTGACAGGGTTTACTTGGCAAGCACACATCGTGTGTACGAATCTTTGCTAGGCGGCAACACGGGCAACGACCCAACGGTTACATCAAGCCCAATCTATTGGATTGATGCTGGCCCGACAAACCGCTGGGCAGTTTTTGACACTTCGCGCACAACTCAGACAGTACAGGCCAATAATATTACATACCGATTAATACCTGGTCAGGCTATTAACTGTGTCGGTTTGCTTAATATTACGGGCGCAACTCAAGTGACTGTCACGATGTACTCACCCGGCACAGGCTCACCAGGGCAGATTTACCAGAAAGTAACAGATTTAACTTCAGTGCCGCTAGCACCCGGCTGGTGGGAATTCTTTTACGGTCAACGCTTTGCGCCTAGTTTATCCATAATGCTAGACTTGCCTTCTTACACCGACAACGAAATTGAGATTGAATTGCTCGGCGGTTCCGATTTGGCAGTCGGCGTTATCCTAATTGGACAGCAACAAAACTTCGGTTTGGGCATTAAATACGGCGCAAGGGTAGGCATTCAAGATTATTCACGTAAAGAAACAAACACTTTTGGCGATACAATATTGGTACAACGTGCATTTGCCAAGCGTGCAAACTTTAATTTGTTTATTAACAAGGCAGAGGTTGACTCTTTGCAGAATTATTTAAGCAGTATTCGAGCGACACCAGTGCTTTGGGTTGGCAGCGGTGAATTTGAATCCACGACCCTATTTGGTTTTTACAAGAATTTTGACATTCTAATCAGCTATCCAGAGCATGCAGACTGTGATTTGGAAGTGGAAGGTCTCACGTGATTAGGGCAAATTACTCGAAATATGAGGTATTAACATATGGCTATCACACCACTACCAGCAGCACCATTGCCTTCAGACTCGACTCTGCAATTTAACACCAAGACATTTGCTTGGGTTGCGGCACTTGAGGATTGGACGGATGAAACTAACGCCACAGCAACGGCGGTTACTGCTTCGCAGGTAGCGGCGGCGGCTAGTGCCTCAGCGTCGGCGGCAAGTGCCGTGCAATCAGCAGATCAAGTCGCCTTGGCAGCGGCGCAAGTTGTGCTTGCAACAGCCCAAGTCGACTTAGCAGAGGACGCAGCAGACGCATCAGAGGTTAGCGCACTGGCAGCGGCGGCGGCTACTAATGCTGTGCTTTGGGTGTCAGACACGACTTACTCGGTAGGCGCCTTGGTGTTCTCGCCGTTGGACGCACGAATCTATCGGCGCATTATTGCAGGTGCGGGTACGACTGACCCATCTTTAGATGCTGTTAATTGGATTCAATTGGTTCGGGTGGTCGATCAGGATGATGTTGGAACGGACGCTAACGAAATCCCGTTAAACCAGTTTCTGGGCACGATGGCGTATCAAGATTATTCAACACAAACACTTGGATTTCTGGTGGCTGATTTGCCAGCAGCAGGTACAATTGGCAGATACGCTCACGTCACAGACGGGGATTCGGGTCTGGATTGGGGCGACACGGTGGTTAACGCAGGTTCTCCACCGGGTGCTACGCCATACCTAGTTTTTGACAATGGAACCAATTGGACTGTCGCAGGTAAATAAGGATTAAACCATGAGCATCAAAGACAATTTCCCAAATGTGCGACCATCTCTTACGGTTGACTTTCGTAACAGCGAAACAGTAGACCCACGTCTAGCATCAGTGCGAGCAAGCACAGCGACATTTACAGATCAGTTCGGTGTTATTCAGACAGCTGTCGATAACGTGCCGAGGATTACTTTTGACCCTGTAACAAGTGAGTGTCTAGGGTTGATGCGGG
>Ga0105052_10006981_pt1 | contig 11214 bp, 8 predicted proteins | sample FRY03_FD_78094 | JGI IMG/M metagenome (GOLD analysis project Ga0105052, IMG submission 78094) | Freshwater microbial communities from Lake Fryxell liftoff mats and glacier meltwater in Antarctica - FRY-03 | ecosystem: Environmental > Aquatic > Freshwater > Ice > Glacier meltwater ... | reverse complement strand
TGCCCGCATCAATCTCGGCGCGCTTCACCCAGATGCGCAGTGACTCACTGCCCACACCAAGTTGACGCGACACTCGATTGATAACGCCATGATCGCCCGGATCCTGTCGCTGCAAGTCAAGGACCATCTTCACGGCCCGTTCCTTTAGCTCAGCGGGGTACCGCTTCGTAGTTTGGTTTCCTGTCATGCCCCATCCTCACCTCCAAGATATGGAGCCTCCAGGAAACCCAGGCCGAATCAGTCTTGCGAAAGTGTCCCACACTTTCTCACCCCAAAAAATAGTTTTGCCAAAACTTCGTCCGCATTAGTCCCGCCACCTGCCCGAAGCATTGAGGGCAGAACACCAAAGAAAAATGTCCTTTCCTTTTTAGAAGAAAAAATTGGTCGCACCACAAGAGTACTTCTTGTTTTCTAATTCGCTTCGCTCATAAGAAAACAAAGTCGCGCGCAAATCCGAAAAGCAAGGAACATTTTTCTTTGGTGTCCGTCGTACTCGGCGGGTGGCGGGGCTGGTTCATTCGTTCAGTTTCCCCTCGAAAAAAGTTCGAGCAAAGTGTATAATTCCGAACAAGTTCCATTCTGGTGCCGGGGAGAGGACTTGAACCTCCACGCCCTTGCGAGCACTACGACCTCAACGTAGCCTGTCTACCATTCCAGCACCCCGGCTTAATATTAATCTTTATTATAGGGTAAGTTATCTTTTTAAAAAAGTATTGATATTAATCTTACTTGAGATAAGTTTTATAAATAATAATGAATAAGGAATTACAGAAACCAAACACAAGATACCGGAAACTAAAAATAGAGATTTAAATCCATATTGAGTAGCAATAAAGCCACCTAATGTAGTTGAAAGTGCGATTCCAATAAATACAATTACATCATATGCACCCCATTCTGTAGTTTCTTGATCTTTATCAATATGAGATGAAAATAAGGCATTTCTTTGAGGAGAAGCAAGTCCTATACCAATTCCTATTGCTGAGTATATTATGTAGATACTCAAGATAGAATCTGCTTTAATAAAGAAAAATTGAGCGATTCCAGTTATTATAAAACCAATTATAACAAGGGCTAGGCGGGTTGTTTCTTTTGGTTTATTAAAAAATATTGTAGAAAATAGCTCTAATAAAATTCTAACCACCCAGTACATACTTATTGCAGTTGCCGCAGTTTCTATATTCCCTCCACTAATTTCATTGGCAACAAAAATTGCAAAAATCGGAGCAAAAAGGTTTTGTGATGACCAGAATATTGTTTCTGATGTTATAACTGCCTTAACAAAAATGTTTGGGCTAAAATGACTTGGTTTATGTCCTGAAAAAACTTCTTTAAGCATTAAGATATATTATAGTTTAAAACTGAATATATATAAAGGGTCTTTTGCGATATAAGTGATATAATTAACAAGATATTTTGCCTCCATAGCTCAACTGGATAGAGCGTGTGGCTTCGAACCACAAGGTTAGGGGTTCAAATCCCTTTGGAGGCACCAAGTTTTTCTGATAAAATCTATTTTGATGAATTTGGGTGTGTAGCTCAATGAACATCAAAGAGCAAAGCGATTTGCTTGTGAATTATGCAAAGAAAGTAAGATAAAGAAAACAAGGCAATTTAACAAAGAAACATAATGATTACGCGGGAGTAGCTCAATGACAGACCACAAGGTAACCCGAGTGGAGTCTGGAATTATGCAGAGGTAAAATACTAATGAGATTAAGCATTAGAAAAAATTAAATAAATGGATCTAGGGTGTGTAGCTCAGTGGTAGAGCAGCTGGCTCTTAACCAGCTGGCCGTGGGTTCGAGTCCCACCGCACCCACCAGTTAATGAATTTTGTTATAGATATTTAATCTAATTATATGTAGAATGAAAATGTAAGTTTTTGCGGGAGTAGCTCAGTGGTAGAGCGCCTCCTTGCCATGGAGGAGGCCGCGGGTTCAAATCCCGTCTCCCGCTCCACTATTAGTATTAGTGGAAATTTTAGTTTTACTCTTAGAGTAAAACTTATAGTATAATAATTTGAGATGAATAAACTAATTCGTTTCAAATACAAATATATAATAAAACCTTTATTATTTAAGCTTGATGCAGAGTATGTACATAATCAAGCAATTATCTTAGGAAATAAACTCTCAAAAATTCGTTTAGTTCAGTTATTATTTAAAAATCTTTTTTACGTTAACTCAAAATATCTTAAAACTCAGCTTTTTAACTTAAAGTTTAACTCTCCAGTTGGACTTTCTGCCGGATTTGACTACGAAGGGTTAATTTCAGGAATTACACCTTACTTAGGTTTTGGGTTTGAGTCAGCCGGAACAGTTACATATAATAGTTACGAAGGAAATTTTCCGCCAAGGCTTGCAAGGCTACCTAAATCACAATCATTACTTGTAAATAAGGGTTTTAAATCTATAGGTATAAAGAATGTTGTTAATAACCTTACATTTATAAATGGATTTAACTTAGGATTAAGTATTGGTGCAACAAATTCTGAAAGCTGTTCTACTTCAGATGCACAAATTGAAGATATTATTAATACATTTAAGTATGTAAAAGCACACCCAATTTACAAAAACCTTGCTTATTTAGAGCTGAATATAAGCTGTCCTAATGTTAAGGGTGCAGGAACACTTGCAAATGAATATAATTTATATGCAACACTTACTAAAATTAAAGAATTAAAGATCAACAAGCCACTATTTGTAAAATTTCCAATTGAGATTGTGCCTAGTTATGCACGAAAACTGGTACAAATTATGATTGATTTAAATGTTGACGGAGTAATTATAGGGAATTTAGCAAAAAATCGAGATAATACGCTGTTAAATAAAGAGGAGATTGAAAATCTTGGTTCAGGGAATTTTAGTGGAAAACCAACCTGGAATTTAAGTAATGAATTAATATCTATAATTTATAAAGACTTTGGAAAAGAGATAAAAATAATTGGAGTAGGTGGAATTTTTAATGCAAATGATGCTTATGAAAAGATAAAAAGGGGAGCAAGCCTAGTTCAACTTATAACAGGAATGATATTTGAAGGTCCTCAGTTAATTAGTGAGATAAATATAGATCTAATAAAACTACTGAAAAAAGATGGATATAAGAATATAAACGAAGCAGTAGGGTCTTACTATTAAGCAACAAAGTTTTTATATATCTCTTTCTCATTTAAATTATTATCCAAAAAACCAAAGTTATTATCTAACTTTAACCTTGAATAATTAGAATCTGGATCATCAATCAAGTTATATAAGCAAAAGGGTATATCAAGACTATTAGCATAATCTAGTAAATCTTTATATATCTCTGAAATATCTTTATTCGTTAGCTTAAAATTAAAACTTGGGTTAATTCCAAACTCTGAGATAACAAATTTTTTTGTAGGATATTTTTTTACTAATTTTTCAATTGAGTTTTTGATCTTAGTTCTAAACCAATTTTTATCATTAAATGAAAAATAACATGCAGAGTGATATGGATGAAATGCGATAGAATTGACGAATTTTGACACACCTAGCTTAATAGAGAGTTTAAGAAAATCCCTGTAATAGGAAAAAGGCTTAATATTAAGAAATACCGGTTCTATATCATTTCCATTTATACCCCCAAAAATTATATTTGAACCTGGATTTATACTTTTTATTATCTCAAAAGATTTAGAAACAAGATTTACATATTGGGCTGGATCAGGAGTCTGGTGCCAAAACCTATGCATATTCTGTTCATTCCAGATTTCCCAGTGCGAAATCTTAAGTTTTAAAGCAAAAGTTTTAACTGCAGAAAGAATCTTAATCATATTATTATTTACTGCTTTAAATTTGAAATTTGAAAAGAATATATTAGTAAAATTAGCAGGAACATATTCAGTAACTAAACCTAAAATAACAATATTTTTATTAATTAATTTATCTATTGCAGATTTAATTAATTCAAGATAATTTACATCATCTGCTCTGTTTATATCTAAGTTTAACCGTACCCATCTAACCTCAAGTTTTTCAAGGTAGTATATGATTTTATCAATCTCTTCTAAGGATCTATCTTTAAAATCAACATCAATACCAAACCCAGAAATAATATTTATCATAAATTAAAAATCTATTACTATAGAACAATCTTAATATACCTGATAAAATATTGTAAGCACATTAATTTTAATTATGGTGAGGTAGCCAAGTTGGTCAAGGCACCGGTCTGAAAAACCGGCCATGTGAGTTCGATTCTCACCCTCACCACCATAAAGATGGTATAATTTACTTTCTCGGGTGGTTAGCTCAGTTGGTAGAGCGCTTCGCTTACATCGAAGATGTCGGGGGTTCAAGTCCCTCACCACCCACCACTATTAAACCTAGTAAACCCTACTATAAAAATCACCTCGTTCATCGATAACTCTTTCTGATATTTCTTGATTGCGCTCTTCCAAATATTTTAAGTGTTTTATTTTATACACATTATATTTATTAATATCAAATTCGTGTACCTCTAACAACAAGGCTGTATGTACTCCACCTAAAAAGTGAGGCATAATAACGTATGTAGCGCCAAGTTTATATAATTTTATAGCATCCTCTGAACTAAATGCTGTAACAATAGTAATAGCATTTTTTGAATTATTGTCTGTATGTTGTATCAAAAGTGAATTTGTCTCAAACACAGGTATAGTTGATATAATCATTTTAACCTGTTTCAAATCTAAAGAATTTAGTAGCTCGATATCTTCTCCATCACCATAAATACAAGATACACCTTTTTTCTTTAGCCTCGAAATTGTATCAGGGTTATAATCTACAACTAAAACCGATTTTTTAGTTTCTATTAAGATATTAACAAGGTCATACCCAATTCTATTGTAGCCAAATAGTATTACATCATATTTCTGATCATCAAATTGTTTTGTTGTTACAAAAGTTTTGCGAAATTCAAAGATACTTAAAAATGGCGAGAGGGTATGATAAATTTTATCAGAATACACGATCATATAAGAAGAAACAGAGATAGTTATTATCCCAACCAAAGTAATTAAAGATAAATCTGCAGTGTTTAGTAATCCTAAAGAGAAACCAAGTGCCGCAAGTATTAATGAAAACTCACTTATTTGTGCAACAGTTAAGCCTGACATAAATCCAACTCGTTTTTTGTAACCAAGCATACCCATTAATACCATTACTATTAATGGATTACCAATTAAAACAAATAAAGAAAAAACAATAGTTGGAAAAATAAGGGTATTTATACTTATAAATGTCATTTGTGCACCAAGTTGGATAAAAAATAAAATAATAAAAAAATCACGGATCGGTTTGATTCGTGAACTTATTTCATACCTAAAAGTCGATAAAGATAAGGTCATTCCTGCTAGTAAGGCTCCAATTTCCATAGAAAAATTTAAATAACTAAATAAAGATGCAACAGCTAAACACCAAGCTAAAGCAAATAAGAGCAAATATTCTTGAGATTTTGCGATCAAATTTATAACTTTATTGACTACAAAATAATAAAATACAAATACTAAAATAATTAAAACTACAGCTTTACCAAGATTTATTGCTAATACGAATCCTACATTTCCTTCAATATTGATAAGAGACGATAACATCATTAAAATTAAAGCAGCAACAAGGTCTTGAACGATTAAAAATCCAATAGATATTTTCCCGTATAATTTATCTAGATCTCCCTTATCAGATAGTAGTTTCATAATAATAATAGTGCTACTAAATGTCATTGCCACTGCAATTAATATTGCTTGCATAATAGAATAATTAAAGCCTATAGCTAAAATAAATCCGAAAAGTGTAGTAAAAACTATTTGACCAATGCCAGTAATAAATGCTACTTTGCCAACATCTTTTATGATTTTAGGGTTAAGATGAATTCCCACCATAAAAAGCAATATAGTAATCCCTATTTTTGAGAGGGTTTCGATACTACTAATATCAGATATTAAATTAAAAACACTAGGTCCTAGCACAATTCCAGTTAATAGATAACCAATTATTAGGGGTTGTTTAATGAGCCTTACTAAGCCTGTAATTAAAAAAGTACTGACAATTATTATAGTTAATTCAAAAAATGTATTATATTCCATAAAAAGTATAAAAAGAATGTACTTTAATTATAATACCAAATTTTCTGATATAATTGTTTAACTTTATTGGCCGATGGTGAAATGGTATCACACTAGGTTTTGAACCTAGCGTTCGGGGTTCAAATCCCTGTCGGCCAGCCACCCTTCACCAAGGCTACAGAATGGCATAGCCAAATAAGCTCAGCTCAATGAGCGAAAAGAGATTAGTGGTTTTAAAAATATTGATTTGGAAAAAATAAATACTATTGTTCGACCATAGTGGAGAACTATCACAACCCAGTTACAAAATTAAACAGTATAACCTTGATTTCATTATTTTGTATTAGATAAAAAATTTAATATTTAAGGTATAATCTATATTTAGAAAATTGATATAAAATATGAAAAAAATTATTATACAAAATAAAACAATAGCAGTTAAAATATCCAAAGAAGGAGATGATTATATCTCTCTTACTGATATGGCGAAATTTAAAAGCGCCGAATCCACAGGGATTGTTATAGCAAACTGGCTTTCGACCAAATATACAATCCAGTTTATGGGTTCTTGGGAGCAGATGTATAATCCAGGTTTTAATGTTATGGAATTCCATAACATTAAAAATGAGGCTGGCTCTAATGGTTTTATATTATCCTCTTCATCTTGGGTAAAAAAAACTAATGCGGTTGGTATCAGGTCTTCTGCTGGTAGATACGGAGGAACATTTGCTCACAAAGATATCGCTTTCGAGTTTGCTACATGGCTTTCACCTGAATTTAAACTATACCTTATTAAAGAATTTCAGAGATTAAAAGAAGAGGAAAACAAAAAACTTATGCTTGGTTGGGATGCAAAACGAATGTTAACAAAAATCAATTACAAAATTCACACAGATGCTATAAGAGAAAAGATTATTTTACCACAAAAACTTTCGAGTAAAGATGCGAATATAACTTATGCCAATGAAGCTGATGTATTGAACAAGGCACTTTTTGGGATGACGGCAAGGGAGTGGCGAGATAAAAATTCAAAACTTGAAGGAAATGTGAGAGATTATTCTGATGTTTATCAACTTGTAATTCTTGCTAATCTGGAAAATATGAATGCCGAATACATAAAAGAAGGGTTATTGCAAAAAGCAAGATTACTCAAACTCAATGCAAGCGCGATAACGCAGATGAAATCGTTACTTGGTAATGTAAACATTAAAAAACTTGAAGATGGATTGAAAAAAATATGATAAAAAAAATTCAAAACACAAAAAATAACAATGTGTGATATTGAAAAACCCCAAAACATTTCAGCCTAAAATTAATATTTAAGGTATAATTTACAAAAGAAAATCCATTTCTATTTAGAGAAAAAGAAATTATGACATTCAACGAAGACACAAGAGTAAAAATACATTTATCTAATATAGGATTTTAATATGGATAACATCTTTGAACAAATTAAAAAAATAAATGATTTTGATCAAGAATATTGGAGTGCTAGAGATCTTTATAGGTTATTAGGGTATACAGAATACGGTAAATTTTTACCGGCAATTGCTAGAGCCAAACAATCCTGTCAATCCAGTGATCAAAAGGTCTTGGAGCATTTCGCTGAGGTAAGCGATATGGTTAAAATTGGATCAGGTGCCAACCGATCTGTTGATAATTATAACCTTTCTCGATACGCTTGTTACCTTATTGCTCAAAATGGTGATCCCAAAAAGAAAGAAATAGCATTTGCTCAAACATATTTTGCAATTCAAACACGAAGACAAGAGGTACAAGATGCTCTTTTAGAAGATCAGAAAAGAGTTTTGCTCCGAGATGAAATGAAAGATCATAATAAAAACCTGGCTAAAGCAGCGAATCATGCAGGTGTGAAAAAATATGGAGTTTTTCAAAATTTTGGATATATGGGACTCTATGGAGGTCTTGATAACAAAGCAATTCACCAAAAGAAAAAACTAAAAAAGAGCCAAAAGATTCTTGATCATATGAGAAGTGAAGAGTTGGCTGCAAATCTCTTTCGTGCAACTCAGACTGAGGCAAAGCTCAAACGTGAAAATATAATTGGTGAACAAAATGCAAACAATACCCACCTTAATGTAGGTAAAAAAGTGCGAGAAACTATTAAAGATATTGGTGGAACAATGCCTGAAGAATTACCTGCGGCTGATGGAGTAAATAAGGCTAAAACAAGACTAAAAAAGAGTGATACAAAATCATTGAATCCTAAACAAAATGACTAACCAACTATAAAACAAAATATTGGACAACATTGAAAAAATCAGGCTTAATTGACAAAAAGTGTAGGTAGAAACGGTGAATTAGGTTGCAATAACAGGGAATGAGGGTACACTTTGCTCATTATGATCAATCTTTTAAAAAAACTACAAATATTCATGCCCAAAATATTTCCCATCTACTTTTACATATATCCCTTTTATTTTATCTTGTTTCTCTGAGGTTGGGAATGTATTTAAAAACTTAGCAAAGTAAGACCATAATGTTTTTTTTGGTATATGATTTAACTTAGATACAACTTTTATTGGTAGTCCTGTTTATACCCATAATTTGAAAAGTTTAAAGTGTTTATCTGATCTTTACTACACAAGCAGGTGAAGATGGTATTGAAGTGCGATATCAAAATGAAACCATTTGGTTAACCCAAAAAATGATGTCGGAGTTGTTTCGGGTTACTATTCCTACAATTAACAAGTACCTCAAAAACATTTATAAAAGTGATGAAATCGGAGTAAACTCAACTGTTAGGAAACTCCGAATAGTTCAAAAAGAGGGGGCAAGATCAATTTCTAGAGATGTTGATTTTTACAACCTTGACGCAATTATTTCTGTTGGTTATCGGGTGAATTCAATCCGCGCCACCCAATTTCGCCAATGGGCAACTCAAATATTAAGAGATTTTGCTATTCGTGGTTATGTACTAGATAAAAAACGACTAGAAAATGGTGCATTTTTGGGAGAGGAATATTTTGAAAGATTGTTAGAGGAAATAAAAGACAGGGTGGAGGAAAGTAAACTTGTGATAAAGATTGATTTTATGACTATAATATAGCAAGTGAAAAATTGATAATTGAGATAGAATAGACCTAAGGTGAGATAATAGTACTGATTAATAACATTGGTTATGAAACAAACCGACAAAAATTTACACGAAAAGTTATGGTCATCAGCTCAACAACTTAGAGCTAATAGTAGTCTAAAATTAAATGAGATTTCAGAACCGATTTTAGGTTTAATATTCTTAAAATTCGCGGAGGTACGTTTTAAAAGATCAAAGCAAGAAATAGAAGATGAAAAATCTTTAATAATTCGAGATTCTTCTTCAACTAGACTACGTCCATTATCACCAGATGACTTTAAAGCAAAAGGTATATTATATGTACCTGAAAAAGCTACCTATGGATTTTTAATGTCTTTACCCGAGAATGAAAATATTGGAAAAGCAATTAATGAAGCGATGGCAGAAATTGAAGAATACAATAAGGATTTAGCCGGAGTGCTTCCACAAAACTACACCTCTCTAGTTAAGAATGCCAATGAAAACAATGAGCTTCTTCTTACTCTATTAAAAAGTTTTAATCAAATTCCTGATGATATTGAGGGAGATGCCTTTGGCGGTATTTATGAATACTTTTTAGGTCAGTTTGCAATTGCAGAGGGGCAAAATGGGGGTGAGTTTTTTACTGCACAGTCAATTGTAAAGCTAATGGTTGAAGTAATAGAGCCATACCAAGGAAGAATTTATGATCCTGCTTGTGGTAGTGGTGGTATGTTTGTGCAATCTGCAAACTTTGTGGCAAAGCATAAAGAATACGGCGCGCAGGTTATGGATAAAATAACGATTTATGGACAAGAAAAAACCTCAAGTACGGTAAACATTGCCAAGATGAATTTAGCAATTCATGGTTTATCCGGAAAAATTGTTCAAGCTAATTCATATTATGAAAATCCTTTTGATAGTAATAGCAAGTTCGACTTTGTTCTTGCAAATCCGCCTTTTAATGTGAGTGGAATTGATAAAAATAAACAGATAGTAATTGACCCTGCTAAAATCCAAGGCGATGCTAGGTTTAGTTATGGTTTACCCGTTACCCAAAAAGGTGATATTACAAATGCAAATTACCTTTGGGTACAGTTATTTGCAAATTCTCTTAGTGAAAATGGCAGGGCTGGGTTTGTTATGGCAAATTCAGCAGGAGATGCAAATCATGCAGAAAAAGAAATTCGAAAAAAGCTAATTGAAAATAATCTTGTTGATGTAATGGTTGCGGTAGGTTCAAATATGTTTTTAAATGTAATCCTTTCATGCACACTATGGTTTTTTGATAAGGGTAAAAAGAATACAAACAGAAAAGATAAAGTTTTATTTATAAACGCACAAGATATTTTTACTCCAGTAGATCGGGCTCATAACACTTGGACTAAAGAACAAATTCAACAAATTGCAGATATTGTTCGTAGATACAGAGGTGAGAAAGGTTATGAAAAATATGAAGATATTGCAGGGCTTAGTAAAATTGCAACCATAGATGAGATAGAAGCAAATGACTACTCATTAAATCCTGGTAGGTATATAGAAGTTAAAGAAAAACCAGCAGATGATATAGATTTTGAGAAGAGGATGAAAGAGCTGATGAATGAATTTACTACTCTTACAGATGAAGCTCATGGGTTAGAAAGTAAAATTATAAAAGATTGGGAGGAAATTATATGAGAAAAAAACTACCAGATAACCAAATAGCATTCTATCAATCGCCTGATGGATCGGTTAATATCGAGGTTTTATACTCTGATGAAAATATTTGGCTTTCTCAAAAGAAGATGGCTGAATTATTTGATTGTTCTGCAGATAATATATCTCTTCATTTAAAAAATATCTATAAAGAAAGGGAACTTGAAGAAAACTCAACTGCCGAGGAATTCTCGTTAGTTCAAGAAGAAGGAAAAAGGGCGATAAAACGCAGGATTAAAATGTATTCATTAGAAGCAATTATTGCCGTTGGTTATCGGGTAAATTCAGAACGGGGTACTCAATTTCGCCAGTGGTCTACAGAAATACTCAAAAATTATATTCATAAGGGGTATGTACTAGATAGTGATCGTATGAAATATGGATCAAGGTTTAG
>Ga0105052_10006973_pt1 | contig 11227 bp, 7 predicted proteins | sample FRY03_FD_78094 | JGI IMG/M metagenome (GOLD analysis project Ga0105052, IMG submission 78094) | Freshwater microbial communities from Lake Fryxell liftoff mats and glacier meltwater in Antarctica - FRY-03 | ecosystem: Environmental > Aquatic > Freshwater > Ice > Glacier meltwater ... | reverse complement strand
GTCGTTCTTTCTCAATCTGCTTGATTTTGAGTTTTTTCTTCCCCAGGCAAAGCTTCCATATTTGAAAGTTTAGCTTCTAAAATTCTTTTTTCCTTCTCTTTATCTTTAATTTTTCGTTTTAGGTATTTTTCAATCATTAAACTTGCAATCGGAGCCGCCCAAGTTCCGCCAAAACCAGAATTTTCAACAAACACAACAATCGCAATTTTAGGGTTGTTCATCGGTGCAAATGCTAAAAAAACTGAGTGATCTTTTCCATGAGGATTTTGTACAGTTCCTGTTTTACCACAAATAATAATATTTTCCATACGTGCCATCCGTGCCGTTCCTCCGCTTTCGTTTACAACGCGGCGCATTCCTTCGATAATTGGCGGAAAATGCACCGCATCAACCATTGTTTTGTGCTTTACTTTATATTGCGGTAATGGGCCATTTCGACCAATGGATTTCACGAAGTGTGGTGTGTAATACCACCCTTTATTTGCAATAATAGCAGCAATATTTGCCATTTGAAGAGGCGTTAATTTTACTTCACCTTGACCAATGGAAATAGAGCGAATAGTTGAAAATGCCCAACGATGGTGTCCGTACCATTTATCGTAATATGCCGCATTTGGAATCAAACCTGGACGTTGCCCAGAAACATCAGCCTCTAAACTTTTTCCGAGGCCAAAACTTTGCATATAATCGTACCATTTATTCAAACCAAATTCGGCGTCGGCGAAGTTGGTTTTCTTTATGTTTTGTTGAATTACCCTTCTCATAACCGCATAGTAATAAGGATTACAAGAATATTGTACAGCTGATTGTATGCTGGTTGCCATTGGGTGATTGTGACATCCTACCACGCTTTTATCGCATGGAAATCCAGAATTTTCAGTAATCACACCTTCTTGTAAACCAATTAATGATTGAATTAATTTAAAAATTGAACCTGGAGGATATTCTGCTTGTAGCGGACGAGGAAACAAAGGCATATTTGGATTTGTTGCTAATTTTGGATAATTCAAGCTAATATTTCTTTTTCCAACTAATAAATTTGGATCGAAGGAAGGTGCTGAAACCATCGCCAAAATCTCACCAGTCGAAGGTTCAATAGCCACAATACATCCTTTTTTGTTTTGCATCAATCGTTCACCATAAGCTTGAATCAACATGTCCATTCCAAGTCTTAAAGGGTCAGCTTGACGTGCGGTTGTATCGTATTTTCCGTCAGCATAAGATTCAATTGCGTTGTTGAGCGCAGAAGTTACGATGTATTTTATTCCTTTTATTCCTCTTAATTCTTTTTCATAAAAGCGTTCAATACCCGAACGTCCAATATTATTCCCTGGCTTATAAAAGCGATCTTCATCAACTTCCTCTCGTGTCGCTTCCGATAAGTAGCCCAAAATATTTGCTCCATTGGAAAAAGGATAATTCCGCATACTTGTTACTTCTTCATAAAATCCTGGAAAATTTTCCAAATGTGGAGCAATCGTTGAAACTTCTTCCAATGTCAATTCCTTTATAAACGGATAGGCACGAATTTTTTGATAGTTGGAAGTTCTTTTTCCCGAATGGCGATTGTAGTAAGTTCCCTCGCCCTTAACGATTTCTTTAAAACGATTTCGAACTTCTAAAGGAGTCCAACCAAGTAATTTAGCAAAAGCAACAGTATCAAAATTTTTAATTTTGTCCTCCACCATCATAAGATTATAATAGGTGCGATTAGAGACAATTTTCTTGCCGTTTCGGTCAAAAATTACTCCCCGAGGTGGTGTGATTTCTTTTCTTTTTTCTGCAATTTCTTGTGCTCGAAGCGACCAAGTATCATCCACTACTTGCATGTAAAAAAGGCGAATTGCATAAATTCCTCCCACTAATAAAATGAAAGCCATGATTACATACTTGCGGGCATCAAAATTCATTTAGCCTTTGATTTTTTCATGAGGAAGGTTTGAAATAAAATACTTAGCAAGTATGAAAACACTAAGCTCAGTATCGTTTTTTGCAGAATAAAAAAGAATTGGTCGACTCTAAAAATTTCAATTAAGAAATACCAAAAATGGTGAATCAATAATAAATAACCATAAGTAAAGAAAAACCAACGTCCGCCCATGTCAATGAGAGATGGTTCTTTTATTGGGTCGTAGCCCTCACGTGGACTGTAGAATTTAAAAATAATTGGTCTGAAAAATGCCATCATTAGCAGGGAAGAAGCATGTAGTCCGTAGGTATTTGAAAAAATATCAATAATTGCCCCAAGCACAAAAGCCAAAGTCATCAGGGGAAAAACTCCGATTTCAAAAGGCAGCAACATAATAAAAAGTGGATGAACCATTAAATGAATTCCAAAACCTATTTCCAAGCGATTAAAAATCAAAGCTTGGACACAAGCAAAAAGGATAAAACGTAAACTATTTTTTGTGAGTGTATTCATTTTCTATTCCTCCTCTTCGTCTAACGGGATATTTGCCTCAAGTGCTTTTTGCTCCTCAATCATTAAATTTTTGACGATGTAAACACGTTGCAAAGTTCTAAAATTCTCCGAAAATTTCACTACGACATCCCACAGTGGTTCCCCTTCAATTCCTTTGATTGATTCCACTCTCCCAACAGCTAAACCACGAGGAAAAATTCCACTTCCGCCACGCGTCACCACTTTCGACCATTTTTTGATATGCAAGTCGTTTGATATTCCAGTAATTGAACCTCGACGTGCATTTTTCCCATCCCATTTCAACAAGCCAAATAATCCGATAGGTTCAATCATCACGTCGATATTGATGTCTTTGGTCAGCACACTTTTTACTACGCAATAATATTCGCTTGTATTATGAACGATTCCCACAACACCTTTGTCTGAAAAAACACCCATATCTCTTTTAACTCCTTGTTTCCAGCCGACGTTTAATGTGAAATAATTGTTTCGACGCGTCACCGTTGAATAGAGGACAGTTGCTGGAATGTAAGCGTATTGTTGTTTAAAAGTTGTATCGTTAATTTTTAACAAATTTCTATCTATTCGATACAAACTAATAGGTAAATTTTTGCGAAGGCGGATGTTTTCTTTTTGGAGTGCTAAATTGTTTTTAGAAAGATTAAAATGTTTAGTGAAGTTATTTTCTGTTTCTAGGATTTTAGCTGTAAAAGCACCAGCAGTTGTAAGATATTGATTTTTAGGGAAAGACAAGTATCTCACGTATATTGACAAAGCAATAACTTGTAAAAAAGCGAAGAATAAAAAGACACGAAACCTCTTGAAAAAGGCGAACAAATTGCGCATAAGGACAAAGGTAAAAAAGCTGTGATTTTAAACGCCAGAAATACGGATAATGATATTAACAAAAAAGGGAATTTCTCTAGCTGTTTTAACTAATTACTACACCATTCGAGTGTATCTCAAAATTCCTAACTAAATTCGCTCTCTTAAAAATTTAAAAAGCGCGCAACAATCCAATGGTTTTTTCAAGTCTGACGTTTATTTACTTGTTTTTACCTTTGAGTGTGCTCTTTCATACGATTACTAAAAGCATCCTTTTTAGAAATCTAACTTTAACTATTTTTTCTCTGATTTTCTACGCTTGGGGCGAACCCATGTGGATTTTCTTAATGTTGTTTAGTGCGTTTTTCGATTATTTCAACGGAATCTTTATTGAAAAATGGCGTGGGAAATTTGGTGCTAAGTTCTTTGTCGGATTATCAATTACTGGAAATTTATCCTTACTTATTGCCTACAAGTACGGCGGTTTTATTTGGGATAATTTATTTGCTCTTTTTGGAGATTTACCTTTTGATAGGCCAACAAATTCTTTACCGATAGGCATTTCATTCTATACTTTTCAAACGATTTCTTACGCTGTTGATGTTTATCGTGGCGACGTAAAGGCACAGAAAAACCCTTTGAATTTCTTAATGTTTGTGAGTTTGTTTCATCAGTTGGTAGCAGGACCAATTGTGAGGTATCAAACTATTGCAGATCAAATTGAAAATCGCAAGTTGAATTGGTCACAAATGAGCGATGGTGTCACGCGTTTTTGTTTGGGATTATTCAAAAAAGTAGTGATTGCAAATGTTGCTGGTGAATTGGTAAATAAGTATTTAGAAGTTGGGTTTAACGATCTATCCTCTTATGAAGCATGGTTTGGAATCACGATGTTTTCCATTCAATTGTATTTTGATTTTAGTGGTTATTCCGATATGGCAATCGGTTTAGGAAAACTCTTCGGATTTGAATACGATGAAAATTTCAGACATCCCTATGCAGCGCAATCCGTAGGAGATTTTTACCGTAGATGGCACATTTCATTAGGGAAATTCTTTAGAGATTATGTCTACATTCCTTTGGGTGGAAATCGTTCCAATCAGTTGCGTAACATTATGATTGTTTGGCTTTTGACTGGTTTTTGGCACGGTGCAAGCTGGAACTTTGTCCTGTGGGGACTCTACTTTGGTTGTTTTATGATAATTGAGAAATTATTGGACAAAGTTTTGAAAAAGACTCCTCGTATTCTTCGCCACACTTACACCTTAATTTTAATCGTTTTTTCACGCGCGATTTTTTACTTCTTAGATTTTGAAAAGTTGAAATTGTTTGTTGTCAATCTATTTTATTCTAAAAACCCGATCCGAGAAAGTTTCATGACGGACGCTTTGGAACATTTATTCTGGTTTGTTTTAGTGATAATTTTCTGTATTCCGTGGGATGAGGTTTTCAGTCCAGAATCGAAAATTAGGGTTTCAGCCAACTCTACTTTTAATGTTTTAAAGCCAGTTGTAAATATTGCTTTATTATTTCTAACGACACTATTATTAGTAAATTCGACATACAATCCATTCTTATACTTTAGATTCTGATGTTTAACAAATTAAATACGATATTCTTTTTAGCGAGCTTAACTGTTGCGCCAATATTGTATTTTTATTTACCCAAACAAAAAGTGTCAGCTGATGAAAAAAGAGTGTTAGCTTCCTTTCCTAAATTAACAGCTGATAGTTATGTTAAAGGCAAATGGGCTGACAGCGTAGATAATTTTGTAGATGATAATTTCCCATTTCGTCAAGATTTTATTAAAATGGCGGTGGTTGTAAAATCCTACAAAGGCTTTCGCTTGAAAAATAAGGAAGTACTTTTTGTGCCAACTAAAAACAATAACCTCCAGCAGGTGCAAGGAGATACCGCTCGTGGAAAATTGAATTATGTAGATGACTTTGATCTGAGTTACAATGGCACTTTGATTATTTTAGATGGATGCGTTTATCCAATGGGTGCCGGAAATACAGCCATGTCAAAGCACTTTAGTAAAATGGTCAACGAATATGCCGAGGAATTAAAAGGTGAAACACGCGTTTTTTCAGCAGTCGCTCCTCTATCTTCTGCTTTTATGCCTGTCGAAAAATACGCACATTACTATGTCCAAAATAAAAGGACGCTGGCAGCAATTGGAACAAGTCTTTCCAAAGATGCTTATTTCTGTGATGTTTTTGAGGAATTAGACAAGCACAAAGATCAGCGTTTATTCTTCAAAACAGATCACCACTGGAAACCGCTTGGAGCTTATTATGCGTATGTTTCATTCTGTAAAGCCGCGGGAAAAGAACCTATTCCATTAGACGAAATGGATAAGAAAGAAAAATATAATTTCTTAGGTTCATTGTATAAAAAAACATTAGACCCGACGGTTGGAGCAAATCCTGATACCATGGAATATTTTGTTCCGAAAGTTGCATCCACTGCGGAATATTTCGGGGAATATGGTTTCAATAATCCAAAAAAATCGAAAGTTTTCTACCATTCAAGTTCTGGAGGAAATACGTATTCAACTTTCTTAGGAGGCGACGTTCCTTTAATGAAAATCAATACGACAACTAAAAATGGCAAAAAAGCGGTTGTCGTCAAAAACTCAATGGGAAATGCTTTCACTCCTTTCTTAATCAGTCATTACGAAGAAATTTGGGTGGTAGATTTCCGCTACTCAAAACAAAATTTATTGGAAATTATTCGCAAAAACAACATTGACGATCTTATTTTTGCGGTGGGAATGTATGCCGCAATGAGTGATGGAACTATCAATATGATGCGCCGTCTTGGAAAACAAAATGGAGAGTACATTCCTCCAAAGAAAGTGATTGTTGACACCTTAAAATCTGCCAACCCAATTGTTGAAGATACACTAAAGTAAATTGAAAATTAAACAACTTATTGGTTTCCTTTTTCTAATTTATTGTCCTCTATTGTTTGGGCAAGAAATCACTCATCCTTCTGCATTAAATATTGACATGAATTATGCCTATTTGCAGTTTTACAACAATACATTATTAAGTAAATTCGCTTCTGATTTTCAGAATGTTGACAAGGATAAATTGGTTATTTTGCATTACGGTGGTAGTCATATTCAAGCAGAAAACCCAACAACCATTGCGCGTGCCAATTTCCACGAAAAATACGGTTCAGGCGGGAGAGGTTTAATGTTCAATTTTTCAGCAGCTAATACTTATTCTTCCGTGAATTATTCTTCTTCCAAAAAAGGAACGTGGAAATATGCTAAGAGTTTTCAAGCACGAAATACGGCGCTTCCAGTGGGTGTTTGTGGAATGACGGTCGAAACAAACGAAGTTTTTGCTGAGCTGAATTTCAAGTTGAAAAATGTGATTGCACCTGAAAATCACGAAGTATTTGTGTTTTTTGAAAACGATTCTATTTCCTATGACGTTGCTGTTTATTTTGACAGCATCTTAATAAATGCTGACGACCATCAATTGCAATACCAACCTTATGGATTGTCATTTAGCTATACAGCAGGCGTAAATTCTATTCGTTTAGTCATCAATCCAAAAGAAAATGGTAAACGTTTCCGATTTTACGGCCTATCCGTTGAAAACCAAGAGAATTCTGGCGTGATTTACCATTCAACAGGTGTCGGTGCAGCTGCTTTTCGTTCTGTTTTATTATTAGACAAGATGCCCGATCAAGCCCGAATTTTGAAACCAGACATGGTAATTCTAGATTTTGGAACGAACGACATACTTTCGAGTAATAAAATCGATGTGAATTTGGAAAAACAGATTCTGAAATCTATCAAAAAATTTCGGGATGTCAACCCAGAAATTATCATAATTCTAACAACCACCCAAGACTTATTTTATAAAGGAAAAACCGTTACAGCTTGTTTTGCTTTTAGAGATTTAATAGCGAAAATTGCGCGTGAAAACAATTGTCTTTTCTGGAATTGGTTTGATTTGGCGGGTGGAACGAAAACCATCAAAACGTGGAATTCCGAAGGCTATGCACAAAATGATTGCATTCATTTAACCAAAAAGGGATACCAAGTAAAAGGTCAATTGTTGTTTGAATCCTTTGAAAATACGTTGTGCTTGTACCGAGATAATCCCAAAATGGATGAGTATGTTATTCCTGGAAAACCTTACTCAGATTACGTTCCAATGATTGAAATTCCAAATCCAACGAACCCGATTTCTACTGATTCGTCAAATATTATAGATACCATTCCACCGAAAGTTATCAAAGTAACGCCACCGAAAGTAGTTCCTAAACCTATATTAAAAAAATACATTGTCAAAAAAGGAGATACACTTTCTCAAATAGCTGATAAAAACAAAAGTACAGTTTCAAAAATCATGAAGGCCAATCGTTTGCGTAGTGACAAATTAAGTATCGGACAAGTTTTGGTGATTCCTAAGTAAAAGTTACTTCTCTTTTTTACCCAATCCAATTTTGTAGTTTTCAATATCCCCAGTAATTTTTACATAAACAAACTTCGAGTTTTTTGTTCTGTATTGAATTTCATCTTCGTTTTCTTCTGGCTCTTTTTTTCTTTTTCCAAATAATTTTTGCCCGCCAACTTTCCCGATCATTTTCCATGGAACGCCAATTAAATAATCCATTTTCATTTCGTTATCAAGATTTTGCTGCCCTTTAATTTCCATAAATCCTAAACTAGAATTAATAGTCATTTTCGGGATAGATAACACAGATTTCTTTACAGTAAAAGTATTTGAAAGAGTGTCGAAAAGTACATTATTTACGTTTTTATCTTGAAAATAATCACCTAAAGCGACAATTGGAGCGTAGTTTTCTAAACGCCCATTAATCACCAACATTTCAATAGCTATTTCAGAATCATCCAGACTTGGAACTAAATCTGCATGTAAATGAACTTTCCCAGTTATGTGACCTGAAAATTTTCCATGAAGGTTGTTAGACACTAAATAATCTTGACCAAAATTTTCAAATTTCACCATGAATTTATCCAAATCTAGATTTTTCACCCGAATATCTGGCTTGAAATAAATGTGATTTTTGTCACTTCCACTCAAATATCCTTTCACATCAAAATGTCCTCCTGCGGCATCAAAAGCAAATTTATCAAAGTGAACAGTATGATTTTTAGCAACTTTTATATCAGAATTAAAGTTGTCTAATAAATGATGGTGATAATTTAGGTGGGCGATGTCTAATTTTATATGCAAATCAGGAAAATCGAAGTCATAGATTGAGAAAACAGCATCGTGATCTACTTTTTTAGTGGTCTCGTTTTTGCTTTCAGGTAGTGTGAAATTCATCAATTCATCGAAATCTAACTGGTTGCTAGACAAGTGTATAAAATTTTCTTTTTTCCCTTTCCCTTTCCCTAAAAAATAGTCAACATCTGCAACGAAATTAGATTTACCAAGTTTCCCTTTTAGTTTTTTAATAGATAAGTAATCATCTTCAAAATGGATTCTCCCTGCAAATCCATCAAAATGGAGGGGGTGAACTTTTAGGTTTCCTTCTAACTGTGTAAGTTCAATATCTGTAGATTTCAAACCATGGTTGAAATATAAAGCTGCACTTCCATGCAATTTCAGATTTTTCACTTCTTCGTGGCGATAATCTTCTGGTACAAAACGTTCGCCTCCGTAAGTAAATAAATTATCAAATTGCATCAATTTAGAGGTTAAATCAAAATCAATTTTTGTATTGCCATTCATTTTGTCGTCCATCCAAAGGCTATAATTTTCTAATTGTCCTGAGAAATGAAAGTCTGATTTGTCAATAAAACCAGTGAAATCGACTATTTTAAAATCCTTGTCTTTGATGAAAATATCCGCGTGGAAATCATGCAATGTGTGCGGATAATGTTTCATTTTTGCGTATAAATTTTCTATAAAAAACTCGCCTATAGGAAGATTTGGTGATTCAGTAAGTGCTTTTGCAGAGCTCAAAAATTTCAAACCAAGACTTAGATTTTCAATTTGTTCATCTATTCCTTTCGTTTCTTTTGACGTTTTAGTAAGTTCTTGAATATCTAGAAATTTGGAAGTAATTTTTAAATCTGTCTCAATAATTTTGTCTGTATGGTGAATGATTGCGGGTAAGTCACTGACTTTTCCGTTTACAGAAATATCAGAATTTCCGACTTTAATAGTGAATTTTTCAATCGTTGCTTGGTGTCCTTTTAGTGTTGCCTTCATGTTCAAATTTTCAAGAGGCAAATGAAAATCCTTTGATGTAAACTTTAGATTTTCTATTTCAAGTAAACTGTAATAGGACTCATTTAATTTTTCGATGCTCTTTTCAGGATGTTCAAAATCGATGATGTCATGAAAATTCATTGTTAAAGCAACTCTTCCCGAAAGGCCTTTTAAATCTTTAAGATTTAGGAATTTCGTCAAATAATCTAAGTCAAAATCGGATTTCAACTTCATGTCAATATCAGGGGAGTCAAAATTTTCAACTACTAATTTTCCGCTAAATACTCCTGCCTCTGGTTTAGCAGAAAAATTCTCCAACTCAAATTTCATGGTTGAAGCATTTCTGTTTTTTCCATTAGTAAAAGAACCTTTGAAACCAATTTTATCTAGTTTTTTGCCTGTTTCGGTGTTATCGAAAAATCCTTCTTGACATCCAAAACTTGCGTTTATTGCAGGTGTTTTTCCGTTTAATGAAGGGCCAACTACACTTGCTTTAAAGAAAATTTTTCCTTTGTTGTTGAATTTTTTTAATGTGCTTGCTAATTCTTCTGGTGCAAGCGCAATAAATAAGTTAAAGTCAGGCTTTTCACCTTCAAATCTCAAATCCAAATTCATATCTTTTTTGAGGTCTATTTTTCCTTTGAAACCGAAAGTTGCTTTTTCTAACTCAATTTCAGTTGGTGCAACTGTCATGATTTTTTTTAAATGATCAATATCGATTTTGGTATTGACGTAAAAATGTTTGTGCTTGATAAAAGTAGAGTCTTTACCTTCTATTACACTCAGTTCGAAGTGAGATTCTAAATCTATGCTTGTGTGTTTATTAGAGGTCGAAAACGCTGTTTTAGCATCGGTAATATAAGTGTCAACCAATTGATTGGTTGCTTCATTAAATTTTGTTATATCAATATCATCTAATTTAATTGACCTTAAATCCAAGTGCAATTCTTCCTCTACCTTTTCTATTGGCTTCTTTGATTTTAAGGCATTAGCGATATTAAATGAGCCATCTTTATGTTGAATCAATTTGATTTTTCCATTCTTAAATTTAATAGATTTGATTTGATAATTCCCATTAATCAAACTCATCAAATTAAAGCCAAGATATACATCAGAAAGATGAAGAAGACGATTATTCAGCTTCGTATCTTTTCCTTCAAAAATCTCTAAATCTTCTAAATCAATTGATATATATGGAAAATTTGCGAAGGGTGAAACATGGCTATTTTCGATGCGGATTGCACCTTTAAAATCTGCATTTGCTTTGGTAATCAATTCTTTGACTATGGCATCTTGTTTAGTGTAAACTATAACTACAACGGTTGTGAATAAAAGAATTGGAAGCGTAATCAAGGAGATAATAAGTCTTTTCCAGAATTTTTTCTTTTTGTAAAAGGGATTTTTAGTTGTTGTTATTTCTTGCATAAGCTAATATAAACTTCGTTGAATTCATTTTTTTGCCGAAATTACGAATCAAATACCTAATTTCAAAAAATGTAATTAAATTTTACTTCTTTATGAAATCAAATGACCTCATTCATGAATCTTCGCTTTATTTACTACAACATTCACACAACCCTGTAGATTGGAAACCCTGGAGTAAAACTGCATTTCAACAAGCAAAAGATGAAAATAAATTAGTGCTCGTCAGTATTGGTTATTCAGCTTGTCATTGGTGTCACGTTATGGAACACGAATGTTTTGAAAACGAAGAGTTGGCAGCTTACATGAATGCACATTTTGTATGCATTAAAGTTGACCGTGAAGAGCG
>Ga0105052_10006967_pt1 | contig 11232 bp, 9 predicted proteins | sample FRY03_FD_78094 | JGI IMG/M metagenome (GOLD analysis project Ga0105052, IMG submission 78094) | Freshwater microbial communities from Lake Fryxell liftoff mats and glacier meltwater in Antarctica - FRY-03 | ecosystem: Environmental > Aquatic > Freshwater > Ice > Glacier meltwater ... | reverse complement strand
GGTCGCGGTGCTGACCGATGCGCTGCGGAGCGGCGACACCACGGTCAAGCTTCGCCAGAACCTCGCCTTCGCTTATGCGCTGGCCGGGAAATGGCGCGAAGCGCGGGTGATGCTGGCGCAGGATGTCCCCGCCGACAAGATCAACGACCGGATCGGCCTGTGGGCCCAACTCGCGGTTCCCGGCGCAGACCGATCGCGCGTTGCGCATCTGCTGGGCGTGCCAGTGGTCGGCGACAGCGGCCAGCCGACCGAATTGGCCCTGGCGAACTTTCCAAGTGCCGAAGCGTTGGCGCTGGTTGCCGCACCGCCTGCTGCGCCCGAGGCCTTTGTGTCCGAAGCGGCGGCTCCGGTTGAAGTGGCGGCGGTCGAAGTGGCGGCAGTCGAAGAAGCGGTGGTCGGGGCTGCTGCGATCGAGCCAGCGCCGATGGCACGCGAGCCTGACGCGCCTGCACCAATCCGGTTCGCCTTGATCGAGCAGCCGTCGATGAAAGTCGCCAGCGATTCGCCCACTTTCATTTCCGCCCCCGTGGTGCAGGCCTTCACAGCGCTGCCAGCACCGAGCCGTCCAGCCCAGGTCCGTCCGGTAACCGCCATGCCGCCTCGCATCGTCGGCAAGTTCGTGCCGCACGGCGCTGGCGCAGCCCGCCCGGGCAAGGGCGGCGCGCTCACGGCGCCGAAGCCGGTCGGGCCGGTGGTTGGCGGCAGCCACTGGGTCCAGCTCGGTTCGTACCAGAGCCCGACCATTGCCAGGGACGGCTGGCGCAAGTTTACCGCGCGCACGCCCGCGCTCAAGCCCTACAAGGTCACGACCACCACGGCGACGGTCAGGGGCACGCCAGTGTGGCGCGTCGCCGCCACCGGATTTGCGTCATATGGCGATGCTTTCACAATGTGCCGGACGGTCAAGGGTCGCGGCGGCGCGTGCCTCGTGGTCACCGCCCCCAAAGCACTGGGCGGAAGCGGCGGGGCTACGGCGCGGCGCTGAGGCGCCAGCCCACCTTCACCCGCCCACCTTCACCCCGCCCTTGAAGAGCGCCACCGCGCGGCCCTCGACCGGACGCCGATCGAACGGGGTGTTGCCCGCCGAAGCCGCCATATTGTTCGAATCGACCAACCACGGCCGCGTCGGATCGACCAGCGCAATGTCCGCCTCCATGCCCGCTGCCATCACCCCGGCTTCGGCCGCGAGCAGCCGTGCCGGATTGGCGGCGAGCAGCGCAAAGGCGCGAGCCAGATCGACATGGCGATCGCGGACCAGCGCGAGGGTCAGCGGCAACAGCGTTTCGGCCCCGGCCATACCCGGCGTGGCATCCGCGAATGGCAGCCGCTTGTCCTCCGGCCCGCGCGGATCGTGGCCCGAGGCGATTACGTCGATCGTCCCGTCAGCCAGCGCGGCCAGCACCGCCTGACGGTCGGCTTCGCTGCGTAGCGGCGGGGATAGCCGGGCAAAGGTGCGGAAATTGGCCAGCTCCATGTCTGACAAGGCGAAGTGCGCAGGCGTCACCCCGGCGGTCACCCGCACCCCCCGCGCCTTGGCGGCGCGCACCAGATCGAGCCCGGCGGCGGTCGTCACCTGGCGGATATGCAGCCGCGCGCCCGCCAGTTCGGCCAGCATCGTGTCGCGCGCGATCGCCAGTGCCTCGGCCTCGCGCGGGGCGGAAGGCAGACCCAGCCGGGTGGCCATCTCGCCCGCAGTCGCCACTGCGTTGCCCGCCAGCGCCGAATCCTCGGCGTGGCTCACCACCACCAGGTCGAGCATCGCACAATATTGCAGCAGCCGCAGCATGACCGCTGAATCGGCGATCCAGCGGCGTCCGGTGGACACCGCGCGCGCGCCCGCGTCGCGCATCAGCGCCAGTTCGGCCAGTTCGGAGCCAGCCAGCCCGCGCGTGGCGGCGGCAAGCGGGTGAACCCACAGATCGGGCTTGCCACTGTGTGCGGCGAACCGCACCCGCGCGGGATGATCGAGCGGCGGATCGCCATCGGGCATCAGCGCGGCGCGGACGATCCCGCCGAAGTGGAACGCGGGCCGGTCGATCGCGAAGACCCCCAGATCGACCAGGCCCGGCGCGATCAGCGCGCCCCTGGCATCGACCACGGCATCGCCTTCCTGCGCCGCCACTTCCGATCCCAGCGCGACGATGAAACCATCCACGCAGCGCAAACCCCCGGGTCGCGGATCGCCGGTCGGCAGCACCAGCCGCCCGTTCAGGATCGTCAGCGGACGCGGCGAACTCATGCCCAGCCCTCGATCTTGCGCGCGGGGCGGGTCAGCACCTCGAGGCAGGCCATGCGGATCGCCACGCCGTTGCCGACCTGACGGGTGATCAGTGACCGCCCGGGAAGATCCGCCACCGAGCTGTCGATCTCCACCCCCCGGTTCATCGGCCCCGGATGCATCACCAGCGCGGCCGGCGCGGCGCGCGCCAGCCGCTCGGGGGTGAGGCCGAACAGGTGGCGATATTCGCGCGGGCTGGGGATGAACTGCCCGCTCATCCGCTCCTGCTGGAGCCGTAGCATCATCACCACTTCGGCCCCTGCCAGCGCGGCATCGAAATCGTGAAACGGCGCGACCCCCATCGCCTCCACCTCGGCGGGCATCAGCGCGGGCGGCGCGCAAACGCGGACATCGGCCCCCAGCGCGGTCAGACACAGGATGTTGGATCGCGCGACCCGGCTGTGCATCACATCGCCGCAGATCGTCACGCGCAGGCCATTGAGATCGCTCCCCGCTCCAAGGCCAAGCGCCTGACGGATCGTCAGCGCGTCGAGCAGGCCCTGCGTGGGGTGTTCGTGGCTGCCGTCGCCCGCGTTGAGCACCGGGCAATCGACCTTGTCGGCGATCAGCCGGACCGCACCCGAACTGGCGTGGCGGATAACGATGGCATCGGCGCGCATCGCGTTCAGCGACAGCGCGGTATCGATCAGCGTCTCGCCCTTCCTCACGCTCGATTGCGCGGCGTGCATGTTGACCACGTCGGCTCCCAGGCGCTTGCCCGCGATCTCGAACGAAAGCAGCGTGCGGGTCGAATTCTCGAAGAATGCGTTGATGATGGTCAGGCCCGCGAGCGGGTCAGCCACGGAATCGGAACGCCTGGCTTCGCGGGGATCGAACGCGACCCACTGTGCCGCTTCGTCGAGCAGGAACAGGATCTCGTGACGCTCAAGCTGCGATATGCCGAGCAGGTCACGATGCGGAAACGCCGCGCGTCCCGTGGGGTAGCGTGCGTTGGAGGATTCCGGCGAGGGCATTAAAGCCACGCCCCTAGTCGAGCGGCAAGCGTCGCTCAAGCTGTTTGCGGTGGCGCTGACGCACCGCCCTTCCTACATCGTCATTACACCTCGTTCCGATCGGATTCGAAACCTCATGATCTTCGCCCGCAAAGTCTGGTCCATTCTGGTCGGGATCAAGGACGGATTCGCGCTCGCGTTCCTGCTGCTGTTCTTCTGGGCGCTGTATGCCGTGCTGACCGCGCGGCCCAACCCGGGGCTGGTCCGCGAGGGCGCACTGCTGCTCAAGCTGGACGGCGCGGTGGTCGAGGAGCCCGCGCGGATCGATCCGCTCCAGCTGCTATTCGCCCAGTCGGCCCCGATGCGCGAATACCGGGCACGCGATCTGGTGCGGGCGATCGAGGCTGCGGCGGGCGACGACCGGATCACGGCGGTCGTGCTTGATCTCGACAAGTTCACCGGCGGCGGCCAGGTCAATCTCGCCCGGGTCGGCGCGGCGCTCGACAAGGTGCGCGCGGCAAACAAGCCGGTGCTGGCCCACGCTGTGGCCTATGGCGACGATGCCATGCTGCTGGCCGCGCACGCCAGCGAGGTCTGGGCCGATCCGCTCGGTGGTGCGATCATCGCCGGGCCGGGGGGCAGCCGCCTGTATTACAAGGCGCTGCTCGACCGGCTCAAGATCAAAGCGCACGTCTTCAAGGTCGGCACCTACAAGAGCGCGGTCGAACCCTATTTCCGCGATGACCAGTCGCCCGAGGCCGAGGAGAACCTGCGCGAAGTCTATGCCGGTCTGTGGGAAAGCTATCGCGCAGACGTTACCAGGGCGCGACCAAAGATTCAGTTCGATGCGGTGACCAGGGACCCGGTAGCGTGGATCGCGGCGGCGCAGGGCGATCTTGGCCAGGCCGCGCTGAATGCCGGGCTGGTCGACAAGCTGGGCGACAAGACCGCGTTCGGGCTGCGCGTGGCCAAGCTGGTGGGCGAGGAACCGGGCAACACGCCCGGCACCTTCCAGCATACGCCGCTCGATCCGTGGCTGGCCAGCCTGTCCGAGGACGCTGCGGGCAAGCCGATCGGCGTGATAACGATCGCCGGCGAAATCGTCGATGGGGATGCCGGGCCGGGCCAGGCCGGCGGCGACCGCATCGCCCGATTGCTCGACGAGGCGCTCGACGACAACCTTTCGGCACTGGTCGTGCGGGTCGATTCGCCGGGCGGTTCGGTGCTCGCCTCCGAACGGATCCGCACCGCGATTTTGCGCCACAAGGCCAAGGGTATTCCGGTGGTGGTATCCATGGGCAACCTGGCGGCAAGCGGCGGTTACTGGGTCTCGACCCCCGGCACGCGGATATTTGCGGAACCCGCCACGATCACCGGCTCGATCGGTATTTTCGGGGTGATCCCGACCTTCGAGGGCACACTGGCCGATTGGGGCGTCACCCCGGACGGGGTACGTACTACCGCACTTTCGGGCCAGCCCGATCTGTTCGGCGGGCTGACGCCGGAAGTCGAGGCCCTCATCCAGGCCAATATCGAAAGCGGTTATCGTCGGTTCATCGGCCTGGTCGGCCAATCGCGCGGCAAAACTCCCGAACAGATCGACGCGATCGGCCAGGGCCGGGTGTGGGACGGCGGCACCGCGCGCCAGATCGGGCTGATCGATCAGTTTGGCGGACTGGAGGACGCGCTGGCTTATGCGGCGAAAGCGGCCAAGCTGGGCGACGGCGGATGGCACGCCCAATATCTCGGCGACGAGGAAGGCGTGTTCGAATCGCTGCTCGTCCAGATGATGCGCGACGGGGAGGATGAGGATTCGGCTGTACAAGTCGGGATCGCCGGGCTGGTCGTAAGCGATCAGAAGGAACTGGCCGGGCGCCTCGCGCACGATCTTGGACTGTTGCTCGGCGGCAGCGGGGTACAGGCCTACTGCCTCGAATGCCCGGTTTCGGGCCCGGTGCGGGTGACCGCGCGCGATGTCGGCATGTTGGAGGCGCTGGCCAAATGGATCGGGATTTCGGCGCGCTAATTCCCCGGAATCTCCGGGACCTCGTCGGGCGAACTGTCCGGCTGGCTCTGGTCGGGCTCGACCGGTGCGATCTCGTCGGGCTGGTCGGAAGGTTCTTCGAGCGGCGGGGCGACCGGCGGCATCTCGGACGGGCTCTGCGGGTCGATCGTGTCGGGGAGGGGGGTCGAGGCCATCGCGCACAAACTCCTTTTCTGCCGGTTCAACGAACACACCCCGGCGTTCGTTCCAAAGCCTTGACCCCGATACTTGCCCTTTGCGTCCGGTCCCGATAGAGGCCCGCATTCGTTTTCGCGGGCCGCGGGCGTGGCGGAATTGGTAGACGCGCTTGGTTTAGGTCCAAGTATCGTAAGATGTGGGGGTTCGAGTCCCTTCGCCCGCACCAGTCCCCCCGCCTCCGCTGCCAGATATTGAGCACAGAAAGCCGAGCACCTCATGCAGATCGTCGAGACCGCCAACCAGGGCCTCAAGCGCGCTTACGCCGTGACCATTCCCGCAAAGGACATTTCTTCGCGGGTGGACAGCGAAGTGAAGAAGATCGCGCCGCAGGTGCGTATGCCCGGTTTCCGCCCGGGCAAGGTGCCTGCCAATCTGGTCCGCAAGATGCACGGCCAGGCGCTCCACCAGGACGCGCTCAATGCCGCGATCCGCGAAGCGATGGACAAGCTGGTTCGCGACGAGAAGCTGCGCCCGGCGATGCAGCCCGACGTGTCGCTCGGCGAAGACTATGCCGAGGGCAAGGACGCCGAGTTGACGGTTGCGCTCGAGGTGCTCCCGGTGGTCGAACTGCCCCCGCTCGATGGGTTGGCGCTCGAAAAGCTGACCGTTCCGGTGAGCGACGCGGAAGTCGACGAGCAGATCGCCAAGCTCGCATCCGGGCAAAAGACTTTCGTGCCCGCCAGGAAGGCCAAGAAGGCCGCTGACGGCGATCAGCTGATCATCGACTTTGCCGGCAAGGTCGATGGCGTGGCGTTCGATGGTGGAACCGCGGAAGATACCGCGCTGGAACTGGGCGCAGGGCGCTTCATCCCCGGCTTCGAGGAGCAGCTCGTCGGCGTCAAGGCGGGCGACCAGAAGCAGATCGTGGTGACTTTCCCGGCCGACTATCCGGCCGAGAACCTCAAGGGCAAAGCCGCCACTTTCGACATCACGGTCAAGGAAGTCCGCGTCGCAGGCGAGGCCGAGCTGGACGACAGCTTCGCCAAGTCGCTGGGCCTCGAAAGCCTCGACCAGCTGAAGGGTCTGCTGCGCGGCCAGCTCGAACAGGAGACAGCCGGGCTGACCCGCACCGCGATGAAGCGCGCGCTGCTCGACCAGCTCGCCGCCGGTAACGATTTCGAAGTGCCGCCGGCGATGGTCGAGGCCGAGTTCGAGCAGATCTGGGCCCAGCTCGAGGGCGAGGCCGAAAAGGAGGAAAATCCCGCCGCCGCCCGCGCCGAGATCGAAGGCGACCGCGAGGAATATCGCGGAATCGCGGTGCGCCGCGTCCGCCTTGGACTGCTTTTGTCCGAGATCGGCCAGGCCAACGGTGTGCAGGTTTCGGCGCAGGAAATGGAGATGCTGATCCAGCAGGCGGCGCGCCAGTATCGCGAGGAAGACCGCGATCGCTTCATCCAGTACATCCGCTCCGACGCGCTCGCCGCCGCCCAGCTGCGCGCGCCGCTGTATGAAGACAAGGTCGTCGATTTCCTGTTCGACAAGGCGGCAGTGACCGAGCGGGAAGTGACCCGCGACGAGCTGCAGGCCGCGATCGAAGCCGAAGAAAGTGCTCCGGCACCCGAGGCCAAGCCCGCGAAGAAGGCCAGGAAGGCCAAGCCGGTTGCCGAGGAAGCTCCGGTCGAGGCCGAAGCGGCTCCGGCCAAAAAGGCCCCGGCAAAGAAGGCCAAGAAGGCCAAGCCGGTTGCCGAGGAAGCTCCGGTCGAGGCCCAAGCGCCTCCGGTCAAAAAGGGCCCGGCGAAGAAGGCCAAGGCTGCCGCGAGCGAGGCTCCCGACGTTGTCGAGGCCCCCGCAGAAGCCAAGCCCACCAAGAAGGCCCCGGCCAGGAAAGCCGCCAAGGGCTGAGGCCAAAACGCTCGCCCCGCATTCCCGACCTTCGCTCGTGCCAAGCGAGCGATGCTGGGGGTGGGGCGAGTTGGCCATCCCCATCCATCCCCCGCGCGACAGGTTAATGCCCTTGAACATCGCCGGGGCAGGGGCGACATAGCGCGTCGCAACACGAGAGGGCTTTCATGATCGACCTGTTCGGTGCCTCGTCGGCACAGGGTAAATTTTCGCACGATCCGATCACCGGCGCGCTGGTGCCGATGGTGGTCGAACAGACCAGCCGGGGCGAGCGCAGCTTCGACATTTTCAGCCGCCTGCTGCGCGAACGCATCGTGTTTGTCACCGGCGAGGTCGAGGATGGCATGGCCAGCCTGATCGTTGCCCAGCTGCTGTTTCTCGAAAGCGAGAACCCCAGCAAGGACATCTCGATGTACATCAACTCGCCGGGCGGGGTGGTGACGGCCGGCATGGCGATCCACGACACCATGCAATACATCAAGCCGAAGGTTTCGACCGTGTGCATCGGCCAGGCTGCGTCGATGGGTAGCTTCCTGCTGGCGGCGGGCGAGCCGGGGATGCGGATCGCGCTGCCCAACGCGCGGATAATGGTTCACCAGCCCTCGGGCGGCGCGCGCGGCATGGCCAGCGACATCGAGATCCAGGCGCGCGAGATCCTGCGCCTGCGGGTCCGGCTCAACTCGCTGTACGCCAAGTACACCGGCAAGGACCTGCCCGCGATCGAGAAGGCGATGGACCGCGACACCTTCTTCGAGGCCGACGAGGCCAAGGAGTTCGGAATCGTCGACAAGGTGTTCGAATCGCGGCCCGAATCGGACAAGGACGGCGAAGAGGGCGGCCCCAAGGCGGTCCCGGATCTGAAGAAGGACACTTGATCGTCCGGAGTTAGGGCGCAAGAAAGTGTAAAGGCTGGCCTTTCAGCCCTGCGAAAGGTCCGTCCGCTATATCGCCACGACAAGCCGAATGCCGATTGGCGCGCGGAATGTTGATTAAATGTGACGCCGCACTAGGATCGGCGAGTCTCGTCCGCTTGCGGACTCTGATGGAAGCACGATGACCAAGCTAAGCGGATCGGATACCAAGAGCACGCTCTACTGCAGCTTCTGCGGGAAGTCGCAGCACGAGGTGCGCAAGCTCATCGCCGGCCCGACGGTGTTCATCTGCGATGAATGCGTCGAGCTGTGCAACGACATCATCCGCGAGGAAACCAAGGCGGGGATCGCGGGCAAGAAGGACGGCGGCGTTCCCACTCCGCGCGACATCTTCGCCACGCTCAACGATTACGTGATCGGCCAGGACCGCGCCAAGCGGGTGCTGTCGGTCGCGGTCCACAACCATTACAAGCGGCTCAAGCACAGCGGCAAGGGCGGCGAGGTCGAGCTGTCGAAGTCGAACATCCTGCTGGTCGGGCCGACCGGTTCGGGCAAGACCCTGCTCGCCCAGACGCTGGCGAAAACCTTCGATGTGCCGTTCACGATGGCCGATGCGACCACGCTGACCGAAGCCGGTTATGTGGGCGAGGATGTCGAGAACATCATCCTCAAGCTGCTTCAGTCGTCCGATTACAACGTCGAGAAGGCGCAGCACGGGATCGTCTACATCGACGAGATCGACAAGATCAGCCGCAAGGCGGAGAATCCCTCGATCACCCGCGACGTTTCGGGTGAGGGCGTGCAGCAGGCGCTGCTCAAGCTGATGGAGGGCACCACCGCCAGCGTTCCCCCACAGGGCGGGCGCAAGCATCCGCAGCAGGAATTCCTCCAGGTCGATACCACCAACATCCTGTTCATCTGCGGCGGGGCGTTCAGCGGCCTCGAAAAGATCATCGCCGACCGCTTGCAGAAGCGCTCGATCGGCTTCGGCGCGCATGTCGCCGATCCGGACAAGCGCCGCGTCGGCGAACTGCTCCAGAAGGCCGAGCCGGAAGATCTGCTCAAGTTCGGGCTGATCCCCGAATTCGTCGGCCGCCTGCCGGTGATCGCGACGCTGGAAGACCTCGACATCGAGGCGCTGGTCAAGATCCTCAGCGAACCCAAGAACGCGCTGGTCAAGCAGTACGCCAAGCTGTTCGATCTCGAAGACGTCGTGCTGACCTTCACCGCCGACGCGCTTCAGACGATCGCCAGGAAGGCGATCGCCCGCAAGACCGGCGCGCGGGGGCTGCGCTCGATCGTCGAATCGATCCTGCTCGACACGATGTTCGACCTGCCGACCACCGAAGGGCTGGTCGAGGTCGTGGTCGATTCGGACGTGGTCGAGGGCAAGAAGGAGCCGATCCAGGTGCTCAAGGGCGACAAGGAAGAGGCGGCTTAGGTTCGGCGATCTTACCAGGCGATTGGCATCTGACCTTCAGGATACTTCGGTACCTTCGGGACTCGGCCAGATCTCCAACTTCAGCCCCGGTACATCGTGAAAATCGTCGCCGTTGCAGGTAATCAACGCAAGGTCGTGGACCAGCGCGGTCGCGGCGATCATGCGGTCGAGGAGGCGCTGGCGGCTGAAGCCGGTGGCCTCGACGATGGCCCGATAGGCGGCAGCGCTGCGTTGGTCGAAGGGCAAGACGACCAGCGATTGCAGCAGCACGTCGAGCGAGGCGCGGCGTGTCGCGGCCAGCGCGGGCTGGCGGACCACGCCGCCTTCCAGTTCGACGTGGGTGACGATGGAGATGAAGGCATCGCCGCCGAGCATCCCGATCCGCGCGGTGGTCTTTGGCTCGCGGTCGCGCAGCAGGATCGCGATGTTGGTGTCGATCAGGACGGCCACTTTTGCAGGGGCGCGGCTCAGAGGCCGTGACGCTCGGGCAGATCGACCACGCGACGCTCGATCTCCCCCACCGGCCCCATCGCGAGCAGCTTTGCCGCCATCTCCTGCAGGCTCGTCCGCTCGCCGCGCGGCCGGATCCATACGCCGTCGCCCAGCGGTTCTGCGGACACTTCCCGTCCGATTCCAAAGCCCAGCCCCTTGGGCAGGCGCACCGCCTCGCTGTTGCCGGACTTGAAGGTGCGGGAGTTATGCGGGGCGTTCATGCTTGCGTATATACCGGATTGACTCGGGCGCGGCAAGTTCCGGCAGTTTTACACCACCCCCTCATCCTCCAACCCACACTCCGCCGCCATTTCCACCTGCACCGTCGCATGCCCAATCCCGAAGTCGTGCTCCAGTTCGTGCGCCAGTTCGTGCAGGAATCCATCGCCGGGATGCCCGCCGGGCATTACCAGATGCGCGGTCAGTGCGGTTTCGGTCGTGCTCATCGGCCAGATGTGGAGATCGTGGACCGCGCTCACCCCGGGCAGCGCAGCGAGGAACCCGCGCACCGCTTTCTCGTCGATCCCCTGCGGCACGCCGAGCAGGCCGAGCTTGAGCGAGTCTTTCAGCAGCCCCCAGGTGCCCCAGCCGATCAGCGCGACGATGGCCAGGCTCGTCAGCGGGTCGATCCACATCCTCCCGGTCAACAGGATCGCGAGGCCCGCCAGCACCACGCCCGCGCTCACCGCCGCGTCGGCCGCCATGTGGAGGAACGCAGCCCGGATGTTGAGATCGTTCTTGCGGCCTTTGAGGAACAGCAGTGCGGTGCCGGTGTTCACCAGGATTCCGACTGCGGCCACCGCCATCACCAGCCCGCCCGCGACCGGCGCGGGATCGGCGAGGCGGCGTAGCGTCTCGACCAGGATCGCGCCGAGCGCGAGCATCAATAGCGCGGCATTGGCCAGCGCGGCCAGAATCGTCGAGCTCTTGAAGCCATAAGTGAAGCGGTCAGACGGCGCGCGCGCGGCCAGCACGCTCGCCCCCCAGGCGATCACCAGCGCCAGCACGTCGGACAGGTTGTGCCCCGCGTCGGCCACCAGCGCCATCGAGCCCGCGACGATTCCCACCCCCGCCTCGACCGCAACGAACGCGAGGTTAAGCGCGATCCCCAG
>Ga0105052_10006962_pt1 | contig 11242 bp, 7 predicted proteins | sample FRY03_FD_78094 | JGI IMG/M metagenome (GOLD analysis project Ga0105052, IMG submission 78094) | Freshwater microbial communities from Lake Fryxell liftoff mats and glacier meltwater in Antarctica - FRY-03 | ecosystem: Environmental > Aquatic > Freshwater > Ice > Glacier meltwater ... | reverse complement strand
TGCAACGAAATTATTGATGCCGAGATTGGCAACCGTCTAATTGCTGTTCTCGACGAGCGCGCGCTCGCTACCGATGCCCTCGATCTATCACGTGTTCATGAAATCCGTCATTTGATGGAAAAATCTTTTTCCCGCAAACTTCAGCCCGGATTTATACAATCATTTTTTTCTGCCGCGCTGGAAGATTTAGGAGGAAGAATAACAAAGCGCGAAAGCGGAAGATTTGAAATTACTCGTGTTCCTGTCAGAGTACGCACAAAAGAAAACCAAGCAAAAGCGGGTGGCCGACTTAATGATAAGTACGAGCGAGTCACATTTGATAAAAATTTTGTTACCAATGAATCCACTGCAGCGGATGGCAAGAGAGCCGAGCTGTTAAGTCTGGGCCACCCTCTATTAAACGCGATAATTTCTACAACCCTTGATTGCTACGGACAGTTACTGACTGCCGGCACTACTTTTATTGATCCAACTGATACCAGCGACATCATTCGAGTCCTTGTCTATCTTGAGCATTCAATTACCGATGGACACTTTGATCAAGGTAAGCAAAGAACGGTTTCTCGTCGCTTTCAATTTGTCGAAATTAATGAAAATGGTGATCCTGATGATCCTGGTGCCGATCCTTACCTAAATTACGAACCAGTAAAACCAGAATTAGCAGAACTTATCCAAAATATCGATACGGCTTGGGCGAATGCCGGCGTAGAAAAAACCGCTCGCAGTTGGGCCACTGAGGCGCTTGCCGAGCCGCATTTTAATGATGTCGTAAACATGGTCACCGCTCGCCTTGATCGAACTCGGTCTGCCGTTGAAGAGCGACTCAATACCGAAATCCGTTACTGGGACGCGCGTGCTGCAGAACTCAAGCAAGAAGAGCTCCACGGCAAAAATCCTAGGCGTAATTCTGGTCAAGCCCGTCAGCGGGCTGACGAAATTGAAGTCCGTAAGGCCAACCGACTACATGAACTCGACATTGAAGCAGACCTCGTTAATCACGCACCAACAATCGTTGCTGCTGCGCTAGTCATTCCACAGGGATTAGTTGACCAGTTAATAGGCACGACACCAACTGTGCCTGATCAAGAGATCATCAAAGACACCGACCGCAGGGCAGTCGCCGCAGTGATGGCTGCCGAACGCGGTCTTGGGCGTCTGCCGGTTGAGCAAGACCACAATAACCCTGGCTTTGACATCCTCTCCGAAGACCCCAACACCGGAATGATCTATCAAATCGAGGTGAAGGGTCACCGACCCGACACCCTTGAGGTTTATGTAAAGGCCCGCCAAGTGAGACAGGCCAAGCAGAACTCGGAGCGGTTCCGCCTCGCCGTGGTAGAGGTTCCGAACGAGCCCGCGGGTGAGCCGATTGTCAGTTACTTCCTCCGACCCTTCGACACCTACGAGATGCACTTCGCCCAGACATTCGTGCCGCTCCGGGTGTCCGAACTTCTTCCGCACGCCGTGGAGCCGCAATGATCACGGCGAACCAGACTGGGCGACCATGACAGCCACGACCTTGGAGCCAACGCACCGGCACACCCGAACTGTCCGCGTTGATGTCAACCCTCAGCTCCTCATGTGGGCAATCGAGCGCGCCAACCTCGACGCGGAACGCGTCGCCAAGGTCGCGCCGAAGTTCGACGAATGGCTCACGGGCGATACCAAGCCGACACTCAAGCAGCTCGAGAAGTTCGCGAGCGCGACGTTCACGCCCCTCGGTTACCTGCTGCTGGACACACCACCCGACGAACCACTCCCGGTGGCCGACTACCGCACCTTCGTTGGTGCTGCTCCGGCTCGGCCGAGCCCCAACCTGCTCGATACGATCTATGCCTGCGAGCAGCGCCAGGAGTGGTACCGGAACTACGCACTCCAACTCCAGTTCGACCCACTCGAGTTTGTCGGCAGCGCAACCGTCGGTGCAGATGTCGCCGCCGTCGCGGAGACGATCCGGGAGACCCTCGATTTCGAGGTCGAAACGCGAGCGCAATACCCGTCGTGGACCGCAGCGCTCAGCGGCTTGGCCGAACACGCTGAAGCGGCAGGAATCTTGGTGATGATCAACGGAGTGGTCGGGGCGAACACGCATCGGAAGCTCGACCCGAAGGAGTTCCGGGGCTTCAGCTTGGTCGATGATCTTGCTCCCGTCGTGTTCGTCAACGGAGCCGACACCAAGGCCGCGCAGATTTTCACCCTCGCTCACGAGATTGCCCACATCTGGCTCGGCGAGTCGGGCGTGTCCAACGCGACGGTAGCGGACAACTTCGCCGACGGCGTCGAACGATGGTGCAATCGGGTCGCCGCGGAGTTACTCGTCCCGCGAGCCGCTTTCAGTCAGGAAACCTTCGATCCATCTGATCTCACTGCCGAACTCGAACGGCTTGCGAAGAAGTACCGCGTCAGCACGTTGGTCATCCTGATGTTGCTTCGCGATGTTGGTCGCCTCAGTGTTCAGGAGTTTCGCCAGGCCTATGAAGACGAACTCGCTCGCGTGATGGCACTCAAGGGCGCCGCCGGGAGCGGTGGCAACTTCTACAACACGCAGCCGATTCGGGTGAGTAAGCATTTCGCGCGCGCCGTAATCACGAGCGCACTCGAAGGAAACACTCTGCATCGCGACGCGTTCCGGCTGCTCGGAGTCAAGAAGATGGCGACGTTCAACGAACTCGTCGAGAAACTCGGAGTCGTCTGATGTCGTACCTCCTCGACTCCAACACGTTTATCGACGCGAAGAACCGTTACTACGACTTCGACCTGTGCCCGGGTTTCTGGGACTGGCTCGAACAGCAGAATGCGACAGGGACCGTGCTCAGCATCGAACGGGTAGGAACTGAAATCCTCGCCGGAACCGACGAGCTCGCGAACTGGGCAAAGGACAAGGGGGCTGAGTTCTTCCTGCCGCCAGACGCCGAAGTCATCGCGAGCCTCCAGCAGGTCGCGGCATGGGCCAACGCCAGCAACTACCGCCCGGCGGGGATCAATGAGTTTCTTGGGAACGCCGACTCGTACCTGGTTGCTCATGCCCACGCACATAGTCACATTGTGGTGACCCACGAACGCATCGAGCAGGGCCTGAAACGCATCAAGATCCCGGCCGCGTGCGCCGCGATGAACGTGAAGTGCATGAACCCATTCGAGATGCTCCGGATCGAGCACGCGACCTTCGTACTCGGAGCGAGGCCATGACCTACAAGAAGAAGCTCATCGAAGTCGCCTTGCCGCTCGCGACGATTAGCTTTCACTCGGCACGAGAGAAGTCGATTCCGCATAGCCATCCATCGACGCTGCACTTGTGGTGGGCTCGTCGGCCGCTCGCCGCCGCACGCGCCGTGCTCTGGGCGTCGCTCGTCGACGATCCTTCGGCGCATCCGGAGGAGTTTCCGACTGAGGAAGACCAACAGGTCGAGCGCAAGCGACTCTTCGACATTCTTGAGCGCATGGTCCCCTGGGAAGCGACCAACGACGAGCGCATCCTTGCCGAAGCGCGTGCCGAGATCGTGAAATCTTGTGACGGGGACCTCCCCAAGATCCTTGACCCCTTCGGCGGCGGCGGAGCTATTCCGCTGGAGGCGCTCAGGCTCGGGCTACCGACCTATACCGGCGATCTCAATCCAGTAGCGGTTCTTATCCAACGTGCAATGCTTGAAATTCCGAGCCGGTTCGCTGGCCAGCCACCCGTGAACCCATCAGCGCGGAGTGCCCAGAGCGTCTGGGAAGGCGCTCGCGGCCTCGCCGCCGATGTTGAGGCTTACGGCCAGTGGATGCAGGAAGAAGCCAAACGCCGAATCGGCCGTTACTACCCCGATGCCACGCTGCCAGATGGCTCCAGGGCCACGCCGGTCGCATGGATTTGGGCGCGTACGGTCAAATCGCCTGATCCATCATGGCCAGGGGATGTCCCGCTCGTGCGGTCGTGGGTACTGGCCAAGAAGCCCGGTAAGCCGGTGGTTTGGGTAGAGCCGATTGTCGACCAAGCATCCCAATCGATCAGCTACGTGGTTCGAGAGGGCGGGACGCCGCAGGGCCCATCGGTTGAACGTGGGAACGGAGTCTGCGTTGCCACCGGCTCCCCAATCCCGGGTGACTACATCAAGGCCGAAGCCAACGCTGGGCGGATGGGTCAGACACTGATCGCCGTGGTTGCCGAAGGTGGTCGCGGACGCGCCTATCTCTCGCTGGGGCCCTTTGACCTGGTCGCTGATGTACCCGAAGCCTCATGGACGGTTTCTGGTGCAGTGCCGCGCCACCTAACAGGAGGAACTTGTGCGGTGTACGGGCTTGATGAATGGTCGAAGCTCTTCACTGCAAGGCAGTTGCTCGCGTTGACGACGTTTTCTGACCTGTTAGTCGACGTCCGGCAGCGTATTGAGGGCGATGCTGCGACCGCGGGGCTGTCGGCCGATGGGGTTCGATTGCGCGATGGCGGAACGGGGGTAACCGCGTACGCGGATGCGGTCGCCACCTATCTCGCCTTTGTCATCGACAAGTGTCTTAACTCTTGGTCAACGATTGCCACCTGGTCGGATCAGGGTTTTGTACGCCCGGTGTTTGCGCGTCAGGCGATTCCGATGACGTGGGATTTCGCTGAAACGAATCCCTTCTCATCATCGACGGGAAACTGGATGGCGATGGTGGACTGGGTAGTGAAGGCGCTACGACCATTGCCCGCCGGTACAAGCGGCGAAACTGTTCAACGCGACGCCCGAGCCCGCATCGCCGAGGTGGGCACGTGCGTGATATCAACCGATCCGCCCTACTACGACAACATCTCGTACGCGGATCTATCGGACTTCTTCTATGTGTGGCTTCGGCGGAACTTGTCCGATGTTTGGCCAGATGAGACGGCGACTCTGCTGACCCCGAAGGCAGACGAGTTGATCGCCAATCAGTATCGCGCGGGTTCGAAGAAGGCAGCGCACGAGCATTTCGAGTCCGGTATGCAGGAGGTGTTCGCTGAGGCTGCGAAACATGCTGATCCGAGGTTTCCGGCGACGATTTTCTATGCGTTCAAGGCGACCGAGTCGAGCAGCGATGGCGTCACCTCAACGGGATGGGAGACGTTCCTGGGTGGCCTCTTGGAGGCTGGATATGCGATCACCGCGACTTGGCCCGTGCGAACGGAGAAGCCAGGCCGCGCGGTCGCCATCGGAACCGCGGCTCTCGCTTCATCGATCGTGCTGGCGTGTAGGCCGCGCGAGGTAAAAGCGGCGATGGCAACGCGGGGCGAGTTCATCGGCGCGTTGCGTTCGGAGATGGAACCGGCGGTACGTTTGCTCCAGCTCGAGAATATTGCACCGGTTGACCTTGCCCAGTCGGCGATGGGGCCAGGGATCGCGATCTACTCGCGCTACGCGAAGGTTGTGGAAGCGGATGGTTCCTCGATGACAGTTCGTACGGCGTTGGGGTTGATCAACGAAGTGCTATCGGAGGTCCTGAGTGGTGAGGAGTCAGAGTTCGACGCCGACACGCGGTTTGCGTTGACGTGGTTCGAGCAGTTCGGGCACAACCCGGGTCCGTTCGGTGATGCGGATCTCTTGGCCCGGGCGAAGGACACGACGGTCACAGGTGTTGGCCAAGCTGGTGTGGTTGTGAGTCGCGACGGCAAGGTTCGCTTGGTGGAACGCTCGGAACTGCCGGACGGCTGGGACCACGCGACGGACACTCGGCTGACAGTGTGGGAAACGACCCAGCATTTGATTCGTTCGTTGGATTCGTCGGAGATCGATGCCGCGGCGCTGTTGTCTCGCCTGGGTGAGGGGATGGGCGAACGTGCCCGCCAACTCGCGTACCTATTATTCGAGATTTGCGATCGTAAGAAGTGGGCCGACGAGGCGGGTGCGTACAACATGTTGGTGACGGCGTGGCCGGAGATCAGTCGCCTTGCGGCAGCCGGGCCGGCAGACGATGCAGCGAAGAGCCTGTTCTGATGCCGGTGGCTTCGGTAACCGCGCGACCTGATCGAGGGAGAGTTGGTTTGTCATGGTGATGCCACACAATGAACGGGTCGGGAGAGGCCTTGATGCGGTACGCGACGGCATCCAACCCGTCTGCGAACTGGTCTGGGCGGCGCATTACGGCGACGACTGGTTGACCGAGGTGCAGTCACGTGACCAAGGCGCCGCAGTTTCGCCGGATCCGAACGATTTGAGTTTTCTACTGAAGGGCATGCACAACACGTGGCAGGAGGTGTGGCGCGATCGCCTCGGTCAGCCCGAACGGGCGTACACGAGTGAGTTGCGCGGGTTCCGCAACACCTGGGCACACAGCAGCAAATTCTCTGCCGACGACACCTACCGGATGCTCGACACCTCGGAGCGATTGTTGCAGGCGTTTAGCGCGGCGGAACAGGTCACCATCGTCCAAGGACTCAAGCGAGAACTGCAGCGGAACACCTTCGATGAGCAGGCGCGGTCGGAGCAGCGCAAGACCGCAGCGAAGCCAACCGCCGGGGAACCACTGAAGGGTCTGGCTCCATGGCGGGACGTGATCACGCCCCACGCGGATGTGGCATCGGGCAAGTTTGAGCAAGCGGAGTTCGCCGCCGACCTGTATCAAGTGGCGACGGGAAACGCGGATATTGAGTATCAGGACCCCGTCGCGTTTTTCGGCCGCACCTACCTAACCAGCGGTCTAAACGAATTGCTGGTCGGTGCCGCAAGTCGTTTGAGCGGTAAAGGTGGAGACCCAGTTATTGACTTGCAGACAAACTTTGGTGGCGGCAAGACGCACTCCATGATCGCCCTCTACCACTTAGCCTCCGGCACTAAGGTCGCGGACCTCCCGGGGATCGGTGAACTCTTCACCGAGCAGGATGTGTCGCTGCCGGCGAAAGTCGCACGCGCGGTGGTAGTTGGGCAATGGATTTCTCCGGCATCGCCGATGGTGAAGGACGACGGCACCGAAGTCCACACTTTGTGGGGAGAAATTGCCTACCAGCTCGCGGGGCGAGCCGGGTACGAGTTAGTAGAGGCGGAGGACTTGTCCGGGTCGAACCCGGGCAAGAAGTTGATCGACCTGTTCCGCATGGCGGGCCCGTCGATTGTGTTGATCGACGAGTGGGTCGCGTACGCGCGTCAACTTCCGTCGCGTGAGAGTGAGCCGACACTCGGCGGCGGTGACTTCGACACGCAGTTCACATTCGCCCAAGCGCTCACCGAAGCCGCGGCCGCAGTGCCAAACGTTGTCGTGCTCGTATCAATCCCCGCGAGTGATATCGAGGTCGGCGGCGAGAAGGGCCAGGACGCGCTCGCGCGGTTACGAAACGTAGTGCGCCGCAAGTCAGCGCAGTGGAAACCGGCCGAAGACGACGAGAGTTTCGAGATCGTTCGCCGACGCTTGTTCGAGCCGATTAGCCCGGAGAACGCTCGCGTGCGTGACGGCGTCATCAAAGCGTTTTGCGACTACTACCGGGAGAAGAGCACCGACTTTCCCAGCCAAGCTGGCGAAGCCGAGTACCGGCGACGCATGGAGTTGTCATACCCGATCCACCCGGAACTGTTCGACCGGCTCTATAAGGACTGGTCAACCCTCGACCGGTTCCAACGCACCCGCGGTGTGTTGCGCCTCATGGCCACCGTCATCTCCGTGCTGTGGCAGCGCGGCGACCAAAACCTCCTGATCATGCCGGGCCTGATTCCTATGGACGACGCGCGCGTGAACTCCGAACTCACCAAGTACCTCGACGACGGTTGGGACCCGGTGATTCGTAGTGACATTGACGGACCGAACGCGCTTCCGTTGCGGCTCGACAAGGACACCAGCAACCTCGGCCGCTACTCCGCCACGCGCCGAGTTGCGCGCGCCGTCTACTTGGCATCAGCCCCTCGGGAGGAAGAACGACGCGGGATCGATCTCAAACTTATAACCCTCGGCGTCGCACAACCTGGCGAGGCTCCAGGTACTTTCGCCGATGCACTGCGGCGTCTCTCGAGCGACGCTACTTACCTCTACGTAGATGGTGCGCAGTATTGGTATTCGTTGCGGGCAAACATAACCCGGACCGCGGCCGACCGTGCAAACTCCAACTTTACCGACGAGAATGCCGATGACGAGATCAAACGCCGGCTACAGAGCATTCGGGCACCAGGCCCATTCGCCGCGGTGCATGCGTTTCCTGAGGGCCCGGGAGATGTTACCGATGACGACGACGGTGTTCACCTTGTCGTATTACCGACGACCGCGCACCACGTAACGAACACCAACGATTCACTCGCAATCACAATGGCCAACGAGATCCTTGCACAACGCAATGCCGGCCCACGCCTAAACCGGAACTTGCTTGTTTTCTGCGGGGCATCCGAGGCACGGCTCGCTGAGTTACGGACGGCAACCCGTCAGCATCTGGCCTGGAAGTCAATCCTCGATGACGAGGACAACAGCAAGATTGAACTGACAAAGAGTGACAAAGCCCAGGTCAAGTCAAAACTCACCGAAACTGACGAGACGGTCACTCACCGAATTGCCGAGACTTATATTCACGTTCTCGTGCCGGAACAAACACCCGGAACCCGTGAGATCCGCTGGCATGAGACGAAGCCATCGGGGTCGGGCGGCAGCCTCGCCGAGCGGATAGCAAAAAAACTTGAATCGGAGGAACGGCTGATCACTGCCTACGGGGGCACTCGAGTGCGCATGGATCTTGATCGCATCCCGCTGTGGACCGACCGCCGAGATGTCAGTGTCGACGCGCTGTGGAAGTCCTACTGCCAGTTTCTCTACCTGCCGCGGCTCGCGTCGTTCGATGTCCTCGCTGGAGCGATCAGCGACGGATCGTCAAAACTGGACTGGCAGACCGAGACCTTCGCGTACGCCGACGGCCACGACGACAGTCGCTGGGTCGGCCTCGTGACCGCGCAACATGCACATGTCGCGCGCAGTGGCTGTGTAATAGCTCCGGATGCGGCGGTCAAACAGATCGCTGACGACGGTGAAGTCGAACCCACCCAAGGCGCAAAAGATACCCCCGTCGATGAAGACCCCGCAGGACTCGCCCCCACCGATTCGAGTTCAGAACCTAAATCAAAAGCTCAGCCAACTTCTTTCTATGGCCAATTTTCGCTCGATTCGGTACGGGCAATTCGCCAGCTTGAGGATATCCTCCAAAACGTCGTTGACCACCTCGGCTCGTCTCCTGGCGTATCTATAGATCTCACTATCGAGGTAAACGCCAAGTCCGACGGCTTTGACGATCGCGTCCGCCGAGTTGTAGGTGAGAACGCCCAACAACTTGACGCTAAAAGCCAAGAGTTTGAATAATGAAACTGTCGCTCATCAATCCAATAGCACGTGATGCTGAACTGCGATTAGGAGCAAAATGATTGAGTGGTTAGAAACTCATTGATTTAGCTCAGGAACTAATCCGGGTGCCGCTTTTTGGACTCAGTCTTACAGATTTTGAAAATCCTCAATCATAGGAATAATCGTCTCTTTAATTTTTTTTGCATTTTCTAAATACCAATCAAAATAATTTTGATATTTAGATTCATCAAATACATCTTCAACTTCATGCGGAATTCTAAAACCTGATGCTACTGAAGCTTCGAACCACTCAATGTAAGGATCAATTAATTCGCAGATCTCAATCTCACGTTCTTTTAAAAGCTCACACAACAGCTTGTTCCTGGGTATATACAAATCACAAGTCAGTCTATTTTTCTGCGAGTTTGTTGAAAGAGCAACGTAGCATAATGACGTGCCTATACTTAAATCCGTCCATCCCTGAGGGCTTGGTTTATGCGGATTCACGCCAGAATCTTTACTTTTCGCGTACTCGCTAAATTGTTCCCAAAAATCTAACTGCTTTAACCTAGTTTCAGTAAGCGCTGCATCGGAAGTTTCTTTTTTGACGGTGCTTGCCCAATTATTTCTCTCGGAGATGATTTCAAATTTTGGCGCTCTGTCAGAAGTTCCTATTTGCCAAATTTCAATTTTAACAAGAAATACACAAATATCTTCGCCTAAATTTTCGTTTAGCCAGGCAACGGCTCTTTTATGTTCTTCTCTAACATTTTTTACAATCCACACCAGATATTTGGCATTATGCCCAGCAGCATAAGTAATGAGTTTTCCTAGGTGATCGTGATCAGTTTCTTTTGTTTGATTCTCGATAATAATTTTGTCGCCCGAAGTTGACTCCTTGGCCAAAATATCAACGCGAAACTTTCCAACACTCGCTTCGGTTTTGATTTCAGCACTCAATAAACTTATATCTAAGCCCAGCTCTTCGCTAAGTATGGCCAAGTTTTCTGGACGCGCTAACCACGGAGTGAAGTCTCGTGCTTCGTCGGGCCACACTTCTCCAATTTCAACTTTGATTAAGCTTCCTAATGGATCCACAACAATCACCTTTCATAGAATCTACTAATTAACTCCATTTAAATTTTCTAGCGAGCCACCCATTGATCCCAAAGCGTCAACAATGTATCGGCATCATCTTGTGGAATCTGGACGCCAGAACCTTGCATTTGATTCCAATGGGTATTCGTGGCTACTGCCATTACGTCTTCTATCGGCAAACGCTTACTAGCCGGCAACCATATATTCCAATGCACTTTGACGTAATTTATGGTGCTACTTTCATTGCCCCAATGTTCGTCTTGGTAAACCTCGCTTTGTATAACCCCTTTAGCTATGAGACCTCTACCTCTTTTGCCTTGCTGAAATAAATAACCAGTATCACCAGGCTCTATTCCGCTATTTCTTTGACCAGTTGCCCATCTGCTTTCGAAGAATCCTCCACTTTTTGTCAAACTCGCACGATCGTGTATATCTGATTCGCTAATGTAAAATTTGTCGGGATTCCAAGTAAATATAAATACATGAGAATTTTCTTTTAGGTTGTTTCGCATAATCGATCCCTTTGTTAAATATTCCCGTAGCTACTGCTTTGCCGAAAACGAACCCGCTTGCCGGCAAGACTCACTTCTTCGACTCTGCGCCCAGCGCCCAGCCAAGCCTTGGCCTGTACGTGGCGGCCATCAGCAATCATCTCGTTGGCCCACCAGGCCGAATGAGTATGGGTCGACGCCGGCAGCCCGCCCACCAAATCTGCGATTTCAGAAAAACTCATTTGCACTGAACCGTTGCCCAGGCTTTTCAAGTGCTCGCGAAGAGAGTCGTATTTACCCACTGCTCAACCCCCCTCGACTAATTCGGTAAGTACTTATGGGATAAGTCAATCACTTTTTGTGCTATCAGGCAAATACTAATATCAAGCCTCTAGCTCGTGTCCCACCTTGTT
>Ga0105052_10006955_pt1 | contig 11250 bp, 8 predicted proteins | sample FRY03_FD_78094 | JGI IMG/M metagenome (GOLD analysis project Ga0105052, IMG submission 78094) | Freshwater microbial communities from Lake Fryxell liftoff mats and glacier meltwater in Antarctica - FRY-03 | ecosystem: Environmental > Aquatic > Freshwater > Ice > Glacier meltwater ... | reverse complement strand
GCCGGTCGCCCTGACCCACGAGTTTGGTTTCACGGTTGGCTCGGGCGCGTTCACACTGAACGACCACATCGCAGCCAGCTACGCCGAAGCACAAGTTGAAGGCAAGAACCTCCTCCTCCGCACCGCCGTCAGCTATGACGCGATGTCGAAGGCGTCGAACAGCAAGAAGGCGTTCGTTAAGTGGTCACAACAAGTTGTCGGTAACATGACGGCTTCGTTCACTAAGCGTCTCGAAGTCCTCCACTTCTACGGCGGCACGGGCCTCGGCACGGTTAGCGTCCTGGACGACGCAACAGGTGTCAACACCGTCACGATCTCGACCGCCTCATGGGCGAGTGGCATCTGGGCCGGTACTGAAGGTATGACTCTTGACGCGTACACCACCACGGTTAAGCAGAACAGCGCGGGCGCTCTGACGGTTGACACGGTTGACCTGACGGCACGTACCATCACGCTGACTGGCACGGATGCTGACACTGCCGCCATCGACGTTGGATCGGTCCTTTACTTCCGTGGCTTCTACGGCGCGGAGATGAACGGCCTCGACAAGATCGTCACCAACACCGGATCGCTCTACAACATTAGCGCCGCGGACTACGCTCTCTGGAAGGGCAACAGCTACACGGCCGGTAGCGCCAAGCTGACCTTCAAGAAGATCCAAGCGGCTACTGCTCTCGCGGTCAACAAGGGCCTCGACGAGAAAGTTACTTGCTTCGTGTCGGCGACCACCTACTCGGACCTGAACACGGACCTCGCCGCCCTCCGCAAGATGGACGGATCGTACAAGCAAGCCAAGGGTGACAATGGCTTTGAGGCCATCACGTTTTACGGCGTGAACGGCGAAATCGAAATCGTCCCCAGCATCTACGTCAAAGAAGGCGAAGCGTTCATCGTCCCGATGAGCAAGCTGAAGCGCCTCGGCTCTTCGGATGTCACGATGCGCATGCCTGGCCAGTCGGAAGACCAACTGGTTCTCCAACTCCCAAGCAATGCCGGATATGAAATGCGCCTCTTTTACGACGGTAACTTGTTCTGTGAGCGCCCAGCCCACTGCGTGAAAGTCACGTCAATTGTTAACGGTTAAGTTTCCCTCCTGACTTGGCTCGGGTGGGGCTTCCTGCCCGAGCCTTTTCTTTCTTAAACTTTTACGGAGGCTCATATGTCGAGTCTTGTTATCACGATTAAAACCGCTCGCGCTGACGTGGCAGACTTCGCCCAGGACTCGTCCTGTGACATCGAAGGTCTCCAAGGTCTCCGCAACCTCTTGGACGCCGCTGTTGGTAGCCACGAGCCACTGGTAGCTGATCTCCAGTACAGTACCACTGACCCCGTTGCTGCCAGTGCCACCCTCACACTCGCCAGTGTCCCGGCGGATGACACCGCTGTTATCGCGGGCGTCACACTCACTGCCAAGGCGTCCCCTGATCCCGAGGAGCCTAGTGAGTGGAGCCAGGCTGGTTCCGACACCGTCGACGCAGCATCCCTAGCCGCTTGTATCAACGCACACACAACACTGAACAAGCTTGTCCGCGCTACCTCCGCCGCTGGTGTTGTCACTGTGACCTGCCTCGTTAAGGGCCTGATTGGTAACCACCTCACGATCACCGAGGGTGGCGACAGCATCACGGCCACGGGCTCGGGCCTCCTCACGGGCGGTACTGGTGGTGCGACTAGCGTGGCTAAGACCTACTCCAGCCTGTAATTAGGAGCCCCTATGAGCCGCAATATCGTACTCCAGGCAAACGGAGTTTCTGTTACCGCGTCCCTGACCGACTCTGCGGTCAGTAAGCCCTTCGACCTCCCTCAACTGGGCCCCGCATTCCTTAAGGTGGTTTTGTCTGACGCTATCGAGGCAGCGGGGATCACATTCAAGTTGCAGGACAGCCACGATAATGGAGCGACCTTTCAAGCTGTAGGCGACCAATCGCAAGTTTCCCTAGTAAAAAAGACTTTCACGGCCGGCGCCGATGCCGATGTGGATGCTGCCACTGACATTATTACCGTCACCAGTCACGGTTGGTTAACGGGCCGGGCTGTGATCCTACGGGGCACCACGGTTCCAGCAGGATTGGTAGCGGTCACGACGTATTACGTGATTAAGATCGATGCCAACACGTTAAAATTAGCTGCCACACAAGCTGCCGCCCTCGCTGCCACAGCTGTGGATATCACTGGTGTCGGCACTGGAAGCTGCACGCTAGTTCAGGCGGACTACGAGATCCGGATGATCCAGGCTGACGCAACCGATCTTGCTCAGATGCCTTTTTGGAGCCCGTTGATTGTGGTTTGCACCACGGGTTCTGGCGACTCCTGCGCAGTTTCCGCCATTTACCTATCTGAATAAGTGGGGGGATCCCGGTGAGCACTACCGTTACACTAGACGGCATTACGTCCTTCGGTATTCCTGCGGACGGCGAATCGGGGTGGGGTGAGGAAGTCACTAACTACCTCGTCGCCATCGCCTCCGCTACCTTGCTACGGAAGGGGGGCGCGTTCACGCTCCTCGCGGATGTTGATACCGGCGTTACCTTCGGCTTTAAATCGGCGTTCTTCAAGTCCCGCTCTGATTTCATCGCTGCTGCAGGTGTCCTCCGCCTCGCCAACGCGGAGTCTGTGGGGTGGAGGAACAACGCCCAGAGCGGGAACCTCCTCCTCACCGTCAACGCCTCGGACTGGCTCCAGTTCAACTCGGTTGACCTAGTCGATAAGTCCACCGCCCAAGCACTCACGAACAAGACACTAGTGGCCGCTAGCAACACCATTACCACCGCTGCCACCGGCAACCTGGCCGCTGTAGAGTTGAATAACGCCCTCGCCGAACTCCAAACTGATATTGATACTCGCCTCACTACCTCCTCTGCCTCCTCCACGTACCAGCCCCTCGATAGCGACCTAACCGCCCTCGCCGCACTCGCCACCGCAGGCCTCGTCGCCAGGACAGGTGCGGGTACCGTCGAAGCCCGCACACTCACCGCGGGTACGGGCCTCTCCGCCACCAACGGCGATGGAGTTAGCGGGAACCCCACGATCGCTATCGACTCTACTGTCGCCACGCTCGCGGGTGCCCAGGCTCTCACGAATAAGACTGTGGTAGTCGCGTCTAACACGCTCACGACGGCCGCCACGGGGAACCTCGCCGCTACCGAGTTGAATACAGCCCTCGCCGAGCTTCAATCGGATATCGATACTCGCGCCACCTCTACTAACGCCACCCTCGTTAACCCCGCTCTCGGTACCCCCGCGTCTGGTGTGATGACTAACGTTACTGGCACCGCCGCCGGACTCACCGCTGGCAACGTGACCACGAACGCCAATCTCACGGGTCCTATCACCTCCACTGGTAACGCCACTGCTGTAGCGGCCCAGACGGGTACTGGCACGACGTTCGTTATGCAGGCTTCCCCCACGCTTACTAGCCCAACGGTCACCGGCACACTACTCCTCCAGAATCCCAGCGGCGCACAGCCCGAGCTTCATCTCTCGGAAGACCCCGATAACGGTACGAACGTAGTTAAAATCAAGGCGCCGGCTACACTGTCGGCCGACTACACACTCACGTTACCCCCCGACGACGGTGGCGCCAACCAAGTACTACAGACGGATGGCTCAGGTGCGCTCTCGTGGGCGACCGTAGCTTCCACGGTAACGTCTACTAGAGGGGACTTGATTAAGCGTGGGGCGTCCGCCGACGAGCGACTCGCGATAGGTACGGCGAGTCACGTACTAAAGTCGGACGGAACCGATCCCGCGTGGGGTCTCCTCGTAAACGCGAACATCGATGCAGCCGCCGCGATTGAGGGGAGTAAGATAGCAGCCGCCACCGGGTCAGTTGCCGGCGTAGTGTCCACTGGGACCCAGACCTTAGCGGGCCGGAAGGACTTCACCACAGGAATTACGTTCCCGAGTGGTGGCGGGCAACTTGACTACTTCGTGACTGGCTCCTTCACTGCGACGTTCACGCAGACAGGCGGATACAGTCAGGCAGTGACGGTTCAGTATCAGCGAATTGGGAACATCGTCACGCTTAATATCCCCACGTTTAATGCGGACGCGACTGCTACAGCGATATTATCGTCCGGCGCCACCGACGTACCCTCCGGAGCCCGCCCAGCGATTCAATATCGAGGGCCAGCACAGGTAGCCGTGAACTCGGGAGACGCTATGGGTGTCGTCAACGTTACGACAGCCGGGCAGATCACGATCGGTGGAACCCTCGCGGGAGGTAACTTCACTAGCGGACAGAACGCACGATTCGGTGGCGGCGGGACTACTACTCAGACCATCAGTTACCGAGGCGCGTGATGATTAAGCGCCCCCTCTCCCTCCTCATCGCCGCGATCCTCCTAGGATGTGGTAGCCATGCCTCCGCGCCCACCTCCGCCCCCTCCACGTCCGATCTCGCCACTCGCGCTCAGTTATACGCGGAACTCCTCCCCGCCGTCTTAGATCCAAGCGGCTTCGTGGACGTAGCTAAGTGCGACTCCACTACATTTTCCGGATTACTAGGCTCCTCGGGTATACCCGTTGATCTAACGGACGCCGAAGTATCCAGCGGCGAATGGCTACGTCGCCCCGTCTCCTACCCCGAGTGTTGGGCTAACGGGGAATCTCGCTCCACGATATCTAGGGACGCGCTGTTTAGTGTGATGTGGTTCGCATGGACTAAATGCGATAAGCCCCTTTTAGAGCGTCTTTTTGCATATGGGATGGAACACGGGTGGCGGATGGGGAACGGGCGCTCCCACGGCGTCGATACCCTCGCGAACCCCAACTTAGTCGCGATTCTCGCACACTCCATTTACGCCCTCGGTGGACGGCCACCAGCGTGGTCCCTGGCCATTATACCGGCCTGGGCTAGCGACGTGGAGGGGTACGAACGCCACCTACAAACGGTCCAGATCGCACTATGGGGTGAGATCGTGGGCCATATCCCCCCGAGCGCAGCCGAGATACTAGTCGCGAACTACCACTCCCAACCGTGGAACCCCGTGATGCGGGCGGCGCTGGATAGGTGGATGGGGACTAATACCTCCAGCCAACCCCTAGACGCGAGATTGTGGCCCGTGGACCGACTCCCCACGAGTGCGGACAGGTGTGCTGAGTGGGTGGCGATGAACGACAAAGACGAGAACGGTTGGAAGGCATGCCCAACCGAGGAAGTAACACACACTGGTGGCGAGTTGATTTTCGCCCAGAGAATTTTGAGAGGTAAGTAATGTACAACGAAGCGAAACTCAAATCCCTCCAGGAACTCCTCACCATGCTCGATGGCGAGACCCTCGGTAAACTCAAGAAGCCGGGAGCACTCCCAGAGGAGGCCCTTGGTGGAATGCCCCCAGCCGCCGAGGAAGGTATCCCAGGTGAACTCCCCATTGAGGGCGCACCTGAGCAGGATGACCAAGCTACCCTCCAGGCGCTCATGGAAGCGTATGGCAAGGAAGATGAAGAGCTCCCTCCAGTCTAATCACCCCGAGTTAGGGGCATCCCGTGGCCACTTATACCACCACAGATTTTTTAACTAGTGTTCGGATGCGAGGCAGCATCCCCACTAGCGTGAACTCCGCGAACGTCAACAACACGGCTAACTTGCTGTTGATGGGTACCGAGGAGCTGCACATCAAATTGTTGCCCCTCATCATGGCGGCACGTGAGGAGTTCTACGTTACGGCGAAGGACTACGCTATCACGGCGAATCAATCCGCTTACATCCTCCCCTCGCGGGCCTCTGGGATGGTTGTACGGGATGTCCAGATTGTGAACGGCTCCTCTATCTACAGCCTTCGCCCCGTTGACTCGGACTTGATCACGACTACAGGGACCGGGGCTGTTGAGGGTTACTACTTCCAACACAACAACCTGATCCTGTACCCCACCCCTGCCGCCACGAGTGGTACGTTGCGGGTTAGGTATTTTGGACGCCCTAGTAGACTAGCGGCCGTCTCGGCGTGTGCTCAGATCAGTGCGATTTCCGCCGGCACATCGACTGTGACTGTGTCCACGGTGCCCTCGTCGTGGTCCACCTCCACCCCGCTGGACATCATTAAGTCTGTAGCCCCCTACTACAATCCTGTGGTGGATCAATCCCCCACGAGTATGACCGCCACCACCATTACCTTCGCCTCACTACCGAGTGATCTGGCCGTAGGGGACTGGTTGGCGTTGGCCGAGTATTCCCCCATCCCACAGATCCCCCACGAGTTCCAACCGCTGTTGGCACAAATGACTGTCGTCAAGGCACTAGAGGCTGTTGGCGATAGGGAGGGGGCCAAGGCTGCTAAGGCGGATCTGGATCTTATCCAAGCCAACGCCACTCAGCTTATCACCCCGCGCTCACACTCTGACCCCCGCAAGGTTATCGGTCGCAATTGGCGGTAATATATGCAGCAATTGAAACTAAAAATTTCTGGTCTCGTAACACATCCAAGCGATATGTCAGCGTCCCTTCCCGAGGGTGCGTTGTCTGTCGCGGATGATATCGTTATCGATAAAGAGGATACGGCAGAGCCTCGTCGTGGGTTCAATAAGAGCTACGGTGGGTTCAGCGATGCTACTTACCGCGCTAACAAACTGTTCTTTTATCAGAACTACCTGTTCGCCCAGTTCAGTACCAACAAGCTTGGTTACTATACAACCATACTTGACTCCGCTGCTGCCGACTTCACTGGTAGCGGTTCGTGGTCCACCATCTCTGGTTCCTATGCGCCGCCAACGTCCACTAAGACGAAGGCCGTAGAGGCCAACCAGAACTTCTATTTCACCTCGAGTGCCGGCATCTACAAGATGGACGCCTACAATGCCACCCCCGTCCTGGCGGGCGCTTACAAGGGACTTGACCTATCAGTCTCGAGTGCGGGAGCTACGTCTGGGTGGCTAGAGACCCAATACCGTACAGCGTACCGGGTGGTGTGGGGATACAAGGATGCCAACAACAACCTAATCCTCGGGGCACCTAGCCAGCGCGAGGCGTTCACCAATACGACTAGCGGTACCATCGGCACCACCATTCGCGCCACCATCCCGGATGGAGTGACGACGAATTGGTTCTATCAACTATACAGATCCGCCCAGGTAGATAACGGGTCCAATGAGGTAGAGCCTAACGATGAGATGGGATTGGTGTACGAGGGGAACCCTGTCGATAGCGATATCTCCCAGAAGTACATCGACATCTCGGACATCACCCCGGACGAGCTTCGCGGTGCCACCATCTACACTGCCGCCTCCCAAGAGGGGCTAGCAGCCGGGAACGAGCAGCCCCCACTTGGCCGCGATATTGCGGTCTACAAAAATGCGGTGTTCTGTGGATACACGACCAACAAGCACAGGTACTACCTTACTCTCCTCGCTGTGGGCGGTGCTGGTGGCGTTCTCACTGACGATACCCTTACCATCGGCGGCAAGGTGTACACCGCCAAGACCACCGAGACGATCGGCAACAGAGAATTTCATGCATACCAAGCGGGCTCATTTACGTTTGTTGCCGCCGATGTAGATATAACCGACAACATTATCACCGAAACTGCCCACGGGATGCAGGATGGGGATGTTGTCATCCTCTCCAACTCCGGTGGGGCACTACCAGCGGGATTGCTAGGTAGCACCACTTACTACGTGCGGGACAAGACCACGGACACCTTCAAGCTGGCCCTCACCTTAGGGGGGACCGCTGTAGATATCACCGGCACCGGCAGCGGTACACAAACGGCAGTGTGGGGTGGCTCCGCTTCCCAGAATATCCGTGACACCGCCCTTAGCTTGGTGCGCGTGATCAACCGTAACTCCGCGTCCACTGTTTACGCCTACTACCTCTCTGGCACCGATGACCTCCCCGGTAAGATTCTCCTCGAGTCCCGTACCCTGGGGGCCAGTGCATTCCACGTAGGGGCCAGCCGTGCTGGCTCGTGGTCCCCATCTCCCCCAAGCGCCAAGACTGTTAGCTCCGTGGATACCGGCACCGAGGTCATCACTAGCACCTCCCATGGATTTAGTAATGCCGATGCCGTTGTATTCAGTGCAAAAGTGTCACCATCAGCACTGCCCAGCGGGTTGGTGGAAGGTACTACTTACTACGTAAGAGACGTGACAACGCACACCTTCGCCGTGGCAGCTACCTCAGGTGGGGCTGTTATCAACTTGGGGTCCGGGTTCACGGCAACAGTCCTCGTGAACAAGATCACCGAGGCCAGCACCAACGACGAGTTGAAGAACGGCCTGGCCTTCTCCAAGACCCACATCCCCGAGGCATTCCCCCTTACCAACACGTTCACGGCGGGATCAGCACAGAAGGCTATCCTTCGCATCCTCCCCCTACGCGATTCCCTATTCATCCTCAAAGAGGATGGGATCTACCGCCTCAGTGGTGAGGATAGTGGCAGCTTCCGCGTGGATCTATTTGACTCCACCGCTCGTCTGTTGGCCCCCGAGTCTTGCGCGGTACTCAACAACGCTATCTATGCCTTAACTGACCAGGGCGTGGTGTCCATCACAGAGAGTGGTGTGCAGGTGTTGTCCCGCCCAATCGAGGCCACCCTCCTGTCCCTCCAGGGAGTTAACCCAAGTGTACTTAGCACTGAGTCATTCGGTGTCGCCTACGAGAGTGAACGTAAGTACATCCTGTTTGTGCCCAGGTTGTCGGGCGACTCCCACCCCACCCAAGCCTTCGTCTACAACACCTTCACCAACGCCTGGACACGCTGGGTACTCGCGAAGAAGTGCGGGGCGGTTAACCCCAAGACGGAAGCTGACCGCCTATATCTCGGGGACGCGTCAAGTTCCTATATAAACCAAGAGCGCAAGTCCTACTCGTATAAGGACTACGTAGACTTTTCGCGCAGCGTGACGATCTCCGCTGTAGCTGGGAATGTAGTCACACTATCTAACGTGGATGTGATCAGTAAAGGCGATGTAATTTATCAGTCGGCGACCGTGTACTCGATTGTGGACTCCGTGGATGTCGCCACTGACACTGTTACGACGACTTTTGCTGCGTCCTTCGCGTTGGGCACGGCAGACCTACTTACCTCCATACCGTCGCGTGTGTCCTGGACACCCTTCTCGGCAGGCAATCCTGGAACACTGAAACAGTTCCGGGAGGTTACTGGGTTATTCAAGACCGACTTTACTGGCACAGGGAAGTTCCTGTTCTCCAGTGAGGCGTCCCCCGCACGCGAGACAGAGGAGCTTGAGGGAACGGCAGTTGGTAACTGGGGGCTATTCGTGTGGGGCGCGGTGCCTTGGGGGGGTAGCAGTGTCCGCCGCCCCTTCCGTGTGTGGGTGCCGCGCAACAAGCAGAGGTGTGCTCAGCTTATTATCGAGTTCCGCCACAGCACGGGCTACGCGGCATACCAGCTAAACGGATTGTCCATCATCTTCAACGCTGGCAGCGAGAGGGTAAGTAGCTAATGGCACAGGTACCCTCCAAACGCCGTCTCGTCACCGAGGACTTTAAGAGTCAGATCGGGTGGATAGAAAAGCTTATCCAGCCCATCAACGAGTATATGGAGTCTACTACAGCGGCCCTCAATAAGGCACTTACTATCAAAGACAATTTCGCTGGCGATATCCAGGTCGTGGAACTCGACGGAGTCTGGCCTGTGAAAGTATCGTGGAAGATAGCCCGCCCCGCAGCAGTCCTAGTAGGAAACACAGTAAAATCAGATAGTAGCAGCCTGGTATTGACGGGAGCTGTTCAAGTACAGTGGTCCTTCAATCAATCCGGGCAATTACAGATAGATAGCGTGGTCGGAATAACCCCAACATCAGCGGTAAGGTATAAAGTTACGTTGGTTATACTGACCGCTTAATAACCTATATATATGGACTTCCACGAGGCCCCAAATGGCATTTGTTGCAGACCAAGAAGACGAAGACGAGCAACCGGCAGGGCAGCCCCAACAGGCTGGTCCTGTCCTTGGCGCTCCTACAGCAGCCCCCGCCCAGGGTGGTGGACAGGCCCCCGCGCCAACAGCAGGTGCCCCCAAACCATCCCGTTCAGGCTCATTTACTAACTTGAATAGTTACCTAGAGGCTAATAAAGGCAACGACGCCACGATGGGCACTGCCGTTCGCGGCACGGTGGACAACCAAGCAGGCACGGCCACCAAAAAGCTGGCCACTCTACAAGATGACTCCAAGAACAAAGTGGATAGTTCCACAGTCAATATTAACGATGACGTTCAAACCAACCTCGCCAACTCCCCGTCCGCATTTGAGGGGAACCAGGATCTAACGAAACAGATTGGCGAGCAGTACAGCGCCACCTCAGGTGGACCAAGGGCTGCTAGTGATGTTGGCGGCTATGGCGACACCGCCCAGTCATTCAGCCAAGTCGGCAAGCTTGTGGGCGAATCCCAAGGTGGATTTCGTGGCGCACAAAATCTACTCTCCCAGACCTATAACACCCCCTCCTACACACGCGGACAAAGGGGCCTCGATAGCTTCATCCTTGGTGGCGGTACCGCGGGAAGGCAGGCAATACAAGATATCGGTACCACGTATGGTAATTTTGGTGGCAATTTCGCCGACGCCGACCGAGCTATCAATACTAGTATCTCCGCAGCGCAGGCTACTACCGACGCCACGAAGGCCGCCACAAGGGCCGCTGTTGCCGCGAAGGAAGGCGAATTAGGAGCCTACTTCGATGGCGTTCAAGCTACGGCTGGTACACAATCTGACGCCCAGAAAGCGCTTTACGACAAAGCGATAGCTGGAGACATCCCTACCCTACAACAGCTAACTGGCCTTGACGCGACAACAATACAGGAACTCGTTAACTCCGGGTATGACTTTAAGAAGCTAGTAAAGCAAGGCTCTGCCTACTCCGGCGGTGATTTAGCCGATTCAGGAAGAGTGTCAGACTATCAGGGATTGATGAACCTGCTAGGAGTATCGGGAACACGTGACTTTAGTAAGGCAGGCGGCAGGGATGTATCGTTGGATGATGGCGAGTTGGGAGTCATCAAAACCCCCAAACCTGTCGCAGGCGACAATGGAACTACACAGCCGCCAGTCACTCCACCAGTAGAAATAGAGCAGCCTTCCGTTAGGCCAGTGGAGGGCCTCCCGTCAGCTACGACAGCGCCGCCTCGCCCGCTCCCGCCAGTCCTTGATATTGGCGCTGGTGGTGTTGCAGTAGCAGATCGTCCAGTTGTAGGTCCGATCAAACCGGGCCAAGTCGCGATAGATTTCGGGGATGGTGTTACCGATATCTCCGACCAACGCGATCACGGACTAGACGAAAACGCAGTCCCG
>Ga0105052_10006952_pt1 | contig 11252 bp, 9 predicted proteins | sample FRY03_FD_78094 | JGI IMG/M metagenome (GOLD analysis project Ga0105052, IMG submission 78094) | Freshwater microbial communities from Lake Fryxell liftoff mats and glacier meltwater in Antarctica - FRY-03 | ecosystem: Environmental > Aquatic > Freshwater > Ice > Glacier meltwater ... | reverse complement strand
GGGCGGGCCAGATCAATTTCCGTGTGGGCGACATTGAGATCGCCACAGAAAACGACCGGCTTCTTTTTTTCCAAGTCCCGAAGGAATTTGAGAAAATCCGGCCCCCAGGATTCCACCCGGTAGGCGAGGCGGCTGAGTTCCCGCTTCGAGTTGGGCACATAGACATTGACCACGAAAAAGTCCTCATACTCGGCGGTGAGGACCCGCCCCTCCTGATCATGTTCCTCCCGGCCGATTCCATATTGGACGCTGAGCGGTTCCGTCCGGGTGAAGATCGCCGTCCCGGAATAGCCGGGGCGCGTGGCGGAATTCCAAAGCACCGAATAACCAGGAAACTCCGCGTGGACTTGTTCGGCCCGGGCTTTGATTTCCTGCACGCAGACAACATCCGCGTCCGCTTCGAGAAGAAAATCCTGAAAGCCCTTGCCGAGGACGGAGCGGATGCCATTGACGTTCCAAGAGATGATTTTCATGAGTATTAAATAACGTGAGCGCTTTTCCTTCAATTTTGATTTCCGCCGCAATGAGGAGCCTGGAGGAAGGCCGCCGCGTCCTACCCGCACAGGAGTGAGAAATTTCTGCCTCTTGCAAGACGGCGGCCACGTTTGTATAATCAACCTTCTCAAGCAAGGAAAAGACATCATGCCCAAACTCGTACTCCTCCGCCACGGCGAAAGCACTTGGAACAAAGAAAACCGCTTCACTGGCTGGACCGACGTGGACCTGACGCCCAAAGGGGTCGAAGAGGCCAAGACCGCCGGCCGCCTCCTCAAGGAAGAAGGTTTCCAGTTTGACCTCGCCCACGTCTCCGTCCTCCGTCGGGCCTTGAATACCCTTTGGCACGCCTTGGACGAGATGGATGCCCTCTGGATTCCGATGGAAAAATCTTGGCGCCTCAACGAACGGCATTATGGAGCCCTCCAAGGCCTCAATAAAGCGGAGACCGCAGCCAAATACGGCAACGAACAAGTTCTTGTCTGGCGACGCAGCTACGACGTTCCTCCTCCCGAGCTAGAACCATCTGACGACCGCTGGCCCGGCCATGACCCCCGTTACGCCTCCGTCGCCAAGGAAGACCTCCCCGTGGCCGAATGTCTGGCGGACACCGTGAACCGCTTCCTCCCCCTTTGGCATGAGACCATCGCCCCGCAGGTGGCCTCCGGAAAAAACGTCATCATTGTCGCCCACGGCAACAGCCTCCGCGCCCTCGTCAAATACCTGGACGTCGTCTCCGAGGAAGACATCATCAACCTCAATATCCCCACCGGGGTCCCCCTCGTCTATGAACTCGACGCGGACCTAAAACCCGTCAGCCACCGCTACCTCGGTGACCAAGCCGCCATCGCCGCCGCCATGGAAGCCGTTGCCAGCCAGGGCCAAGCCAAATAACCGACGCTTTGCTTGAAGATCGAACATCGAACGTTCAATATCACCCCTCGAAGTTTTGAGACGCAGTCTTTCTAAGAATCTCCAATCTCCAATCTCTAATCTCCAACCCCCAGCCCCTGAACCCATTATGAATCGCGAAAAAATGCTCGAAGGCCTCAACTCGGAGGCGCTCTGGGACGTCATCATCATTGGCGGCGGAGCCACCGGCCTTGGTGTCGCTGTGGATGCCGCCAGCCGGGGACTAAAAACCCTCCTCCTCGAAGCCCACGACTTTGCCAAAGGCACGTCCAGCCGAAGCACCAAGCTGGTCCACGGCGGCGTTCGTTATCTGGAACAAGGCGACATTCCCCTGGTACTCGAAGCCTTGCGGGAACGCGGCCTCCTTCACCGCAACGCACCCCACGTCGTCCACCATCTCTCCTTCATCGTCCCCCGCTACAAATGGTGGGAAGGTCCCTTCTTCGGCATCGGCATGAAGGTCTATGATGCCCTCGCCGGAAAACTCAATCTCGCGCCCTCGAAAATTCTCAGCCGGGAGGAAACCCTCCGGCGTATTCCTAACATCGAACCGGAAAATCTCCTCGGCGGAGTCGAATACTTCGACGGACAATTCGATGACGCCCGCCTCGCCACCACCTTGGCGCAAACCGCCGCCGACCACGACGGCGTCCTGCTCAACTACTTCCGCGTCACCGGCCTGGCCAAAGCCGACGGAATGACTTCGGGACTCACCTGTTGCGACGAGGAAACCGGGACCACCTACGATCTCAAAGCCCGCGTCGTTATCAATGCCACCGGAATTTTTGCCGATGCGATTCGTCTCATGGACGAACCCACCGCCCCCCGTGCGGTGCAACCCAGTCAAGGAGTGCATCTGGTTTTTGACCGCAGTTTCCTTCAGGGCGAATCCGCCATCATGGTCCCCCACACAGACGACGGACGGGTGCTTTTCGTCATCCCCTGGCACGATAAAGTCCTCGTCGGCACCACCGACACCGCGATGGACACCGCCGAACTCGAGCCCCGCGCCCTCGACGAAGAGGTGGGCTTCATCCTCCGCAACGCCGCCCGTTATTTGGCCCGCGATCCCGAAAAAAAAGACATCCTCAGCGTCTTTGCCGGTCAAAGACCTCTCGTGCGCAAGCCCGGAAAGGGCGGCAGCGCCACCAAAACCATTTCCCGGAACCATGAGGTTCTCGTCTCCGATTCCGGACTCGTCACCATCGTGGGCGGCAAATGGACTACCTATCGCAAGATGGCGGAGGACACCCTCAACCACGCCACCCTCATTGGAGGTCTCGCCGAAACATCCTGCGCCACGGAAAATCTCAAACTTCACGGCTACCGGGATGCGACCGAGCCGGCTCTCCCCCCCGCCTACGCCGTTTATGGCTCCGACGCCGAGGAACTGGCCAAACTCCCCGAAGCCCATACGTCGCTCCATCCCCGTCTGCCCTACACCAATGCCAATGTCATCTGGGCCGTCCGCCACGAGATGGCCCGCTCGGTGGAAGACGTTCTCTCCCGCCGGACCCGCGCCTTGTTATTAGATGCCCGAGCCGCCTTGGAATCCGCTCCCAAAGTTGCCGCCCTCATGGCCGCCGAGTTGGACCGGGACGAGGCTTGGCAAACCGCCCAGGTCGCGGAATTCACCACCCTCGCCCGCGGTTATTTGCCCTGCTAAGGCGCTGTAAATAAACGCCTTTTTCGATATTGGCTGGGTGAACTGTCGTAGGCCTGACGAAAGGCGCGGCTGAAGGCAAAAAGCGATTCGTATCCACACCGAACGGATACTTCCTCAATCCGCAGACGCGTGTCGTGGAGTAATTCGCAGGCGAAATTTAAACGAATCTCCCGCACATGTCGGCCAATTGATCGCCCCGTAGCCGACCGAAAACGACTCCGCAGGGAACTGGCCGAAACTCCCAAAGAGACCGCTATTTCCTGGAGGGTCAGAGCCCGTTCCCGGTTGGCAAAGACCAGTCGGTTGACGCTCTCGACAAGCTTCGCATCCGGATCCCTCATGGGCGACTTCGAAGCCACCGGCCCGGCGAAGCCAGCCCGCCCCATCTCGTGCAGCCAAAGCCCCAAATGCAAAGGCAGGGTGTCCCGCCGATCCTCCCGCCAGCCGCGGAGCAAATTGTTTAAATGACTCTTCGCCTTGGAATCGAGCTTCCACGCCCCCAGGTCCCGCAGCCGATCCAGCCGGTCATCGGAGCGATGCTCAAAGGAAATAAACAGCCACTCCAACGACGAGGGGGTGAGCTCAAGATAACAATGCGACTGAAAGGGAAAGATCAAGAGCCCCTCTCCGACCCGCAACGGATGAACCTCCCTTTCCACCGCCACTTTGCCCGTTCCCTGCAAACTCACGATCAAAACATAGCGGTGGTGTTGGCTGGGAGAGTGTCCCATCAAATGCGCCGCAGCGTGCCGGGAAAAGAGCAAGATGTTGGCGGGACAGAGCGGCGGCCGCTCCGGACCACCCTGCCAGTAACTGACAGGTTCGGGAAGACGACGGGACCATCGAAGCATCTCTCCCTCACCGGATCGGCCCTTATGCGCCCCAATCAACTCCCCGTTTATCATAATTGTTAAATGTTATGTCATTTATGAGATAGATTAACAAATTCAATATCGAATAAAACATCGGCATGAGCACAACAAAACCAAAAGTTCGTCTGGGATTGATGGGGTCGGGAGGACGGCTCCGAGGCGTTGCCGCCCTTCTGCTGGAAGCCGCGGAGGGCCAAATTGAAGTGGCGGCCATGTATGATCCCGATCCCGGCTCCCAGGCCAGCACCCACACCAAATTTGGATCCCAAGTGATCAATTGCGCGACGGAAGAAGAACTCGCCCATCATTCCTCGGTGGACTGGGTCTTTATCGGATCTCCCAACGGCGACCACGCTCGCCAATCGGTTCTGGCCCTGCGAGCAGGAAAAAATGTCTTTTGTGAAAAACCACTCGCCATCCATCTCGACGATTGCCGACTCGTGAGGGACGCGGTGCGGGAAACCGGACGCACCTTTGCCTTTGGCCTCGTGCTGCGATATTCCCCGCACTATCAGAAAATCCGCGAAGTCGTCCAATCCGGAGCCCTCGGAGACCTCATTTCCTTCGAATTCAATGAAACCCTCGCCTTCAATCACGGAGGATACATCTTCGGAAACTGGCGCCGCCACCGCGAACTCGCCGGCTCCCATCTTCTGGAGAAATGTTGTCACGACCTCGACCTGGCCAACTGGATCACCGGCAGTCGCCCCCGACGGGCGGCCAGCTTTGGCGGTCGAAATTTCTTCCTCCCGGCCAACGAAAAACAGATCGCTCGAATCGGTCCCAATGCCGAAGGAAAACCAGCCTATCAAACCTGGCCCGACCCTCATGGAGTCAATCCCTTCACCGGAGGAGCTGATATTGTGGACAACCAGATCGCCATTCTTGAGTATGAAAACGGCGTCCGAGGCACCTTTCACACCAACTGCAATGCGGGCATCCCCGAGCGACGTTTTTACCTTTGCGGCACCGAGGGAAGCCTCCGTGGTGACGCCTATTCCGGACAGGTTGAATGGAAGCGCATCGGCCACGACACTACGATGGAAACCTTCCAGACCACCGACGGCCACTCTCACGCTGGTGGGGATACGGTCATGGCCCAAGGATTGGCCAATACCCTGCTCCGAGACGAGCCGCCCCTGGCCTCCGTCGAAGACGGCGTCCTCGCCTGCATCACTGCCGCGGGCATCGATCAAGCCATGGATCTTAGCGAGATCACCGAATACCAAGGCCTCTACCAAAAATATCTCGATCCGCAGTAGGCGGATATTTTCGCGCCAACGCCAACTTTCGGTTTTTCAATCTCTCCAGAACGCCTTCTTTCAAAACCCTGACTTCTGTTCAGATAATACCTGAGCAGTTACGAAAAATTTTTGGAGGGGTGATAATAGATAAAGACGTACGGGATGCGCCCCTCCCCCTGGGACGGGCGTGGTGGGGGGTGACACACACACGTGTGCGTCTTCACCTTCGGAGGAGCTGTGGAGACGGATACTGTCATACTAACACTGCCCGTCCCTGGCGCATACCTGTCACTGAACAACCGTCAGCCTCGATGATATTCGAGGGGCGGGCTGATGGTAAGAGGCATAACACCCGGCGTTTCTTTGCCCGGCAACCCGCCGACCGGCTGGGCAGGCGGGTCTTTGTACGTTCCAACACTGTAATCCTTTGACCGCGCTTCCCAGTCGCCGGTGTGTCTTAGGGACTCTCATGCTGTCTTTCTAAATTCGCCGGGCACTATCACTCCCGGCTTGGCGGGTTCCGGGGCAATGCTCCAATATGTTTCGGCGTCTTCCGGCGTCACAAGTTCACGGTAAGTAGAGAAGAGAAGCTTGGTGTTTGGGTGGCCGAGCTCCAACGCGGTCTTGGCGGCGTCGTTTGTCGACGCGAGACGATAGGACGCAAAGGAGTGCCGCAAACCATTACCCGGTGCTGTGGTTAGCTCAACCCGTGCGGCTTTTTCTCCTTCGGTCTCTGTGCCCGGTCTGCCGAAACCGGCAATCCGCAAGGCCGGAGCCGCCAAGTCATACATGTGGCGGCGGGAAAAGGGGAGGATCTTCCCCTTTCGGTCCGCATAGGGGAGGAGAAATTCCCGGAGGTTTGGAAGGAGCGGCACAATCCGGCGCTTTGCGCTCTTTGTCTTCTCCGCAGGGGGCAAGATCATGTTGCGAGAGAAGTCTATTTCCTCCCATGTGAGGCGTTGAATCTCCGATGATCGCAGTCCAGCAAAAGCCCCCAGCGCAAAGAACGGAAGAATTTCCTCGCCTGCCGCTTGAAGGATCGTTGCAACCTGAGTCGGGGTGAAAATGCTGGGAGCGGACTCCTTCATCTTGGGGGTAGTGACTTTCTTGGCGGGATTCTCGTTCGCGTAGCCCATCGCGACCGCATAGGTGAAGAACGCTCGAACGACGCGGTGGAAATTGATCGTGGAAAGTGGGCTGTACTTTGCTCCTTTCCTGGCCGGCTTCAAGTTGGCAAGCCACTGAGCAAGCTCGCGGGTGGTGATTTCGCTTGTGAGAGTGTCACCGAAATCCTCGTTGAACCGCCCGAGACGGCTTTTCAAATCTTCAATGTGCCGGACGCTGCGGAGATTGACGTCCCGGTCTTTGATATATTCCTCCGTGACCTCGCGAACGGGCTTGCTCTTCTGTCTGCGGTCCATCGCGGCCCGGTAGAACTTCGCGACCTCTTCCAACGTCACCCCGTGACCCTGTAGCAAATCGAATGCCCGCAAAGCGTCCTCATGCAAATGGCCGGGGATGTTTCTCGCCCGGTCGCCCAGGTTGCGGACCTTCGCCAATTCATCGGCAACGAATTCCAGCGCCTTTTGCTCTGTCGGGAAAAACTTGCGGACCCGCTTCCCCCCGCGATATAGTCCCCGAATCTTCCAGCGGGACACGCCGCGAATAGTTTCTTTAACAGCTTCAAGTGAATGTGACCGTTTCCGCTTTAGAGTGTAGATTGCTCCAGATGACACAGGAGATCTCTAGCTTAAATGGCAGCATACCGGCAACACATTCTTTATGTTAAAATTGATTTTCGCTGTAATTAGCTGGTAATAAGCATTTTGGAGGGGTGGTAGAGTGGTCTATTGCACCGGTCTTGAAAACCGGAGAGGCGCAAGCCTCCGTGGGTTCGAATCCCACCCCCTCCGCCATGGCTTCAAATCACCCGCAAACCCTGATAGATATAGGACGTTGTGTTTTTGAGTTTGGGTCAAAAAGAGATTTTTTAGGGGCACCTGTCCCAAAACTGTCCTTTTTTCAAAAGAGAAAGGACAATCCGCCAGTAGGATTTCATCAGGAGGTCACTGCCCCCTCACTGTTATCTTACGGTGGGCCGGGATTCTGGGATAATTGAGAATACAACCCAAAATCCACCCGTGAAAGAGAGATACCGACTCCACCGCCGCGCCAGCGGCAGTCCGAGGCTGATCCAGCCATGTCTATTTCCCCCGATTTTTGGGTCAAATCCGCTGCCACCCTGCTGCCATCCGCTGCCATTTTTAGGGGTGTTTTCATGCATTTCAGTGCATTTAAGCGCACGAACGAGAGAGAGGATGAAAAGCCCGCCGAGCCTGTATCCATGCGACTCTAGAGGGAAAAGTAATGGTGCGCGATACAGGGTTCGAACCTGTGACCCGAACCTCCCCCTCCGAGTCACCATGCCACGGAGGCATAAAACCCTTTGAAAACAGTAATTCCACTCCACGTCGTTATGATAACGTTATGATTATTTTGTTGCAATATTGTTATGAGAGAGTTATGACTTGTGTTGCCAAGACAAGCTTTCTCCGCAAGGCATCACACGAAAAAAATCTAGCACACACCATCTGATGGCCAGTATTCATAAATGCCACAACTCGCCCTACTACTACTGCGCCTACACCTTGGCCGACGGCGCAAGGAAGTTTCGTAGCACCAAAAAAAAGAGGGAAAGTGAGGCATGGAAAGTCTGCCAGCAATGGGCAGAGGCCGCAGTGGAGGCCGGCACGGATTCGCGCGATCTCGAAATCCTCAACGAAATGCGCACGGCTCGCGGGCGGAAACCAATGCAACTTCCGACCATCCGCGAATACCTCCAAACCTGGCTGGAAAACCAAAAGCTCCACCTGGCCGCCAGCACTCATACCCGATACGGATCCAGCATCCGAAAGCTGGTCACCTTCTTAGGAACGGAAGCGGATCACGAGCTTCAAACCCTGACCGGAGAGCAGATCGAAAAATTCATTTTGTCGGAGAAGGAAGCCGGCCTAGCCCCCAAGTCACTCAATCTCGACCTCAAGGCCATTCATGCAGCTCTGGGCAAGGCGTTCAAGCGCCAGCACGTCAAAATCAACGTTGCAGGCACTGTGGATCCGCAACCTTCAAGCACTGCCGAGAAGAGGGCGTTTACTTTGAAACATGTCCGCCAACTCCTGAACACCGCGGATGACGATGAATGGTATGGCCTAATCTACGTGGGATATTACACGGGTTTGCGGCTCGGAGATGTTTCCCACCTCCGGTGGGACAACGTGGATATGCGTGAAAAACTACTGACCGTGGTTCCGGACAAACGGGAAACCCGGCGGCATCGCCCCCCTCTTGAGGTTCCTATCCACCCTCATTTGCTCAATTGGTTCAAGGTGTGGCGAACGAATGCAATAACGAACGAAATGCCGTTTGTTTTTCCGACACTCTCCCAAAAGAAGATTGAAGGTGACAAAGGATTGTCCAATACCTTCACAAGACTCATAACGACAGCTGGAATTGACAACCTCACGGTCCGAGAGAAAGTGTCGGGAAGCACCAGGAGCCGGTCCGTCCGCGCCTACGGGTTTCACAGTCTGCGTTCGACCTTCAATACCGAACTCAAAAACGTCGGTGTCGGCGTCGAGGATCGGATGAAATTGTCCGACCATTCGACTCCGGAAATGAACTTGCGCTACACCAAATCCGAACTGTCACGACTCCACGGAGAAATCGGTAAACTGCCGAAGCTTTAGCGACCTACCTCTAGAAAAAGAGTGCCCTCGCTTGAATTGCCCGCATCGCAGAAGGTTGCGACGTGAGCAATCCCGGGTATTTTTCTGCGCAAAGTTCGGCGAGAGTTTTCCCGGTGAGCTCCCAGCCGGGAGCAAGGGCTAAACATCCTTGGTCAGATTCCGAATTAGATTCTCCAGCATCAAGTTGCACACGCATAAGCCAGTCGAACGAATTCACGCATATCCTTACATCGGCATGCCTGGATCATCTTTTTTCCTGGGCTCAAATTTCTCTTCGGCCAATGCACCTATTTCCTTCAGCATTTTAATTAGACTGTCACCGACTTTCACCGGGGTTTTCATCACTGCCTTGAGAAAACTGACGACCGCTTCCTTGAGTTTCCGGAGGGGGCCAATCTCCGTTTCAAGAGATTCGACTTTCTTCTCGGTTGCAGCAAGGTCTACCTGAAGGGCGTCGCTCGTAGCCACCACGCGCCGGGCGGCGTCGACCAGAGTTTCGTCGCCGTCAGGCCGGAGCGTTTCGCGCAATTTCTGGTCATCGTCGCGCGCTGCGCCAAGCTCGGCCCCCTCCCCGCCCTTTGTATCGACGAAGTTCTTTTTAATTCTCTCGCGTTCTGCCACGACACGGCGGGTGGCGGCGAGCGGAGTCTCGCCACGCCGCAAGTCTAGCAGGTCTATCATCTTTTTAATGTCCTTAGGGTCGCGGCCCGCAATGGCCGCAGCATAGCGTTTCTTTTCATTCTCTACATATTCTCGGTAACCACGATCAACGAGTTCGGCAAAACCCATTTCCACCAGCGCGACTTCCACCACCTCGTCCGCTTTCCGATTCAGGGTGAAATCCCCCGGAGGCCTGTTTTGCCGCTCTATGGCCCGCTTTTCTGCCTTCTCAAGTTCCTCGGCGGTAGCTGGTGAAATCTTGGCGAAATCCTCCCCGACTTTGGAGAACGCTCGGGAAGCGCGGTCCCAGGCCAGCATGTTTCCGCTGGCATTAAGGTCCATTGCTGTCCTTCGATACCGCGTCCGTTCCGATTTTCCAACTTGATACAGCACCGACTCGAGGCCGGTGTGCCAGATATTCCAGTGGGGGAGGCTGCTGTCGAAATGAATCGACACACCGACCGCCTTACGACCGGTAATCCGTTCAAATTCGGCTACCACCAATGGCGCCATTCCCACCATCAGATTACTCACGATTTCTTTTGCCACCCCGTTTTCAAGCAAGAGGGCCATGGCGCGCGCCAGAGCCGGATGGGCGTTGATGGTATAGCGGCGCAGATCCGAGGTTCCATTGACTGCCTTTTTCGCGGCCTTTTCATTTTTAAACAGAACCTCCGCTTCCCCCTTCTGAGCCTCGACGAGTTTACGAAGGCCAGCCTCGTCGTCTGATTCGCTGAACTTGAAAGCCTTCGCCAATGGGCCCAGGAACTCATCCACGCTGACATCATCGGCCTCCACGGTACGAGTAGTCACGGGGCATCCCTTCCAATACATCCGGCCGCCCTCGCCTGACGTCCAGCGATGATAATTTGCCGAGCGAGCCCGCGCCCCCAGCATGGAGGCCAGGTATTTCTCGGACTCCACCTCCTCCAAACGAACTGCCTCAAACTTTTTCTCGGGGTTATTTGGCGGTGGAGGTGGTAGGGCTTCTTTCGTCCCGTCCGCCTTCGCCTTACCCCGGCGCTTGCGCTTTTCTCCCTTTTCGTCCGTAGCAGATTGAAGAAAATTCCGCAGCGCAGCCACCTCGCTCCCAGCCGAGAAGCTGGCGATCGTGCCGTCCTTATCCCATTCTTCAGGCTTCCCGGAGAATGCCACCGCTGCCACCGGAGACGCCAGGAGATAGATCCCCGAGTCCTCCAAAACTGGGAAACGATTCGTGAATTCGAGCGACCGATCCTTGGGAACGATCAGGAAGTCATAGAGCTTCCGTTGGCCCAGAGCCAACTTATCCAGTTTATGTTGGAGGGACTCCACAAGATCATGGAGCAGGGATTTGAGTGAATCTTTGCCGGTGAGTGACATGCTTATATTTTAGGGTGGAGTGGAGGAAATGTCAAAAAGTAGTTATATATAAGCAAGAACAAAATTGGATACATAGACATTCTCTATGTAATCCAATTTTGATTCTTGTGCCTCCTGCATGGCACCTAGAAGCAGTGGGCGGGATGCTGCTGCATCCCCCGGCCGTCGCCGGTTCCCCCTGGTAAATATTCGGTAAACCCCGTGTGGCTCAGATGGAGAGGACGGCGCGGAAGTTTTTTTGGAGTGGGTAGACCAGGATGCTTTTGAGAGGCAGGACGGTCTGGTGTTTTTTTTC
>Ga0105052_10006949_pt1 | contig 11252 bp, 10 predicted proteins | sample FRY03_FD_78094 | JGI IMG/M metagenome (GOLD analysis project Ga0105052, IMG submission 78094) | Freshwater microbial communities from Lake Fryxell liftoff mats and glacier meltwater in Antarctica - FRY-03 | ecosystem: Environmental > Aquatic > Freshwater > Ice > Glacier meltwater ... | reverse complement strand
GAGGATGCGAATTTCTGCCTGCATTGGGGATTCGATATGGGGGCGATAAGGAAGGCGATTGATGAGGGGTCCAATCGCGGGGCCTCCACCCTTTCCCAGCAGGTGGTCAAGAACGTATTCCTGTGGCACGGGCGCAATTACACCCGCAAGGCCGCCGAAGCGCTGATCACCCCGGTGATGGAAACGGTTTGGTCCAAGCGCCGCATCCTGGAGGTGTATCTGAATGTGGCGGAGTTTGACGAAGGGGTGTTTGGTATCAAAGCAGCGGCGGCGCATTATTTTGCGGTGGAGCCTGCCGATTTGACCCCGGTGCAGGCCGCACGATTGGCCGCCGTGCTGCCCAACCCCAAGGACCGGGACGCGCGTAATCCATCGGCGGGGCTGCGCAGGCGGTCGGCCTCGATTCTGGACGGGGCCGAAACCATTTTGCGCGATGGGCGCGCCGCCTGTTTTGAAGGCTGAGGCGATAGGGATTGAATTTCCCCGGGATTGGCGGGTAAGTAAGGCGAGGCCTTTTTTGTTGAAAGTTGCACGCCGATGAACCGCCTTTACCATTTCCCGCTGTCGCCGTTTTGCCGCAAGGTGCGGTTGACCCTGGCCGAGAAAAAGCTGGAGGTGGAGTTGGTGGAGGAGCGGTATTGGGAACCTTCTGCCGATTTTTTGCGCCGCAATCCGGCAGGCAAAGTGCCGATTTTGAAGATGGACACCAAGCTGATGGCGGAAAGCCAGGCGATTTGTGAATATCTGGAAGATACCATCCCGACCCCGCCCCTAATGCCCCGGGATGCCGATGGCCGGTTTGAGGTGCGCAGGCTATGTGCTTGGTTTGATGATAAGTTTCACAAGGAAGTCACCTCGAACCTGCTGTATGAGCGGGTCAACAAGAAGGTGATGAAGCTGGGATACCCGGACAGTAAGGCGGTGAAATTCGGGGCGGCGCGGATAAAATACCATCTGGATTACATGGCCTGGCTTTTGGACCAGCGGCGCTGGCTGGCGGGGGATGTGATGACGCTGGCGGATTTTACAGCTGCTGCGCATTTAAGCTGTTTGGACTATATCTCGGATGTGGATTGGAACCGGTCCGGGAATGTGAAGGATTGGTACGCGAAAATCAAATCGCGGCCGTCATTCCGGCCTTTGCTCTCGGATCAGGTATCCGGGTTTCCGCCGCCGTCCCATTACGCCGACTTGGATTTTTAAGCCCAATCCTTGAAACCATAGCCCATATAATCGCGGCTATAAGCATCGCGGGCGGCGGATTCGATTTCTGCGTCATAAATTTGCACAAGCAGATCAACCGCAGATGCAGCGGGCAGATGCAGGGGTGGGCAAATGGCCCCGATCTCGGCTGCCAAAAAGCCCAGACCCATGGCAAGGCTGTCTTCGCGCAGCACAAGATCGGGGCCTTGGAATTGCGAAAAGCCTTGGATGACAGCAGTTTGGCTGGCGAAATGCGGATCTATGCGCAGGCCGGTCTGGCCCGCCACGTTCAGCTTCAAAAAGCGCAGAAAATCCAGGAAGGCTTGGCGGTGATCGTCCACCGATAGACCTTCGCCAACCTTTGGCAGCGCAACCTTGTAGCTTTTGATCAGACCCTCGCGAATATGCGGCAGCGCCCCGGTCAAAATCTGAGTGCAAAAGCCCATATGGGCGCGGGAAACGGGGTGGCGCAGCACGGTAAAGCTGCGATGTTGGGGGTTTTTGCGCAGCCATTGGCGCAGGGTTTTTTGGCTGAAATCGGCGGTCAAGGGGCCAAGCTGGCCCAGCCAATCGGTCACGGTGCTTTCCGGCCCGCCCCGCAGCGGCATGTAAAGTGCGGCGCCAGCGGCGACAAAGGACGGGATGGCAGGGGCGCGGCGGGGTTCGAAACTGGGGGTGCGGGCCAGGTTGAAACGGTCCAGCCGCGACAGGGCCGCGACCATTTCATCATAGTTTTCAACCTTTTCTGAAATATCTTCGGGGTTTTGCTTTTTCAGCGTGCCGTCCGGCTCCTCCAGCGTGGCCTTTGCGCCCAAATAGCGGGCAAGGCCATTGAGGACGGCGATGTCATTGATATCATCATAATCGATATAAAAGGCAGTTTGGCCGCTGGTTTGCAGACCATGCATCAGGCGCAGTTGGAACGCCTGCAACTGCGACAGATGGGCAGTAAAATCCGCCTCGTTGAAATGGGCTTTGGCGGTTTTCAGGCGCTTGGCCTGGGTCAGCTTCCACTGGCCCGTGGCCTGGGCGATTTTCCAGCTGATGTAGCTGTCCACAGGATTTCGGGTCAAAATCACCTTGGCGCAGCGCGGATCAGCCAGCAGCACGGGCAAAACCCGGGGGTCATGGTCGTGGAAATAGCGAAAGCCGGACAGGCCGGGGGTTTGGTCGCGCATGGCGCGCAGCAAAGCCAGCGGGTCCACCTCGCGCTGTGCAAGCGTCATGCCAAAGGCCGCATCCTGATTCAGTTTGCCGATGAAATGCGGGTTGAACGCTTCGCCCAGGCACGACACATCGGGCAGCGCGTTCAGGTTCGCCTCTAGAAAATTGCTGCCTGTGCGCATTTCGGCAAGCAGAACGAAGCTGTCAAACGGGCGGTCCACGTTACTTTACCAAATAGGGGCGGCCCCGGCGGGCGGCGTTGTATTGCAGGTTGTCATCCACCGGAAAATCGCCCATCAGCATCGGTTGCATGCCCTGATTGCGCAGGTTTTGCAGAAATTGGCCGAAGCCTTTAAGGTCGGTCATGCGCGGGGCCTCGGTCAGGCGGCGCAGGGCGCGGGGGCTGATTTCATCGACGATCGTCTGCAAAGGCTCCATCGGGTTTTCGACAAATTCGGCCAAATTCCAGACGCGGCAGCGCGCCTTGGTCCAAGGGTTGCGCAGGATGGAAAGATGTTCTTGTTCGATCCGCTGTAGGCGCGCAGCCTCGGCCCGAATATCGGAAAAATTCAGGTTGGATTTGAACAGGGGCACGGCCCAGGCGCCGGAAATAACCGAAATTGTGGCATTGGGATCGCTGGCCAGAAGCCAGTTGATTTCGGGGTTGTCCGCAGGGCCGAATTGGAAGCACTGGCGCTCACCCCGGGTGTTCCACAAAAGGTTCGCAAGGAAGCTTTTGGGGTTATAATCGCGGATCGCGGCCGAATTGGACATCGCCCCGTTATAGATGGTTTCGCCCCCCGCATATTCCACCCGGTCCAGTGAGAACAGATGCCCATGCACCCGCGTGCCGGTCATTTTCCCAAGCCATGTCTCAAAGTTTTCAAACAGTTCGGCGAACCCTTCGAACACCGAATAGGGCGACGCGCTTTTGCCGTTTTCCCAGTTCTCATTCGGAAAGCGGCTTTGCATGTAAAGGCCGGAGCGGCCCTTGGTGCGGCGTTCCACTGCCTTGGAAAAAAGCCGGTCAATCTTGCCGGGGTTGGGTTCGGCAGCGGCTTGGCCCTCCCCCTCCTCGGTCATGAAAACGCGGTAAAGCTTTTTTGCATGCGGCCAGATCTTGCGGGCCACAAAGCAATCGGACCGGCGCAAAAGTTGCAGATGATCGTCGTAAAAGATGTGCGGTTTGCCCTGAAAATCGAATTTTGACAAGGTAAGAGAGCGGCTTTCCACCGATGCGGAATAGCGCCGGACCAGTGTTTGAAAATAGGATTCGTCTGGAATCCAGACACGGCGGAAATAGCGGTCAATCTCCTCCCGCTCTGGGTCCTCCAGAATGGCGGACAGGGTTTGGCGCGTCAGACACCACCATTGGCTTCCCAGATGCGGCACGATGCCCGGCGGCATTTTTCGTTTGAAGCCGATGCGGCGTTGCAGTTTGACATAGCCATCAAACAAGCGCCGCTGTTTGCGCCATGAAAAGGGAAAGCGCAGGGTGAAACGTTCAAGATCAAGCCCCCCGATGGTCCAACCGACATCGGATGTGGTTACGGATTCGATGAAATCCACGCGCGGGCGCTCATCAAGATAGGCCAGAAGTTCGCGCACCGGGCGCAAAGGCAAGCAGGAGCCGGACGCGAGGTAGACATGCCGGACACCGGGAAAATCGCGCAGCATGATGGTGGCTGCGGCCTGGGTTGCGGCAACTATCCCCCATGTGCCCCATTCACAGGCGAAACGGCCCGAAAAGCGGACGTCAGCTAGATCGGACAGGGCAGTTTGCAACCCGTCGAAATCGGCCTTCGTCACGCGCTTATCCACATGGATCACCACCGGACAGCCGCGTTCAACCCAATGGCGCGCGACTTCGGCAGCACGGTCAAGCGCTGTGTGGCACAGCATGACGATGCCCACGCTCATGCCCAGTTGCCTTTCGACATCAGGCCCAAAATCTCCAGCTGCCGCCAGTTGATGTATTTTTCAGACCATTTGCACCACATATCGGGGCTGTCGTTCAGCCCGGCCTTATAGGCTTTGTACTCATGGCTGTTGGCATAATGCTGGGCGCGCTTCATCTCCTCCTCGGCCTTGGCGGCGAAAGTATCGAGGAATTTTGCGTGCAGCAGGCAACCGCTGGCCTTTTCGCCGCCCCATTCATCATAGACAAGGTTCAACCCGCGCGGCAGCAGCATATGGGTGGAGGACGCGAAGGCGTAGCGGCGGTTCCATTTGACGAGGGGGGTTTTGTTCAAGGCGGGCGCGCGTTCGGGCTTGTCGGGAAAAAACATGCGCGCGCGGGGGCCGCCTTGTATCCACAGGTTGCCGTATTTGCCGTTGCGCGTGATGCTGTAATTTCCGCTGTCAAACCATTGGGCAATTTCAAACGGGTCCTGCCCTTCGCGGTAGGGCTGCGCGCCGATGGGGCCTTTGGGGTACATATCCAAAAGCATCGCGGAAAAGGATTTGATCGAGGAGGCATCCAGCCAATCGGTCAGTGCGCGCAGGGGCCGGGTATCAGAAAACGGATAGACAAAAAATTCATCCGGGTCCACGACCAGCACCCAATGGTCATGGGCGTAGCGCATTTTCAGCCAGTTCAGCCAATCCACCCCGAAGCGCGAGCGTTTGTAGCTGTGCTTGGTGTGCCAGACCGACACGTCCTTTTGGTCCCGCAGATATTCAAGAGAGCCATCGTCGCTGTCATTGTCCACGATCATGAAATGATTGATGCCAAGATCACGGTAGTATTTCAGGAAAAACGGCAGTCGCACCCGTTCGTTGCGCAGGGTAGAAAACAGCAAGATATCGGCGGGTTTTATCAGTTTTGTGCGTTTGGCAACAGGCTTCAGTTCCCGCCGTTTGCGGAAAGCACGGAACAGCCAGCGCTTGCGCGCCAGTCGAAGCCGATATCGTGAAAATATGCTCACACGCTGCTTTCCATAAGGCCGGCCCTTGCACGGGACGGCAAACCCGACTGGTTAATCCCTATCAGGCAAGGCTTAACACGGTGTTGAAATGATCGGACCACTGCGGAAGTGTCACCGCCTGCGTGCCCCTTGTTCCCCTGCCCCGTCCCGCTTGCCCCCGTCCCGCTTGGCCTTGTATCCCATCCTTCAATCGGATGATTGTTTTCAACCAAGAATAACTGTCCTCAAGCGCTGCGTAAACGGGGTAATCGCCCAAAGTCTCACGATAAATCGGCAAAGGTGGCATAATAACCGCGACACCGAGGCTTGCAGCCTCCAATGGCGGCAGGCCAAAGCCTTCAACGTGGCTGGGAAACAGCAAGGCGCGGGCGTGGGCAAGATAGGTGGCAAGCTGGTCATCGGGCAGGTTTGGCCGTTCAAAAATGCAGATATTGCGCAGCGGGTGGCTGTCGAGCCGCGCCAGTAAGGCGGGATCGGCCCAGCCGCGCCGCCCGATGATCATGAGATGCGGCATGTCGGCGGCGGGCAGGCGGGTGGCCAGCTCCTCCCACAGATCAAGCAAGAAAGCGTGGTTCTTGCGCGGCTCGATTGTGCCGAGGGCTATGAAATAGGGGTGGGTTTGCGGCGGGGTGCTGGCGGGATGCAGGGGTGGCAGGCCAAGATGTGCGGTCACGCCCGGCGGGATGCGACCAAGGCGCGCAAGATGGGATTCGGTTTGCGCGCGGGTGGCTGTGGCAGAGTGGATGACCAGGTCGGCATGGGCGGCGGTGGCTGCCAGTTTGGTCGCAAACACGGGAATGGTATCGGCCCGGGTGTATTCCGGGTGGTCAAGCGGGATGGTGTCATGGATCAGCACAGCGCTGCGACCCCCGGCTTGGGTGACCGCGCAAAGGGTGGCGGCACCGAGGTTGGCATGGCCGGTGTTGAGATAGGAGAATCCGGCAGGCAGGTGGCGGCGCAGCAAAGGGGAAAGCGCGCGCGCACGGGCAAGTGCAAGTTGGCGGGCGGCAGTTTCGGCGCGGGCCAAAAGCGGATCGCGGCGCCGCAACAGGCGCGAGAGTAGATCGGCGCGGGGCAGGGGATGGCCGGACAGCAACGCCTGCACCCCGGCCATCCCGGCGCGGTCCAGCAGAATATGGCCGATTTTGGTGCGGATCAGCCCAAATGAGGGCGCATCCATCGCCAAAAGCCGGGCCAAATACGCTGCCTCCACCCTGTCCACCCCAGTCGCCTGACCCTTGCCCAGACGCGACACCAGCCGCGTCAAGTCGAGCAACCGGGCCGGGGGGGGCATGGGTTACTGCGCCGCCTTTTGCTGGGCCATCAGATCATGCAGGTAATCGCCAAATTCGGCCTGCAAATCGGGGCGGGCAAGGCCAAAGGCAACGGTGGCCTGCAAGAACCCAGCCTTTGATCCGCAATCATAGCGATGGCCCCGGAAGCGGTAGCCATAGACGTTTTCGCCGCTCGCAATCTCTTGTGCGATGGCATCGGTCAGCTGGATCTCCCCGCCTGCGCCTTGCTTCATCTTGTTGAGATTGTTGAGAACTTGCGGTGACAGGATATAGCGCCCGATCACCGCAAGGTTAGAGGGTGCATCCTCGGCCTTCGGCTTTTCAACCATGCCTTTGGCGCGGACAATCGCCCCCATATCCTCGGCCACGTCCAGCACGCCGTAAGAGCTGGCCTTTGCAGGGGCCACCTCCATCGTTGCCACCATATTGCCTCCGGTTTCGGCATAGGCTTCGACCATTTGTTGCAGGCAGGGCTTTTCGGCGGCGATTACATCATCGGGCAGCAGGACGGCGAAGGGTTCGTTCCCTATCAGACGGCGCGCGCACCAGACGGCGTGACCAAGCCCCATCGGGCGGTTCTGGCGGACATAGGCAATTGCCCCACTGTCCATATTGGTGGCTTTCAGCACCTTCAAAAGCTCTTTCTTGCCGGCCTTGCGCAGGGTGTTTTCCAATTCGGGGGCCACGTCGAAATAATCCTCCAGCGCGGATTTTCCGCGCGAGGTGACAAAGATGAATTCCTTGATGCCGGCGGCGCGGGCCTCATCAATTGCGTATTGAATCAGGGGGCGGTCCACCAGCGTCATGATCTCTTTCGGGATCGATTTAGTGGCGGGCAAGAACCGGGTTCCCATGCCTGCGACCGGAAAGACTGCCTTGGTGATCTTACGATTTTTCATATATCTGACCTATTCCTGACCCGTTCTCGTAAGGTAACGCTACACCCGTTATATTGGTTTCGCATCCAACTGGGGTAATATTTCGGCAAGAAGTTGACATACTGGAAACAGTCTAGCGGGTTTGCGTGATTTTATGCAGGTTTTTTTGATTTATGGTGATGAAACCGGTCGGAACTGCGCCAAGCGGGCGGTTTCTGCGGCCTCGCGGGCGGGGGCGGTTCGCCAATCAAATCGTTCCCCTGTGCGAAAGGCGCGGCCAAACCGGCCCCCGGATTGATCCCACCAACCCTTGTCGGTAAACGTGTGACGATGCGGGCGCAGGCCGCGCGCCAGCACGATCAACGTGACAATCTGCCCAGCCTCGCGGGCCTTTTGGGCTTGATCCTCAAGCCGGGGGCGGTCGGGTTCCGAGCCGAAAAGCAGACAGCCTTTGCGTTGTCCTGTATGAGGCAAAGGGGTGAAGGCTGTTTTTGTCACTGGCAGGGCAGTGGGCAATTTTGATGCGGCAGCAGAGGCTATGCCTTTGTGCAGGTTTGTCAAAAGGGTAGTGACTGCACCCGGTTCCAGCCCGCCGCTGACCATATGGCGGATCAGCCGGGCGCGCTGATCGGCGATATGGCGGAGCAGAGCATCGGGACTGCCATGACGCGCGGTGAACTGGGCAAGGCTGCGGCCAATCTCGAACAGGTCGGTCGGCACGCGGTCGGCGCGGCGGCGTGCAGATGCGGCAAAGCCGTGATGGACCACGGCCCCCGGCACGGTGGCTGTGAGACCACCAAGGGCGGCCAGGCGCAGGTTCACATCCGCCTCGTCCAGATAAAAGCGATAGGTTTCATCGAACCCGCCGATAGACAGCAGCACATCGCGGCGAAAGGCGCAGTTGGTGCCTTGGGTTTTTATGGCGCGGGTGGCGGTGCCTTGGTAAAGGCTGGTGAGTGCCGGGGCATGAAACGGCATATCAAAGCCGTTTTCATCCACCCATGCCGCGCGCCATTGCCAAGCAAGGCCGGACCGCCCCAGCACATAACCCCCGGCGGCGGTAACGCAATCATCGCCAAACGGGGTCACAAGCCGCGCAAGCCATGTGGGTTCGGGCACGGCATCATCATCAAGGAAGGCAACCACGGGGGCTGCGGCCAGCCCCAGCCCGATATTGCGCGCCGCCGAGATATTGGGCTCGTCGAATTGTGCCAGTTTCAGCGGCAGCTTCAGGGATTGCGCAGCGCGGATCCCTTCGGCGCAGGCGACCACGATCACCTCGAACGCTGGATGGTCCATCTGCGCCACCCCCGCCAAAGCCCGCAGCAGCGCGCCGGGGCGGTGGCGGCTGACGATGATGAGGCTGGCGCGAAGCGGTATCATGGTTTGAGCACAACACCCGGCGCATAGGCGATGAAGAAGGGATTATCCCAGCCGGGCTTGCCATAGAGCAGCGGCGCGTGGGTATCGAAATGAACGACATGGCCACCCGCCGCGCGCAAGACCGCATCCCCCGCCGCCGTGTCCCATTCCATCGTGCGACCCAAGCGGGGGTACAGATCGGCCTCGCCCGTCGCCACAAGACAAAACTTGAGGCTGCTGCCCGCGCTTGTCATATCGCGCACCGCATATTTGCCGATATAGGCATCGGTCGCAGCGTCGCGATGTGATTTGGAGGCGACAACCATCAATGCTGCGTTGTCGGGGTTGGAGACGTGGAGCGCTTGGGTGGGACCGGGCTCTGTTTTGTGGAAACTGCCTGTTTCCTCAACCGCTTGGCCATCGGCGCGGGTGTAAAACAACCGCCCCTTGGCAGGGGCATACACCACGCCCAACCGCGGCACGCCACCTTCAACGTAAGCGATGTTGACGGTGAAATCGCCACGCCGCTGCACAAATTCCTTAGTGCCGTCCAATGGATCGACAATCAGGAAGGTGGAGGCTTGCAAGGCGTGGCTGTCGGCCTGTTCCTCGGTGATCAGGATCATATCCGGGTAGGCCACGCGCAGGCCAGCCGAGATGATGGCATCGGCGGCCTCATCGGCGGCGGTGACGGGGCTGTTGTCGGATTTGGCGCGCACGTCGAAATCGGATGCGGCGTAAACCTCCATAATCTTGTCGCCAGCCTCCAGCGCCAAGGTCCGCATCAAGGACACAAGAGGGGGGAAATCCATACTGCTCTCCGTCTTTTTTGGGGGCAATCGCGCATGATTGCCATAAATATTGAAACCCTTTATCGTATGCTCCTAAGGGATCGGCAAGATTTCCCGTCTAAATTTGTCCTGAGGCGCGGCCCGAGAGCAGAGGTAGGTTCGACATGTTCCAGCGAGCGGCCCGAAAAGGCACCGTGGCGACAGCCTTTGGGATGTTGGAATTGGTGTTCCACGCGTCGGTGCGAGACGTGCGCAAAAACCACGGAAACCCGGTGATCGGGCTTTTGCTGAATATCTTTCAAACCGTGATGCTGGTGGCGGTGTTTTACCTGCTGTTCCAGCTTTTGGGGATGCGAGGCTCTGCGATCCGTGGCGATTATCTGCTGTTTGTGATGTCAGGCATCTTCATGTTCATGACACATATCAAGGCTTTGGGGGCGGTGGCAGGCTGCGATGGGCCCACTTCGCCCATGATGAAACACGCGCCGATGAACACGTTTGTGGCGATTAGCGCGGCGGCTATCGCCTCGCTCTATACCCAGATTTTATCGGCGGCGGTGGTGCTTTACGTCTACCACGCTGCCTTCAGCCCGATTGAGTTTCACGATTTTCCGGGCGTGATGGGGATGCTTTTGCTGTCGTGGAGCAGTGGGGTGGCGATCGGGACGATTTTGCTGGCGCTGAAGCCTTGGCAGCCCGATGCGGTGGGGATTGTGGCCCAGCTTTACCAGCGCGCGAACATGATCGCGAGCGGGAAGATGTTCGTGGCAAACACCATGCCAACCTCGCGCTTGAACCTGTTTGATTGGAACCCGCTGTTTCACACGATTGATCAGGGGCGCGGGTATATCTTTTTGAATTATAATCCGCATTACAGCAATTGGGTGTATCCGCTGCAGGTGACGGCGGTGCTGTTCGTGATCGGCTTGATGGCGGAAAGCTTTACGCGCAAACACGCTTCCCTCAGCTGGGGTGCGAAACACTAAGGCGCTGATGTGAAAAGATGAATGGCAAGAAATGGTGCGCCGGTCGCGGTGGCCGCAGTAGCTGACCATAAGAAATCATGCCGCTTTATCAGGGTGTTGCCAAAGCGGGCGTTCCCCAATGCAAACAGGCAAAGCGTGGCACCCGGTGCGGCAGCGACGCTCTGGTTCTGCACCACCTCCACCTTGGGGCGGGGCAGGCTGCGTCGGGTCATCACGTTGAAATCGACCGAAACCCCGGTCACGTTTTGCGCGCAAAGTGCTATGTCGCCGGAAAAGGCAAGGGGGCGCATGGGGTCGGCGCGCAAGCTCGCATCGCCTTGCAGATCAAACCCCGGGCCGTCGATCACGGTCAGGTTGCGGTCGATCCCCGGAAACTGCGAGAACGGGCCATTTTCGGCAATGGTGGCCATGGAAAAACGCCAAACCTTGGCTGCCGCATCGTCACAGCGCAGAATTTCAATGGTGGTGCCGCGCCCGTTAGCCCAAGGCATTTCGGTGTAATCCGCGCGGGTCAGATGCCGTATCATTGGCCCATCATTCGGCGGCACGCCCGCCGATCAGCCCGGGGCCGGGGTCGGAGGGGAGGTCGGGCGACAGCTCTTCAAAGTCGAAATTATCCAGCCGGGCGGCGCGTTTGCCGGCCCGT
>Ga0105052_10006942_pt1 | contig 11262 bp, 9 predicted proteins | sample FRY03_FD_78094 | JGI IMG/M metagenome (GOLD analysis project Ga0105052, IMG submission 78094) | Freshwater microbial communities from Lake Fryxell liftoff mats and glacier meltwater in Antarctica - FRY-03 | ecosystem: Environmental > Aquatic > Freshwater > Ice > Glacier meltwater ... | reverse complement strand
TTGGACACCGTTCTCGCCAACCACAGTGTCAATTCCGGACCTGTTTTCGCCAAGGAAGTCTGCCAGCTCTGCCCTTTGGAGCGCTTCCCACACGAGGGCGTCGTCTATATCCTCCGTGGAAACTCCCAGGGCAACATTTTCTCGAACGGTGCCGGAAAGAATTGCAACGTCTTGTGGTACGTAGGCAATAGCGCCCGGCCATTCGCGAACCGTTGAAATTGGCGCCCGCCCTGAGATAAAAACCTCACCTAGATCGGGAAAAACTGCACCTAGGATTACGTCAGCCAAGGTTGACTTTCCGGCCCCCGTGCTCCCGACAAACGCAACTGACTGCCCCGGTTGGATCGAGAGCGAAACTTTGTCCAACGCCAAGTGTTCGGACCCGGGGTACCTCAAAGTCAATTAATGACAATCCACCCTTGCGGTAAATCCTGGAAAACCAGCGTGAACAGCCTCATTGAATTCCAGTGCACTTGTTTGAGGAATTGGTGGCGGCGAATACGACTTTTCCGCCTCGGTCAGTTCGTTGATCATCCGGTACGTGTATTCAGCAGTTCCTGAAGACTGTCGGATTGTGACCATGGCGGTTTGCAGCCGCAACAATGCTGGGAAGAGCCTTGAAGAGGCGGCAAGAAAGACCGTGATAATTGCTACGGCTGCGGTGACGTCTCGCGTAATTGACATTACTAGGACAAGTAACCCACCACCAATGACCAAACCAACTTCAAAGACGTACTTTCCTACCTGATTCATAACAAAAATGTCAGCCTGAACTGCCGCTGCTTCCCACCTCAACGCTTGGAAGCGAGAGATGAATAGTCCCCGTCTGCCCGTCACGGTCACTTCCCGGTAAGTGCGCAGAGCGTGTTGGATCGACTCCATACTTCCAATTTCTGCCGTACTTAAACGAAAGCCCAAGGACTGGGCCCAACTTCCTAAGATTTTTTGAAGGACCAAAATAATGAGACCGAAAAAGATAACGGTAAAACCTGCGACAAAGGCGTCAACGAATAAAAGACCTGCCGCCAGACTGAAGATTAAAGCCGATTCAGCAGCTATAACAACTGTCGGTCCCAGAGTCCCAAGAGTGATCGCGTTTGTGCCTGAAGTTAAGGCAATCGTGGTTTCCTGACTTGAACGGCCCTGAAGTTCAAGCAGCGGGCGATTCAGTAAGCGCTCAGCCAGTTTCCCTGCAATTACAGCTTGACGGTTCGCTATAAAACGGAAAATGCGTCGGGTAAGGAGAAGACCAATAACCGACTTAGACACGAGCAGGACCGCAGCGATAAAGGCCAAAAGGATCGTGGCTGTTGCATCTGTTGGTAAAAGATCATTCACCACTGACAGACCGCCCACATTCAGTGGAGTGCCGGTTGCCGCCCCAGCAGCCGCGGCCGCAACAAGTCCCAGTAACAGAACTCCCGCAAGGTCAAGGAGCGAGAGCAGCATTTGGGCAATAGTTGCCAGGATCAGCAGTCTTTTATCGCGCTTACTCAAAAGCGAAAGGGCTTGTTTTATGCTGACCCAAAGAAGCGAGTTCACAAATTTACCCCCGAGACTGTTGACTGACGCGACAGACAGCGGTTCCCAGCCATTAACTTCACGAGATCAGGTTACTAATCCAATATTTGGGCTGGACTCGCACGGCTAAATTCAGGACCAAGTTAAGTCAGGGTCTTTCACTTTCAAGAGGTAATTCCGAATGTATGCTCAGTCAGGTGAAATCTCTGATCCAAGTAACTCCAATATGGCGATCAGTCCTCACTCCCTCTGAGCACGCAAACGTAGCAGAGAGCCTCGCAAATTCACAAGGCGTGCATGTCGAATTTCTCGCTCCTGAATCCTTGGATGTGAGTCACTACCAATCTCAGTACCCAAGTGTGGGTATTCGCCGAATAGAGGATTACCACCTTGCCTCAATCGCAAGTTACAACCGGCTCATGCTCAGTCAGTTTTTTTACGAGGCCTACGCGCAATTTGACTACCTAGCCATAGTTCAGACCGATGCGTTTGTACGAAAAAATCTAGCATCGATGGCTGATTTCGATTTTGATTATTTGGGTGCCCCTTGGACGAAAGGGGTGTTTTATCGTTCAATAAATGGTCATCTATTCGTACATCAGCCCAGTGGCACGCGACAAAGACAAATTCGCGGACTTGCTTTAAAGGTCCTTGGACGCCAAGTCTTTGTCGGAAATGGGGGACTGTCGATGAGAAACGTTAAGCAGTTTCGTCGATTTACAAGAGACTACAAAAATTTAAATAAGGGCTACCTTGAGCAAGGAATAAACGAAGACATCATTATCGCGACCATTGGGTCAGAAAGCGGGCTTAGAATCGCCAGCCCTGAGTTGGCCGGTGCCATTTTCGGCGAGCAAGTCAATATGGAGCAGGCGGTAACCGCTGACCTTTGGGGGGGTTCATGCTCCAACCCCAAATTAGATTTGCGATTGGTTGGGCGGGTCTTGAACTAGGTTACGAAAATACCCTGAGCGCTGCTGTTAATCTCAGCCTGTGAATTCAAAATCTTCCGCGCCTGGGCCTTCGGTGGGAACTCTGAGGGAGACGATCGCTCGGAGGCTACGAAGACTCCGAGACCCAATAAGCATCTACCATCAGCTGAAAACGCGTCCAAACCCTGAGTCCCAGTACCGAAGCCGGATCCATAGATCGAATACCGCGGAAAACACTCTGGAAGCGGATGCATTGGCGCATTCAGGTCATCCCTTCACTAAGTCTTGGCACTACCTTGAGTTTTATAACGACCGCCTCGGTGGAATAGCTGAAAGTAGTCGAAATGGCACATTGCCAACTCCCCTTCGAATACTTGAAATCGGGGTCTGGCAGGGCGGCTCACTGCAATTGTGGCGAAAGTTTTTCGGTGAATCAGCAGTTATCTTCGGAGTAGATATTGAGGAATCATGTTTACAAATTCCCGATCCTGGCGGCGTCGTGCGGATCGGCTCTCAAACTGACTCGGATTTTCTAGCTAAGGTAGTTCAGGAAATGGGTGGTGTTGACATCGTCATCGATGACGGCAGCCATCGTTGCGGGGATGTAATAGAAAGTTTTCACACTCTCTTCCCATTGATGTCACAAGGTGGCTACTACTTTGTGGAGGACCTGCACACCTCCTACTGGCCGCAGTGGCAAGGAGGCCTGAGGCGGCCCGATACATCCATCGAGTTTTTCAAAGATTTGGCTGATGTAGTGAACTCTGACTACTTCCGAAAAAATCCAACCAGAAATGGGAAAGTGCCCGAACAAAGAAACATTTACAGCGTTGAGTTTGTAGATTCGGTTTCTCTTGTTCGCAAAAAGAGAAGGGAATCGGCTCAAATTTTTTATGGTGGAGTTCACGACCCTGAGTATTTGGCCTTCTGGGGCGCTTCACCTTCGCCGACTTTCTTCACGGGCGAGGTAAACTAAATTCCTTAATAGTAAACGCGCTGAGCAGGATATTAATCCTTAAGGAATAGACTGATAAACGACTAACTAGTTTCTCAGACCCAAGGTGCCTGCTGCACAATGGTTCAGTGAGAGCCTTTCGTGAAATGCCCTTCAGTCAATGGGATTCGGTCTCTCAAACTGCACTCATTTGGTCCAAGCAGTTGCTGTCCGGGACTGGACTGACCAATGCGCCTCCACCGGGCCTTTGGTATCAAGCTTCCAACAACGATCCTTTAATCAGAGCGGCGCTAAGTCGACATCGAATAATTCCTCCTGCAGCGGCGTGGCTTGCAAATAATTCAGACGCGTTAATTCCCGCTGAAACTCAGAAATGGCTAGTAGCTGAAAGGGTCATAAATCAGCGTCAAGTCATTGCTCATGTCGCCGCTGCTGCTCGAATACAACAGGTCTTGCTAGATGCAGACGTGAAAGTTCTTTTTATTAAGGGACCATTCCAGGCGAAACAAGCAACAGGTGACCCCGCTGGACGCGGATCCGGAGATATCGACCTATTAATTGAACCTGAAAAATTCGATCAAGCGCTTGAAGTACTTCTTTCTGCCGGCGCCGTCATGATGGACAAACAACTGGATGCACGTTTGGCAGAGAAAGTTTCTCGAGTACACCACGCAGCGGCACTTGAAATGTCGGGCATCCCGATTGACTCGCATCGGCGGCTTGATCCGAACCCTGATCGTATGCAATTGGGCTTCGACGAATTGTGGCGAGAGCGTGACACGGTTCAACTAGCCGGAGTCAATTTTTCGACGTTAAGCCCCATCGATGCCTGTATTCTCACTGCGTCACACGGGTGTCGCGATAACTGGTTACAAATCCGTCAGTTGATCGACTTTGCTCAATCATTAAACCGTGTTCAGTCTGCTGGATCGGACATCAGGGCTTTGGAGCAAAGAGCCAAAAAACACGCGGTCACCCGCGCACTTGCCATCGCACTTGCAGTGGCGCAGATACTGGTCCCGGAACTACCTGCCCAGTCTGCCTCGGCACAGTATTTTGCAAAATGGACTTGGTCACGCTATCGGTCTGGTCGAGTGGACGTGGGTGCCAGAACCCCTCGAAATACTATTTCCAGATTCGCGTACAGCACGCTGACCGAAGAGGGGTTTCACGGTTTCGTTTACGCGGCGCGTCGACTCACATGGTTTACAGCGACCAATGTTGATCCATTAATCCCCCAGCAGTCAATGTGGGCCTACCCCCTAATCGCCCCCGTCAATGTAGTTCGCCGCATGATCAAAACAGAAGACACACTTCACAAGACGGACTTTTCCCATCTAAACAGTGTGGATTTCGCAAGGCGAGAACTCCTTTTACTCATGATTGCAATGGATACCCAGCCCTTTGGTGCCAAAGAAGCCTGGGACCAGTGGCGGATCCTCGTCCCTGATTTCAATGGGGTCACCGCGACTGAAATATCGCTGCTACCTGCGGCCTGGCGAAAAGCACTAGCTGCTGGCGCAACCGATCCGGACTCTGGGCGGTTGCAAGGCCTACAGCGCCGTGCGTCAATGAATGCAACCGCGATTATCGCTGGGGCCGTAAGCGTTCAACAATCTTTGCTGCAGCGCGGAATCCGTTCGGAGATTACAGGTGGGGCAGCGGCTGCGCTCATGTATACAAATTTGTCACGCTGGCCCTTGCCTCAGGCGGAGTTGTGGATAGATCGCAAGAACCGTGACGCAGCAATTGCTCCCGACACTGCAAGCGAGTTGGGGCGAATCATAGGTCGCCACCAATTATCAATCGGATGGGCTTCCGGTAAGTCAATTCCAATTACCTTGGCCTGGCGACAGGTTGACCGATCCCTTAAAGAATCCCATTTCTGCGAAACACGGGAGATTCAATGGCAGGGACGGAAGTTACTTGTCACCGCTCCAGCGGTCACAGCCATGGATATTCTCATCAAAACTTTATCCACGTCACGCCCAGGTGTTAGCGACTCTCTCGTGGCCCTATTCGACGTACATTTATTGTCCCAAGATCCAAATTTCAATCGAGACTTCTTTCTCCACTTACGTAGAACTAGCAAATTTAGCGGGATAATCAGTTCGCATGCACGATCGTGCATTAAAATCTTGCCCAAAGATTTAGCCGGACTTCTTATGGATTCAAGCGAGATCTTCGGCGGTGACAAATCTCCTACGAAACGAACTCCTAGTCAGATGGGACAAGATTTTATGGCTCAGTCATTCCCACGAATTTCTCACATAGTTATTCGCACACTTTCATGAATACAGATTCATGAGCACAGGGACTACGCACTCTTCGGATAAAAAGGTCGTGCTGTGTGTACCTCGTTGGTGTGGACTAAACGACTCACTTGTTCAGATTTGGTTCGCGCATCAGTTCGCTACTTCGCATGGGCGGCAGTTGCTCATCGATACGCGCATTTCAGGGTTATGGGACGATCTCGATAACTACCTGGATCTGCAAGTTGCCACCAAAGTTGGTCAGGTACCCATTACCCTTCGAGTAAGCGATTCTGATATCCATCACTTGAACAAAAAGCGCGCGTACCCTCGCCTTTTTAAAAATCGACTGGATTTCATGCATAGGGAAATTTTTCTCAGGGCAAGTCTTGAGGAAAAGCGGTCGAAGCTCGGAAGAAGCATCGCTTGTGTCTCCCATTCACTCTTTGACCGCACACCGTCTGACTTCCATTGGGGAGTCTCTCGTCGAGCGCATTTCCTTATCTTCCTCATGTTATCTCGAAGGCGAAATGCGGCTAATCGACTTAGTGCGTCTGCAAACCAGCCAGTAATTGTCCACCATAAATCAGGTGGCGGTCGTGAATCTCTGCAAACACTGAAACTGTTTTCATTTGCGCCGACACTGAAACGTGAAGTTGGAAAGGCGTTGAATTTTTGTGGCACTGATTTTGATGCGATTCATATCCGAAACACTGACATGAAGACCCACTATGTCGAATTCCTTTCCAATTCACGAAAACGCCTGGCTGGGCGACGTGTCCTTGTTTGCAGTGACGACGCCGAAGTGATCAATGCGGCTCGAGAACAATTATTTGAGAGCGACGTTTTTACCGTGACCAAAACCGAAGCCACTAATGGCTCGCCACTCCACAAATTAGGCAGTGATCGCACTCCCGAACAACGTCGCCTACTTAATTTCAATATGTTGATCGATCTGATCTGCCTGTCACAAGGCCGCGAACTACTCCTTGCTAGATCCACGAACGGACAGTTATCAGGGTTCTCAGCTCTAGCTCAATCTCTTCATGGTCGATCCGACATCGTCCAACAACTAATAAAAGAATAGACTTTAAGTCACAATCTAGGGCAACAAGAAACTCAACCGACAAAGTAAAAACTAGGAGCGGCATGTCCACCGAAGGTTTGCTAAGAATCAATACCCCAAACGTTGTCGGCGAGGAATTCGAAGGTGAAGTTGTGGTCGTCAATCTAGAGTCTGGGTGTTATTTCAGTTTGATGGGAAGCGCCAAAGAAATTTGGAACAACCTGGCGCAGGCAAGCGCCTCGCCTGCGTCCATCGTTGCCGCACTCGAGCGCGGTCTCGATTGCTCCGGGCATGATGTGGCCAGCATTGTTCCACCGTTTCTCATCGAGATGGTAAACCTCGAACTCTTGGTATTCGATGAACGAGAAAATACCCCAGGAAGTGTTGCACCTGAAAGGTCCAAAGCCGAAACTCGCCAACTGTTTGAGGCACCCAGAGTTGAGACCTTCAACGATCTCCAGGACATTCTCCTTCTTGATCCAATTCACGACGTCGATGAAGCTGGATGGCCCATGGCTTCACCCAACGACCTAACGCCCCAGTGAATCCGCGCTAGTGGAATCCTTCGGTAAGGCATTCAAAAGCGCTACTGACCTAGCGTTTGAAACTGTAGAAGATGTCCACTCCGTGGAGTTGGTAATCGCGAACATTTCTATTCGACTGAGTGCTACTGACTCGACCTTGCTCGAGGTTTTTACGGACTCCTTGACACAACACGTCGTTCCTGACTCGACAGCTACCTTGCACAAAGATCGAACAGCTGAAATCAGGATTTGGTCATCTAGGGCTACTGGCGTCGGTCGACCTGAATTGCCCGCAGCTATTCGTCAGCGGATAATCGCTCGACGTGCGGACCTTGCCCCGGGTGCTGACTATCAAATCGATTTTGATCCAACCGGGCGCATGCTTACATTGATGGATCCACGTTCAGGAAATGTTGACGTGTGTTTAACAGACATCAAAAGCTTGCCGCAATGGGAGAGGGCGGCTCCGCTACGTAGTGCCCTCGGTTGGATCCTTCGTCGCAATGATCGCTACCTGATTCACGCCGCGGCCGTTTCAAATACCACCGGCGCGGCTCTATTGCTTGGCGCAGGTGGGGCCGGTAAATCAACCACTTCATTGAGGTGCCGGCAAGAGGGTATGGGCTTTATCGGTGACGACATTTGCATAATCGCACCGGAATCCCCTCCGAGGGTTTTCAACCTATATGGATCCGCCAAGACAGTTTGGTCCGATCGCGGGCGATTCCCAGATTTAGATCAGTATCTCGTTACCGATCCAACACTTTGCGAATACAAAGCCGTTTACTCAATCAACAGAATCCCTGATCACCGGATCGTAAATAGCAGCGCATTGTGTGTCCTTATTTTCATTGATCGAACTCTCCCCGTTGGAAGGTCTGAGCCGGTTGACCCCGCCAGGGTAGTGGCTACCGTAGCCAGTAGCACGGCTTCCTTTCTTCCAGGCAGTGGTCGACCCATGCTCGCCGCATTGAGTGAGATTGCACGGCTCTTGCCAGTTATTCGACTTTCAGTCGGTCAAGACCCAGTCCGAGTTGCACAACTAATCAATTCCGCAATCGACCGCAATGCACCCTCAGTCCTAAGTGATGCAAGTGCACGTTGAGGTCCTTCATGTCATCCAACAATTTGGCCACGGTGGTGCAAGCCGAGCACTGACGGCACTCATCGATGGATCCGACACCGCTACTCATCGGGTGGTTTCCCTCATTTCAGCCACTGCGTCTGGGCGAGCTGAACTTTCGGCCAGAGGGATTGATCTAATTGAACAACCTCAGCGGCACAGGCTGGAGTCACTAATCAAGCAGTCCGACATTGTTCATGTTCACTTTTGGAATACACCTGAGCTTTACGCGTTCATGTCAACACCGATTTCAGCGAGAGTAGTCGTTTGGTCGCACGTGGCTGGCAACACTGCACCACACGTGGTTACACCAGAAATTGCGTCATACGCTGATCTATTGGTTTCAACAGGGCGCCGATTCACCGATCTCTGCGAAAAAGGTCTCGTGATAAAGCCTCGAACTCCGCATAAAATCGCCAATAAACAGCGACAAGTGCGGGAGTCAAGGCCATTTACAGTTGGGATCTTTGGGACTTTGGACTCGACTCGTAGCGAGGCAAGTGCCTTCGACGCATTCGTTACTGCAGATTTGCCTCACGCCAATCTTCTCGTTGTAGGTGCGGGGGACCTTCCTCCTATTTGGCATGCCCGGGCAGAGTCGCTCAAGCTACTTGACCGAGTCGAATTCACGGGCTTTGTTCGCAATATAGAATTCCAACTTACTCGCATGGATGTCCTGCTGCACATGATGCGCACGGATTCATTTGCCACTTCAGATCTTTCCATTCAAGAGGCGCTCATGGCCGGTGTTGTACCTGTAATAACAAGTGGCACTGCAGTAACCGAACTAGTGAGAGACGGCGTCGATGCCCTTGTCGCCGTTGACTCTCACGAGTGCGTGCGTCACTTGCAGACTCTCTATCACGATCCACGCCTTGTTCAAAGCTTGAGTACCGAAGGGATTCGAAAGTCTCACTCTGAATTCAACCCGAAAACGAGCGCGCGCGAATTTGAAATGTTATACAAAGAATTAATTGAGCTGCCCAAACGAACACACAAAATTTCGCTGAATGGCGCAGCTTCGGGTGCTCACTCGTTTATGGCCACGTTGGGCTTAAGGGCCGAAATCTTTATGGTTTCTGCAGAACGTGAGGCTGGTTGGCAAGATGCCGATGAAACTATTGCAGCAAGCCCACCCGCTTTGATAGGTGCAGGTGCTGGCGGGATTCTTCATTATCGCGGTTACTATCCAACTGATCCAATACTGCGATATTGGGCTGGGCTTGTTTTCGCTGCACAGGGGAGGACTGCTTTAGCCGCGGCCGAGTTCGCCGCTGCAACAAACACAGGCTTTCCAGGCGCTAAAGATCGCCTCACGAGAATTCTTTATAAGCGAGCTTTTGAATGAATGCCATCACCGTGATCCTCGCCACACGCAATGCGGCTACCTTCATTACAGAAGCGCTTGCAAGTGTCGCCACGCAGACGATTGCTCCCCGTAAGATTTTGGTTGTTGACGCTGATTCAACAGATGGCACACAGGAACTTGTCCTTCGCATGTCGAACACTCAATTGCAACGACAAACTGGGCAGGGTTTGTGGCAGGCCTGGAATCAGGCGATAGGGCAAATTTCAACTCCCTTTATCGCCATTATTGACAGTGATGACTTCTGGGAACCAAATGCCCTCGAGATACACATGGCAGCGTTCAGACACAACCCTGCGGCTGTAGTCAGTATTGGCCGTACTCGCTTCTTCTCAAATTCTGAGGCACTTCCAGCTGGCATAAGACCAGACATTCTCAACGGAAGTCACCGCGGAGCCGTTCCAGGTGCGACACTATTTCGAAAAGAAGTCTTTGACACGCTGGGTCTCTTCAGAGAAGACCTAACAACAGCGTCAGACATTGATTGGTTTCTTCGCCTCCGACAATCTGATCTTGCGGTCGCGGAACCTGCTGAGGTTGTGCTTGCAAAACGAATACACCCCGACAATCTAGGCGGCGTTTTCGCACGCCAACGACAATATGATCAGGATCTGATTCGTATTGCTCGAGAGTCAATCCAACGAAAAACGAAAGCGACCGATGGGGGTAACCAGTGAACACCTCTATTTTGGTGAATGATTACCAAATCAAGCCAAATTCCACCCGACGAGATTTGGCCTTAGCCTTTCGCCAGTCATTAAAGGATTCATATGGCCTAGCGGTGGCTAAGCTGGGGCTCTCTGAGCAAGCAATGCTGTCGTATCCATTCCTGCTTGAGAGGTGCGTTTCGGAACGCCAAGTTACCGCCCTCACAATACAAACACGACGACATGCTGCTGCCCAAATTGGTGTCTTTCCTAACGACATCAATTCGATTCTCAAATTTTCGAAACTTCACGCGAATGCTGCTCGTTCGCTCGACTTCGTTGGAGTGTTTTCCGGTCGGCTCGAAGCTGATCTCTTTAATTTTTTGGATTATCAAGGCAAGACTTTGTCAATTCTTGACTTTGAACCAAATCGTTCTATCCCTGACGACATTGCGTCGTGCTACCTGCCCGAGTTTGAAGGCAAGCGCGTTCTTATTGTCTCGTCAATTGCCGAACTTCTTTGCAGACGAGCTAATGCAGACACCTTCACAGCAACATGGGCGAAGACTGGAAAACCGTGGTTCAACCCTGCACAGGTATCTTGCTTACAATTCCCGTACACGTACGACAAGGACACCCAACATCGATTTGGAAGTTCGACAAATCTTCTTGAGTGGATTATTGAACGTATCGATCCGCAAACTTTTGACGTCGCACTAATTGCAGGTGCCAGCCTCGGAGTTCCCATAGCTGCTGCGATCAAAGATCTAAATCGCAGTGCCATTGCTCTTGGGGGTGCGTTGCAGGTCCTTTTTGGGGTAGGTGGCAAGCGGTGGCGGGAAGATCCGATATGGGTACAGAACTACTTTACGGAGG
>Ga0105052_10006935_pt1 | contig 11272 bp, 13 predicted proteins | sample FRY03_FD_78094 | JGI IMG/M metagenome (GOLD analysis project Ga0105052, IMG submission 78094) | Freshwater microbial communities from Lake Fryxell liftoff mats and glacier meltwater in Antarctica - FRY-03 | ecosystem: Environmental > Aquatic > Freshwater > Ice > Glacier meltwater ... | reverse complement strand
TTGACATATCTGAATGACGTGATAACACATTATCACGTCATCCAGACATCTTCAAAAGTGCATCAAATAACACGGCCTTGCAACAGCAAGACACGCATATGAATGACGCATTCATGTGAAGGTTGTCATTAAAGACCGCACGAAAAGCTCCTGGTCATAAATAAGCTGTTTCGTATACGGCTCATTCATGGGAAGGAACCCAATTTCCGATGGCGCTATTGTAAGAATATGCCGATTCACAGGCGACGCCGTGCGCCAGGTTTTTATGCCCACTGGCGCAGTGGATGTGTAGATCGGTGCGCTTACATAGTCTCGGGGGTCTTTAGCAAAGTTCTGCTGCCCATGAAGCACTGGCAAATCTGTGTGAAACACCTCCCGAGCATCGATCGAGACAAAATATGATATAAATGCACAAGTCAGCTTTCAGCAATAAAAACAGATAACGCATCCGCCCGCCCCTATGAATCATATTCAAATATTTAAGGGCTGGCCCTCCCTAGATGCCCCTTCGAAAGTGGTACAACTGTGGTACAAAACATTTCCATCTGACCAGCGTGGTCAGGTGGAAATGAAAAAACCAACTAGATTGAGAAACAAAGCCAGTACCGCATGATCTTGTGCGGAGGATCAGATTCTGGAGAATAAAAATCTGCGGAACATGATTTTAAATATTTGTACTGAACGATAAGTAAAATACTTTTGAGGAATCTATTTACCTATAATACATAATTGATTGGGTCAGGCGGATTGTGAGTCACAAAAAGCTAAGCCCCCCAAAAAATTGTCTACGCATACAGCAGTGAGTACAATCGTTTGTTTGCCGTCACAGGTGACGGTAAAAAAACGATTGCCGTGACAGTGTGACAGTGAGGTTTGGGAAAAATGCAGTTTTTGCAACAATCATATATTACCTGCGGTAAAATTGGGAGTAATTGTATATGATTGCTTTTTGGCATCTAAGAGCAGGGCAGAATGCACGCACCAGCACTTTACTCATAGACTTCTTTCTAAAAGCGTTTCCGCATCTGTGGTCCGTCTTTTATTCGCAGTAGCAGAATACAATGCACTGAACGATACCTCCTGTCCATCCATCCGCCTCTCCGTAGACCTGCACCACTGAGATTCCGCACTGCTGTGCTTAATGACCTCGTGGATGGCTTTATTGCACAGTTGGGCCTTGGATGGCCCGTAGTTCACCGTGATAGTCCAAGGCACTTCTTGGAGTTGGAAGTAGGCTGTTAGGTTGAAAGCCAAAGAGTGGGGGGGTTGGCACCAAAAGCATTGACTGTGGTACACCACTCACGTATTCCAGAGATAATTTGTGTAGCATTTGTCGTGTCATAACATTAGGAGAATTTGCAGACGGACTGATGTAAGTAAAAAATGGGCACGTGTTGACGTCAATAGACCTGATGTGATGGCTCGCATGTTACACACATAATTGAGAGTGATGTCGCGCACAGGTCCACCAAAGGGAATTGCGGCGCCCACACTGCGTTTATATGGCAAAGGTGAGGATGTGCCGTGGTGGCACTTTTTGCGCACCGTTTCAGCTCGTTCGTGCCGAGCCATGAGCGAGTTGTTTAAAGGCTGCGTTCTTTTGTGCTTGATTCTGGGCAATTATTTCAGATTGATTCAGAGCGCAGGGTAGGGCGTGAGCATGTTTGTTGAATTCGATTGACAATTATACGTACTCTCTGATTTCTTTCTCCCTCTCAAAGGATACCGGTGCGAAAGCAACAAGCGCTTGTCTCTCCACAGCTCAAACCCGTCGCTGTGATCACCGTGACTACCTGCAGAGACACGTGTACTGCTAGATTCCGTGTTGGAGCCACCCATCAGCATGAATCATGAGCACGAGGCATCAAATGCTGAAATTTTCCAACTCATCAAGTGCATGGACCGTGACTCGTCGAAGTCACGGTCCAGTTCGTCAATAACTAAAAAAACTTGAATTTTGATGTATATGTATACACACACAAAAAACAAAATGAATACAGCTGAGCCAAACTAAAATGATACCTGACCCTCTCCACTGCCATGAATTTGGACCGCCCAAATTCTTCTCCAAAACTTTCCCTAGAAACATGGATTTCTTTTCATGCTCCTAGGACAGTCCTAGAGACACAGGGATCATCGTTCGTTGCACCTACCACTGCTAAAATTCACGCACATCATTTGATGTCCACAGCGTTGCTGTCTTGCCGAAGACCGCTACCACGTCCCCTTTCGCAATATCTTGTGTCGTGATCAGTTCAGCCTCGGATGCGTCCAGCCTGTAATCTCGAATTACTTCTTTTTCCCCGTTCACACATTAAAGTAATTTGCCACATCTGCATGTTGGTTGGCACAGCAAGTGTAGACCCCGCCGTAGATGGCAGGACTCTCGATTAAACTCAACCTGTTCCCGAGGCTTTTCCCTGCTCGCCACCCCCACTCAGAGACGCACGATCATAATCATGAATCTCACAGTGAAAATGAAGCCCTACCTCATGTAGTTTTTTCGTCAACGTAACTGCCTCTTCTCGACCACAACCCCAACAGAATCGATATGCCTCTAAATGATCTTGCGACAGCTGCAATTCCTGTGCCGCTTGTCTTGCTACATCTCGTATCACGGTGTCTGGGCGCACCTGTATACAGATCAAACGAGATTTTTTGCCTGACCATTCATATCTGCTTGGTTAGGAGAGCGTATCGTGATGTTGAAAGGTCTGCTTGAGATGAGTGCAATATATTTCCGCCATACTCCCCAACTACCCTCGATTTGTCGACGAGGTGCAGAGATAAAATTATGGATCCACAGTTCGCCAAGAATAGCGTCTGTCTATCTCCATAGTCAAGACATGTAGCTAATGGGTCCGTGCGTTCGCAAATACTCCCTACCCCTCCAGACGCTCGTGCTAAAAGTTGGATCACTCCGTAATCTTGCAATCGAATTTCCTCCAACGTGCTTGCCAGATCATGTGAAATTCTCGTGAAAAATGAAAGATAGTGAGCACTGATGCTGTTAGGTGACAAGCGAAACAGGGCTGCGGCCTTGTTAAGGATGCCCACCGCTGTTGCGTTCGTGTGCACCGTAATAAGTGCGTATTGTTGTCGTAGGTGAGGGGGGGGGTAGATGAAGTCTGAGAAGCTTTGTTGTACCTGCCTCATCACGGACACTACCAACCCTCACCGTATTTTTGTCTACCACATCTGATTCAGGATCTGTGCCAGCCAGCACTGCTATCATAGCTGAATCTACTGGAGCCGCTACCGATACCCTTCCTGTCATCAGCTAGAGCTCTGGTTGGCTCCAGTGCCACTTTATCTGTACCCAGCATCAAAAAGTGGCTGAGTTTACCCGAGCACTGTCACCCACAGGAATTGGTGTGCATCACCAGCACTTTCAAACATTACTTGAAACAGACCGTGGAACATCTGCCACGTTATTCAAGATCATTGAACGTCATTCAAGATCATTGAAATTATGTCCATCCTACCAGTTGCCAAACGTCAACTATACTCATCAACGACACAGTCACGGATACTGGCAGTCCTCTCATGGTAATTACAATGCGTACTGGTTGGCGCCAAGCCCTTAGCACTGTTCCTCAAGAAAAGGGCATCCAGAGCCCTGGCTACTGCTGTTACATCTTCTGTAATCAAAAGGGAAAATCCACCCCAGTTGAACTCGCTGTCACAAGCGTTAGACCCTGCTGGATCTGACTTGGCCTCAGCGTTCACCCGCACTGTTGTCGTGGACTAAGTCAACGACCCCGCTGCCATCCGCTGAAACTTTGACTGGGGTCAGGGACATTAGGCCGCTCTCAACTTTAATGGAGAGCCTAGTTCTCAGCGTTCAAAGATGGTACCCACAGGACTCACTATCGAGAATCATCTGTGGTGCGTCCTTGGCGCAGTCTTGGCTCACGGCAGATATACCTAACCCACCAACTACTGCGTTTTGAAAAGATCTGTTACCATCACCAACGTCTTCATAAATACTGTTAACCCTCTCCACTCCACTTTCTTTGGGCTGAAGCAACAATCTACACAAGTTATCAAGCCCATCCATTACACCCTGTGCAGCCGACAGCAATGACTCATACCAGCAAGGTGATCAACCCGTTAATCCAGGATCTTTTGCAGCATGATTACATGAGTAAGAGGCCTCGACCTGGGCCATTACACAAAATAGCCCACTCGAGTCTGAAACATTCATCGTCCTTTCCGGGGTCGAGGTTTACACTTCACACCAGTCGCGCCATCCACATGAGCTAGTCTGTGCCAGCCTTGCACCCATCATGCCACTTGAGTCTACCATTGGTGCGAGTAAAGTTGGAATGCACACATTTAGTGTGAACAAAATTGGTCCGCGATAAGTAGGAGCAGCTTAGGAGGCATTGCGAGATCCTGTTTTTTTCCTTTTCCTATAATTGTTCCGGGCTGTTCTGGGCTGCTCGCTGTCCTGCCTCCTACTTCTCTCGCCTGTCACCTGTTCCTTTGCTTCCACTGGCCAATCAGTTAACACTCCCTAACTGCGAGAGATTTTCCAACACCAACCTTTTCGCCCATTACTCTCTGACTGTCAGCTTGCCTGCTCAATTCAATTTTGGTTTTTTCTGTGACCAGATCTTTGACCATCTGCAAGCTGTCTTGACGACTATTGTTGACTTATTTCTTTGCACATCACATTTCACCTTCCATAGCCATCCGAGCTCACTCTTCTTATCCCATCACAATGCCACAGTTCACCTTCTTCAACTGCTTCAGAAAACTTGTCATTCGCAAAATTCATATCCTCAATTGAGTGATCTCCCAAAGTTTTCAGCCGCATTATTTGATTCCCACCTTCAACAGCGTGGTCTCGCGTAGTTTCAGCAGCATCATCAACAGTACCCCTGCCATCGAGGCCGTCCCTTCCTGCACCAACACATCCATCACCATGAAAGCCGCTGCCGCCGTGTTCATCTCCATCGCAGGCACCTTCATGACAGCCAGTATCAGCCTTGATGCCACCCCAACCACCTGCAACACTCCCAATGCCCACCACCAGTGCGTCGCCCGCTGTGTTGCGAGCCTCATCACCACCATAACTGCTGCCATCAACACGATGTGCCGTCTACACCCATACCGTCCCTGATGCTGCTGGCACTCCCACCGCTATTACTGCCCCCACAAGCAGCGCCTTCAGCTGCATTTGCACTGTCCCAGACACCTCCATTATAATGGTCGCTGTCGTCACTGTTGCTAATCCCTGCCAAACCATGATCATCATTGAAGGTGTCACAGTCATTGACCATCACTACCACTATTGCTGTTGCTATCACTGCTGTTTCTTCGGCTTTGCCTGCTTGCATCATCACCGCATTCATTATAGTCATTTTCATGCTACCACTATGCCCCTCTCCATCGCAAACGCTTTGATCCTCGTTGCAGTCTTGTGACAGACATGTGCTCTGCTTGACCAACTCGTATTTGTCTTCCTCTCCATGACCTTCGCTACAACTGCCGTCGTGTTCATTTCTATTGTCGGTACCTTTATCACAGCCACTGTCTCGCGACTTTGGTAACTGGTTATAAACGATACTACAGCAAATATATAGGCACGTTGCCCTAGCTACTGTTGTGTTTCCTTTTTCTCCATCTGCCACTGCACCTGTATTTCTTTTCTTCGATCATACAAGTGGTTGACTTTTACTTTCATACATTCTCCTGTATCCCATATAAACTTGTCTTTATGTACACATCCATTTCTATTCAAATATCTGTTATCATAAATATTTACATACCTAAGATTTGATGCAACATATTTTAAAATGTTACAACACAATTCAGCACATAGCAGCACCGTACGACCCGTCACCATATATAGCATGCAGAAACGCGCTGATACCCGCTTCAACCAACCTGAACATACTATGACACATTGAAACCTTTGGCACCACTCTGTAACACCCTGTGCCACCTTACTGCACATTACCACTTCTTTCTGGTCTTTTTTTTCCTATTTTGGCTGCCACATCCATTGACGTAGCACGTTACAGTGTGCAGCAACATGCATCAACACGCTGTGGCGCTCTGCAGCACGCTTCCCGCCTGCTAAACTGTCAGCTATTGACCCGCCGAGTTGCAACAACTCCACACACTGCAACACACAGCAACTCATCACAACACGCTGCAGCGCACTATAACACGCTGGAACACATTGACATAACCCACAACATAATACAACATACCACAACACCCTGAAACATATTGTACCTCGTCTCCTTGTTTTTTTTTCTCACCCTCCTTTTCAGCCATTGTTGTGATTTTACTGATGGGTATAGCTGAGTCTTGCCAAGTCTTTCGACACTCTGCAAGCTTTTGCATCACTCTGTCCCTTCCTTCTCGTTTCTCCTCTTTGCCTTTTCCTTCAGCTACTGATGCACTTCTGACAGAGGATATAGCTGTGCCTTGAAAGGCTCCGAGTTGAATCCAGCAATTCAGTCACGGTCCATTATATGCTCATGAAGGCTCCCCATCATTAAATCTTTCTTGGGGGAGTTCCAGCATCCCGAGGCCCTCCTCTGACGACAAATCCACCGTTGAGTGTTTCCTTTTCCTTTCTTCAAGCTCAGAGAGGATTCTTGCTAAGTGTTCCTGCGCTGGGTTCCACCGTTTGATTGCGTCCGTCAGTAATGTACATTTGTAGCCTCCTTCACACAGCCCGAACTCTAATACTGGGCACTCTATCTTCCATGTTTTCTCGAGCACAAGTGTGCCAAGTGCTGTATCGAAAACACTTTCGTGTGCTTTGCATTTTTGTTGGTCAAAACCCGAAGAGCCTCGTTGTCATACGTATTCGGTTGACAGATTTTTGCCAAATAATATAATTGCGTGTCAACCATTGCAATGAACTCTGTCGTCAGGGAATACTCATCGTCCTTCTTGACCCAATCTGCAATTAAAAATAGTGGTAGAATTTTTCTCTGTATCGCATGAAGAGTGTATTGCGCCTGCTGTTTTAGGAGCTCCAAGATATCAGCCTCAAAGATCTAGTCATCCAGCATTTCTTAAACCTCGTCAGAATTAAGGGTCTTTCTAAACTACAGTTCAGTACGGGCCAAATCATCAAAGTTTGTTCTGGATATCGCTGCAATATGACCATTTCATATGGGAATGATAGCGAGTCTATTAGCGACGATTCCCTGCTGGCACATTGTGCCAAGGACTGCTGGTGCTTGCCTCTCAGAATAGGCAATTTTATGTGATAGGCAGACCTCATGGAAAATTTGAATACACCAACACAAAGATACCCAAATAGTCCATATGTGATAGACAGACCTCATGATAAATTTGTATCAACCAACACAAAGATACACAAATAGTCCATAGGTATTTCGTGCACTGTAATAGTAAATAAAAATTTCAGACACTGTAATACATAAACGTATCCAGAAAGGTATTGATTCTTTTTACGAGCAAATATCTCATTTGCTACACAAAAGGCAAATACCTTTCCAAATTGGTTTCAATACAAGGTCAACACTGGATTGATAAAGCGCACAAGTAAATCACAGCCTCAAAGGTGAAATAGATATGGTACTAATCACTGGCATATTGGCCGGCGTGAATGTACATCTTAGAGTGATATAAAATGTGTCAATTTTTTTACCGAATCATACCACACCTATTTATCAACAAGACAACCAATTGTGCTTGTCTGCAACATGCATAGCTGATTTAAACTTGTGGTGATTTAGTTGGTGAAATCGACTTTGAAATCTGATTATTAAACATAACAATAAATCACACGCATAATTGACGTGTAAATTCCTTTATTCGGTTGACGTGCATTAAAGTTTTATTATGCTAACAACAAAGTGTCAATTCCAGTGTGAGTATAAAAATACTGGATGATGATGATTGCTTTTATTACTTTAAAAGTGTTTTATTATCGTTAATTGAAAGTCTATGTAGCTCGGATTCAAATCCTCAGTTATAGATTTACATCGTTGCAATCTGAGACGATGTAAAACTAGCTTAGTTGGTCAGAGCGCGGGACTGCTGGTCCCAAGTTGACCGGTTCGAATCCGGCAAAAACTCCAAAAATCGAGAACTCAAACCTTATATTTTGAGCACATAAAGCTTCTAGTAAAGCTACTGGACTATTTTTTACGAAGTAACAACAGCATCATTAATCAAAATTGCATTTCTTTTTTAGAAGGAAAAATATGTTAAGCTGCCTCCCAGCATATATGATTAAAATGTGTACCGTGTGCCGTCGTGTATACGAATACGTATATGCCGAGATTTAGTCTATCTGGACTCTTCGGGCCCTCCAGGTGTCTTGTCACGACCCTGGGGCTGACATAATGTGAGGTACTTGAGTACCTAATATGCAGTGTGTGTGTGTGTGTGTATACACACACTGATATCCTCATACACTTTCGCCCGCGTCAAAAAATAGACGAAACACAGAGAACACCCCCATCTCTTCTTTTATCAAAAATACCCACCACGCCAAGCAACAAGCGCATTCCATAGACTAGATCAACCTCCCCACCTTCGTCTTCAACTTTAATGCCACTATTGATTAACGAGCGCATGTGCACACCCTGCAGCCCTCGTGTATGCAAATGTGTATGCTGATGTCAAAAACAGCTGTGTAACGTACCCATCTGCATATGCAATGGTGCTCAAGACACCTGTTTAGTGCACGCCAGACCGAGGCTCACCGCAAAAAGTGAATGTACACCTGCGCAAGCGCGCCTGTGTGACGGTGCAGCCAATTCTTCAAAATGAAAACATTTGCGAATCTGTTTTCGAGAATCTTGAATTTTCGTTCTGATCGACAACAAACAAAACATATTCAGTTGGCTTTAGCTGAATCAAACGTCCAACGCAGAGGATGCTGGTTGAAAATTCCAATTGACTGCACAGCCCCTGCACTTCAGTCCATTCAATCTTCTGATTGATATTTGCTTTTATTACTTGAAAAAGTAATTTAGTACCCTTGCTTAAGGTTCTACGTACATCAAATCAATTTAGATTTGAGTTCCAGGTATTTTGGTGTTTTGCTGGAATCGAACCGATGACCTCGAGATTGACAGTTTCGCGCTCTGACCAACTGACCTGGTTTTACATTGTCTCAGATATGTATTTGTCACCGCGCCCCATTATCCTGTCACGGTCTGAGAAACCATCAAAATTCACGCAAGCCCATCACGCAGCTTCAGCTACATTATTGCACAGGCATCTCTGATCATACACTTTGGTGCGGTGCCCATCAAGCGAAGCAATGGCTAAGCTTGGCCACGGAGCTCATCCATAACAACTCGAAAATTCTGTTTTCTCCATTTGTTTTACGTGCATTTTTTTCGGGGAAATAAAAGAATAATTATCGACCCATGATGCCTTATTTTCCAAAACAAAATGCACAAAACTATTTTTACAAGTTGCCAATTGCAGGAAAGGCAGGGCTTCATGAAAATGCTTTTGCAAATTTATCATTTCTAGCAGATGATAGGCAGGCGCAGCACAAACACGTTCCAGCAGAGCCGGCAGGGCAATGTTCTGGACTCCTTCCCTTGCACGCATGAAACTATCCCCTCGGGGAAGGACACGAGCATGCAAACACGGCCCTTGGGCCTGTGCAGGGGACAGAGCATGGAAGGAGCTGCAGGGAAAATACTGGGAACAGGGATGGCTCCAGCAGTGGACTACAATGAAACAACCAGAGCAACCACAAAAGGCCTTGCCTCCAATGAACAGCCACCACAGCACATCATGGCTGTTCATGGCGAAAAAGTGCGGAGAACTGGCGAAATTTAGGGCACAAGCGCCCTGAGACCAGATGCATTAACATGAGGCAGCACGGGACATTGACACCACGCAGGGCACAAAGACGTCACAAACCACAACACAGTACAGCAAACGCCAACGAGACAAGAGCAACAGCTCAAGAAACACACTCTACACTGCTGAAATCCTCCAACTGGCTAATTGCTGCCACAAGGAGGAGGCAAGGGCAACAACTTCATGCATGGCATGGCACGCCCAGCAGGAGGTCTCAAGTTGCGCCACCAATCCCAATAGCGATGCCACTCAGCCTCGACCACCAGCGTTGCCGACAGAAGCGTGACCATGTGAGTGCAATACAGACAAGGCCAAACAGCCAAAGAGAGATAAGGTCTTCCTAAACACAACTCACAGCTGAGAAGTATGGCCCCAATCTGTTAGCGCGCAGCCAAAAAATGTGGGCGTGTGTTTACACGAGTGCGTGCGCATGTGCAGGTGTGTTCGCGCGTGTGCGTACGTATGCATGCATGTGCCTGTATGCATGCATGTGTCTGCGTGCGTGCTTAGCGCGTGTGCGTGCGTATGCATGCATGTGCGGGTGTGTTTGCACATGTGCGTGCGCATGCATGCGTGTTCATGTGCGGGTGCGTGTGTGCGTGCGTGGTCGGGCCCACGCGTGCCAGGGTGCATGCGTGTCTGTGCGCGCGAGCTTTACGCGTCATGTGCATGTGCATGCGCATTCTCGCGCGGATGCGCGCACGCGTATGCGTATGTGCCCTGATGAGGGAATACACTTGTATATGTATGTGCGCGTGCACGAATAAGTGCATGTATAATATACACGAGCATATAAAAGCGGCGCGTGTTGTCTCATAGGAACAACACCTGCAGACAGGAGGGGGGCAACCCTGTAGATTTTATATATATATATATCTCTTTCTTTCCTCTCCCTCCCCTCTCCCCCTTTCTCTTTCATGACATCATCATGTCTCTGTATAATATGAACACACATATATAAACCTATATCAGTATGAACTCTCTCATATGTGACTCCTTCAACCCTTACACAGAAACTGCCATAGCAAGGGCACATTTGTGTAGTTACGAAACTTGAATGCCAAAAAACTTAACACAAAAGTGCGAGCTGTGTTGAAATGAGCTGGCCAGACAAGGACAAAGATCGAGGAGTATGTACAGGCCCACCGCACTCCTACCATGACAAGTGTACATTTGTGTAATTACGGGCTTTGAATGCCAAAAAAATCAACACAAATGTGCGAGCTGTGTTAAAACGGGACTTGAATGCCAAAATTTAACACTGCTTTCACGTGCGCGGGTAGGGGGGGCCACTGCCCACGGGGCTGGCCTTAAAGAGGGAACAAGGCAAGGGTGGACCATTAACAGGCAGGTTTTTAAAACTGCCTGTTAGTAGTTTAAAACTGCCAGATAGATAACTGGTTGGGTTAACATGGGTTTTTAAACTGCCCGTTAACTAGCAAGA
>Ga0105052_10006933_pt1 | contig 11274 bp, 4 predicted proteins | sample FRY03_FD_78094 | JGI IMG/M metagenome (GOLD analysis project Ga0105052, IMG submission 78094) | Freshwater microbial communities from Lake Fryxell liftoff mats and glacier meltwater in Antarctica - FRY-03 | ecosystem: Environmental > Aquatic > Freshwater > Ice > Glacier meltwater ... | reverse complement strand
GCAGGGTTGCACGGCAGTGGCGCTGATGGCAGAGCATGACGACGCAAGACGGAAGTGTCATCGAGAAATATTCCCCGCCAAAAACAAAACACTGAATTGACTAAATTAAACTCCCGCTATCCAGCTCTCGAGGAAGTGAAAACTGCGGCGCAATTGCCCGATCACTGCCGGAAGTGGGATTCTGGTGCGTGCCTCAGAAGCTTGCCCTTCTGTGCAGCTGCTGATGCAGGATGCAAGCAGCTGCAGGCTCCTGCAGAGCATGCACACAAGCAATCAAATTTGTACCATCGTTCCATAGTGTACATCACACAGCTGCACTTGTGTGCGGTCGCACAGTGTGATGCGCTGCATTGGTGTGCGGTCCCCCGACTATGGGCGCGTTCTTTGGCTCCTTCAGAAGCAGAGTAGGATGTACATTTTATCGCCGAAGAACGCGTCAATGTAACGAGGGAAAAGGCAGGAGGAGACAGCTGTGCGCAGCATGTTAGATGTCGAATCATGTTATCGTTTTGGCCGTTGCGACAGATGTTGTTCCTTGTGCTGATTATGAACTCTGCTCAGATCAAGATCGTCACTCTGAACCTACTGAGGTGCCAGAGGAGTGGCAACGGCTGATGCAAACAGGTATCGTGCTTCGAAGGTTCAACGCCCCGCTTCACTACACCCCCCTTTTCATACGGCTACTGTTTCCTTCATTGCCGGCTGGTCGACCATACTGCTAGCTTCTTCTTAGCAACTGGAGCTTGTCGCAGATGTGCACTTGAGTGCAATTCAAGTGCATCTGCATGCTTGAATTGCATCGAAGTGCACATGCACAGCGCTTGCTGAGGCCTGCGGCAAATGTACTGCTGTTGTGCTATGACCTTGCAAGTCAGAGACATTCTGCTCTCGACACGTTCCTAGATAGTGGTCATGAGCTCAACCGAAGTCTTAATGAACACAGTCAAACACGCTGAGGCCAGAGTGATGTTGCACAGCAAGCTACTCTGAATACCCTGCTGATGCTGACAGATTTTCCTGAAGTGGCTTGCTCTGACATCCTCTGTGGCAGCAGCCTTTTCACAAGAATGGACCACTGCGGACTACTGCAGTAGTGCAGGAGGCTGGCATTCATCTGAATCCAGCTTGTGACGGCTACTGTCTGTCTACTGTGTGCCAGCACAAATATGGGCCTTCTCAAGGACAGGCAGGGGGATTTGGACGTGTGGCCTCGGGGCCCACCGTTGAGGGCGTTGTGCTTTGGGATTAATGACTATGACAATCATGATTCCTTATCGAATTGCGAACGAGATGCTGCCGCAATTGTAGAAAAAGTGCGCAGTTTGTCGGATGGACGGAATGGCAAGTGTGTTGCTAATTTTCTTGATGGTTGCCATCTCAAGAACAAGGAGGCAATGAAAAAGGCTGTGATCGATTTTGTCAAACAGATTGATAAGGGCGCTCCTCCAAGGTAGATACTTTGTAAAGTTGGAAAATAACGACTACAGGAAATTATAACAACAAAAGAAACTGACAAACAAAAACGTACAGACTGGTGCTCATTTCCTTCTCTGGCCATGGTATTCAAGACGGAGCTGATATTTTGTTAATTCCCAGCGCGGCTTCGTCAGCAGAACATCCCGACAAACTCAAAGTAGAGGGCTTCTCACACAATGAGCTTTTCAGCATCTTATACAGTGAAATGCACATGAAGACTGAGGTCAGTCCCTTTTCCTGAGGGAATGTCCAACAATAGTGAGTAGAGACAGTCGGAGTTTCCATCATGATCCATCATATAAAACAAAATTGACTTGGACGTTGCCTATCTGACTGGCAGGTCAAGGACATATACTACCTCTTGCTAACGGATGCTTGTCGCGAAACTCTCGAGGGCAAGGTACTTGCAGAGGGATTTTCTGGCACTCTCGATCCTTACTATAGAGACCCAGAAGCCAAACAAACCGAAATGAAGTGGGCCATTTGCGCTGGTACAAACCGCGGATCTGTAGCATCTGATGGTGGTTCGTCATCACTAGGTGCCTTCACCGAGCACGTAATCAGCTCGGATTGTGGTTTGTTCGAGCCAAATGTCCCGGTGAATACAGCAATCAGCCTTGCGTGTGACAGGATGCAACGGACCAGAAAAGACTCAGATGGGAAAATGATGTCACAGCAGGTGCCTTTGAGGTTGATATATAACATATCGCCTGAATTTTGCTTGCATGAAACAGATCGTACGGCCGTGCATTTTGACGTGTGTGTCTGCTACCGTCGGGATACAGACTCTGATGGGGCTAGCTTCATCAAGGAAAATTTGGAGCCTCCTTTAGAAGTGTTTTGGCAAACTATTCCGGGAGAAGCGTCGCACTTACAAATTGCGAGAGCAATCTGCAACAGCAGTATCATCATTCTAATCATATCAGAAAAAACTTTTGCCGATATCAGCACACTGCAACAGGGATCTCTTTCTTCGGCCAAAGAAGAACTTGCGAATCTTCTCAAACAAATGGACATGATCCTGGAAATTTACGAGCACCGCCAAAAATCAGTGCGTGTATTGCCAGTTTACTGGAATACGGAGCCCGATCCTCACAGCAATTTCGAACTCATGCTTGTGAAGGTGGATATATCGAAATGCTGGCCCACAGATTCAGTTTTACAGGATGCAGCGTGGGCGCCGTTGGTACGGCAGAAGGCACTGCAGCAGCTTCGATTGGTTGATAAACGGCTTGCATGCTTGTTGCATGACCGAAATCTTGACCAAAATCTGGGATTTCCTTTAAAGATTCCGTCTCTGATTAAAGGGCGTCAAGTGAGTCAAACTTTGAGAGCTTGTCGCGAAGGCTTTACAACGATACCATCATTGATTGGACCAAGAGCAGATGCGGGCTCTCGAGTTGCCAGAATAGTCCGTAATGCCTTGTCAACCCTTGGAAACGGAGAGGAAGACAGGAAGCAGTCGAACTTGCCCAGAAAAAGAGATACAAGCCCCCACCATGATGCTGGCGCAGGGTCTTCTCTGAAAAGACAGAAATCATACGTGGACACAGTAGGCCCATCCAATGATGTACTGTCGTCCGGTACGCAATGGCAGAAATTACATTCGGGGCCGTTAGATTTCAATCTAGCAGAGGGACAGGTTAGAGATGCGAGGGAAGAAGGGGGGGTTGGCAGATTGACAGAAGCACACGGCATGATGCGCCAACTATTAGGTGAAATCAATGAAAAATCAGCGGACATGATGTTACCCCTGATCAATACGACCTCGGATCATTTTGATTTGATGATTAGCTACCGTGGCAATACAGAGAAAAACACAGCCTCGCGAATATACGACAAGATTATGTTGACGCGAATCTCAGATCTTGCACAGATGGGAGACAAACGCTGCAAAATCCCTCAATATGCTCGCGTTGACAGTCATAACGGCGAGCTCGATCCTGGCATTGCACGTACTTTCCTGGATCAGAAGCATATTCCACAAGGCATAGCGTGGGAGCAAGTTTTTGTGAGTGCCGTTGCAAACAGCCTTGTATTGGTGCCGCTGCTTTCGTGGTACGAGAAAGATGGTAGGTCGATGGGGAGCGTGGGCGAGCTTATGGCGCTACATCACAACGATACAGTAGATATTTTTTTGCTTGAAATTATCCTAGCAAACACGCTGATGAAGCTTGATGCCGGCAGCCGATGGCTGCAACACATCTCGCCCATCTTCATCGGCAAACCAGACGCACGAGGCTACACAGAGTTTCCCTTCGAAAAGATTGACATTCTACCAGACAAGCCTTCATTAAAAACGTGCCAAAAAGCTGCTAACATTCTTTTGGATGGCCTTCAGATTCCCATCAATACGGAAATGTTAAGGGTCATGGCCCTTTCAGTCAAGGAGCATATCAAACTTGTCACAGCTCGCCAGGGCATAAAGCTCTCGGATCTAGGGCAAGAGGATATAGCCTTGCAGAGTGCAAGCACAAAGCTGATTACACAAATACCTGCGCTTTTACTCTGTGGCTTGCAGCAGCAGGTGGTTATTCGAATGAGCACCCCTCCTCCCTCAGCGCGGCGATCTGTGTCGCAGGATTCAAACACCGGATCGCAAGTGTCCGTAGATACCTGCCCTCTATCAGACTCCGATGCAGAGACCTCTGCCTGGCATGTGGAAGGTGACGTTGGCCACTTCGAAGAGTTCCTTCGAAATTTTATTATTAGATGCCGTGACGATTCAAGTGATCAAGATGCACAGCCAAATTGGAGGCTATGCAAGCTAGTTCTTCTCGTATTTTTGCAGCACAATATATCGGATATGTGTGATGCTGAGAGTCCAAAAGATGATCTCGACGAGTTGCGAATCATCTGTTCTGCGAATAGTCACGACTTTTTTTTGAAAGAAATCGAAAACTTGCTCCGGGCGCACACTCCGTCTGCACTTACAGTTTTAGGGTTTGACTTTGAGAAGGCTGAATCCAAAGATCGAGACGGAAAAGTTCGACACGACACCTGTATTTTTGCACTTGACAAACATGTGCTTAAAATCTTGTCATCAAAGAAAGCAGCCAGGCGTCGATGGATAGAAGAGGTGCAGGAGAAGTGGTTTGATCCACTCAATACTGATCCTGCTTCAGCCTACCTTAACAGGGCGCAGAAGTATTTGAGTGGGGCATTCGGTTTCACAGTCGTGGGCAAGTTGTTTCCCACAAGCAGTTATGTTGTGTTCTTACGCATGAATTCCCTCACTGCGATTCTTATGCGCGAGCACTGCAGAGTGCAGCATGCGATTCATGGTCAACAATTGTCACATAAAGCACAGGTAGGACCAGCCAAGAAGCATATTTCGTCTTCAAGCAGAGTCAGTTTCGTAGTTTCGAGCGCCAATTGGCACGAGTGGTTGTCAGAAGGCACGTGTCCTAGCAAGCACCACGTTGCCGAAATCGTGTGTGGCTTGCAACAAATAGCCAGCCTGCCGCCAGCACTACTTGAGGACAATGAAGTGCCAATGTCTGATATGAGTAGCGTTGAGGTTTTAGGTAAGGGAAAAAGGGAAGCTTCCTTGAACCCGACACTTGCCAATAAGCTCGGAGAAAGAAGAGTAGGTGATGGCGGTGGTCATGTGGAAGAAGGAGCAAGCAGTAGCACATCGAGTGCTGGCAGTGATAAAAGGCTGGGTGCGCCAGCAGGAGGAAAGGGGAAAGAAGCAGCTTCCATGGACGACACTGTGGTACCGTACTTCCTTTCTCACATACACACCCCCAAATATGACACGCACACACACATGAATTCTTGCACACACACACGTCAACAGACACAAACACACACACTCTCTCTCGTTCAGAGAGAGTGGCCCTTGAGCCCGCACTGGGACGCGCTGTCTGATGCACACATCAAGTAGTACGCCAGAAAGTGAGGATATTTGGAAGCTGCGAGCGCACGCGACCCCCATTGTTTCAAACTGCGGTGGGCAACACGGAGCACTTGTTTGCTGCAACTCTTGTGTGCTGTCTGTTTGGTTCTATTGCGTTGCCTGGTCAGCCCAGGGCCCTTGGACATATACTGACAAGGTGGGTTTGAGCATTGCAGGATGATAGTATCCTGCCCACCACCCATGACGTGTTCGACATGTTTGCTGACGTAGTGTCCCTCAACATGTGAGTGTTCAGCTCCGTATCCTCTTGTGCGATTGTGTGAATCCGCAGCGCTCTTGTGAATGTGCGAGCACGTGTCAACCTAGGGCTGGCATGCTGCAAAGCGTGTTTGGAATTTGCTAGCTGTACGGCTCACCTTGTTGTGGAATTTTCTTGATCTTTTGGATTCGCGTGGACACTTTACAGCAACGCGTGCGCCAGGATGCCAGTGTCTACGCTGTGTCTTGCTGCGCATGTCACGCCGATTCCGAGCTTGAGCCCGCACTGGGGTGCTCTACTTGATGCGCAGGTAAAGCATTTCGCCAGAAACTTATATTTTTTGTGAACTGCGAGCGCACGCGGCCCTCTTCGTTTGGAAGTGCGGCGGACTACACGGGGCAGTTTGCTCCAGCTTTATGTATTATCTGTATGGTGTTTGCTGTTAGCCTGGTTTCGGGCCGCTGGGCATGCACTGACAGCGTGGGTGTTGGTGCACATTGCAGGATGACGGTGTCCTGCCCACTGCCCAGGACGTTGTCGACATCCTCGTTGACGTAATGCCCCTGAACATGTGAGTCCTTGTCTTCTTGTGCGATTGTGCTGACTCGCAGCCCTGTTGTGACTGTGCGAGCATGTGGCAACTTTGTGTGCTCTTTCTCGCGGAACCCACGCACTTCATCTCGCGTAAAATTACCATTTGTGGCCCTGCGGGTTGCAGGGTCCAGATTTGTGCGAATCTTCTAGTCGATAACTGACCTCTCACAATCAAACCCCTCTCACAATCCAACCCCCTCTCACATTGTGAGAGTGTGGAGTGATGAACAGTTGATCGACTTGAAGATTCTGGAGGTGACGAGCAACTTTTGCTGCTCGAAAATTTGAAAATGAAAAAAAGGGTTTGAAACCGAATGGGGTTTCAGAAGGGTTTGAAACCGAATGAGATTCTGACGATGAATGTGCGCACATATGCAGCCGCCTCAACGAGCGAGGCATGGAGGCGTCGGCGCGGGTCGACAAAGAGTCGCACGATGTTTGGCAGCTTTTGGAGCAGCTCGATCCAGGAATCATGGAGGGAATACATGAGCACCACATTGACCACGGAAAAGACATGCAGTCTACTGGGGGCATGGCGGTGCAGAGCACTGGCAACGAAAAGAGAAAACTTGGCGCCAAATACCAGGCCAGGGTGGCGCAGAAGACCGGGTTCACGATGCCAGAATCATGGTTCGGACCAGAAGAGGGAGAGGAGGAGAAGCACGAGGACCCAGCAACACGTGTTGCTGGGGGCATGGCGGTGCAGAGCACTCGCAATGAAAAGAGAAAATTTGGCGCCAAATACCGGCCCAGGAAGGCGCAGAAGACCGAGTTCGCGATGCAAGAATCATGGCGCGGACCGGCAGAGGGAGAGGAGGAGAAGCACGAGGACCCATCAACACAGCAACTGTGCGACTTGCTCGAGCAGGTGATGAACAACGATTTGTTGGCGGAGACCTATGGGCAAGACATTATCGAGGAGATCACGAGCGAAACACAATTGCTGCGCGCCAAAGCCATGCTCGGCCAGGTTCCACAATTACACATCAGGCCGGTACTTGAGCGAATGCTAGCTTCAGTGCAGAACCGGACGCAATCTGGAAAATGGGACGACACTACAGGACGTGATGACAAATCAGATGCAGAAAAGTGTCTAGCTATTGTGATAGCGGCGCTTGGATTTTTCTCTGAGGAAACTGTGGGCCCCGCCATTTACACGGACGAATTGATGGAGACCATAGTCGACTTTGTGGACGGCTTCATCCATAAGATTATCATTCCTTCTTTACAGGAGGTGCTGAAAGATCAGTTGGCGCACGCCAATGAAAGTGCACAAGGAAAGAGGCGCAAGTCGCGCGAGCAGTCAAAAGACGTACGAATCGGTCTGAAGCGAAAGATAGATTCAATCAGCCATGTCATGCTTGTGCTGGGGGATGTGCTGCGGCTCAAGATCAAAGTTCAGGATGGACAGTGCATCACACTCACACGAATCTGCCTGAGCATCTTTTTTGTCGACTTTCCGGCAGCTGTGTATCACGTGCAGCAGGCATGTGTTGGGCTCATGCAGTCGCTTTTTGCGTGCTATCCAGATCACAGGGAATATATCATTCATGAGGTTGTGGTCCGGGCGGTATCGTGGAAGCAGGTGCCCTTGGAATTTTGCTTCACACTCAAAGCTCCGAAATTTGGACAAATCCAAATGATTTCAGCACTACTCCTGTCACTTCTGCAGGGCTGCTGTGACGACAGTCCACCTTTGCAGCTCAGTCTAACTGGAGATGACGTGCAAGCTAAACACCCTGCACAATTGCTCGCTGTAATGTTGATCACACGATTGCAGGCTAACTTGAACGTCAAGAAGATTGAAAAGGGCAGCGAAAGCGGCTTCAGGCAGCTGTTTCAGACTTTCGTTCGCGACGTGTGTTGGGTTGTTGGGGCTCCCGAGTGGCCAATTGCTACGCTTGTCCTCAAGGTGCTGTGGAAGCACACGTATATCATGTGCACGACAGAGACGTATCCGTTGCAGTATCGGCTGGATGCTTCCAAACTTTTGGGTGACATTGTCGTTCAAATCAAGCAGCTTTCACTTGATGCAGGGGAGATCCGAAGAGGTGGTTTTCTTTTTGAGCAGGAAAATACAGTGCTGCATGATAAACTGGTTGAGCAGCAAACGGAGGTGTTGAGCAGGTGCCGTCCAAATGACAATATGCAGCAGTCACCCATCGAATATGCCGTGGGCTTGGGCTTGGACGAGTCTGATAACCTCCAACTTGCGCAGAGACTTGTGTCACAACAGCTTCTTCTCAACTATTTGGCAGCGCGCTCATCTAAAGACCAGGCCTTCAGATATGCCAAGCAGAATTGGATTTTCAATTGGTGCTCGGAATTGCAGAAGATGCCTGCTGGAGCCTCCCGGTGCTACGGGTGGTTCTGGAAGGACGCAAACTACCTTGCACACGGGAAAATAGATGGGATCCTCGACCCCAATGCGCAAGAAGCTGCAAACTATTCTGCGTTTCTGTGCTCAACAACCTTTGACTTTGCAGAAATTTCTAAACCGCTGCTGTTGCTCATGATGCACCCCAAAATGCCACATTTTCGGCAGTGCGCACTCAAGGCGATCTCTCAAATTACCGAGCTCGACCCGTCGGTCCTCTGTGACAAGAAGATTAATCAGGCGGTGTGCGAGGGCATGACGGATGCTGCCAAGTCTGTACGCGCTGAGGCTGTGTCTCTAGTGGGAAAATTCATGTGCACGAGCGAGGAACTTACCCTCCAGTATTACGAGAGCATCTGCCAGCGTTGCCGTGACCTTGGATCGAGCGTGCGCAAGGCAGCCATGGCTATTTTACGTGACTTACTCACAAAGTCGAAGAACAAAATTGTCATCGACAGTGCGTGTGTGGCAATTATCCCGCTTTTGAAAGATGAAAGTGAAGATATCTGCAAGCGCATCTTGGGCTTTTTACGAGAAATGTGGTTTCCGTCGTGCGTCTTAGACAAGAGTGCTGGGTACAGCGTCTTGAATAAGACGGAGAGATTCGAACAGTTGAAAAGTGTAATAGACGCCGCACACAAGTCGAACAATGTTGTGGGCCGTGACTCCTTCTCTGTCACAGATATTCTGGAAGAGTTCTTGAAGGACACACTCAAGGCGGAAAAAGGGACAATCAGAGAATTCGAAGAGTACTGCCAGGAAGCACTGAATGCCATCATACGGTCGCAGGAAATTATCACTAGCCAAGCAGAGGCAAATACAAATCTTCTGAGCCTTTTTCGCACTCTAGCGCTGCTAGCGCGCGTGCGTCCGGAGCTTATTGTAAAAGATATCGAGCTCTTGTGCAGATTCTTGTCGAAGCAGGAGCAAGCAAGCGGCGTATGGAGCAAAGAGCAAAGTGAAATCATAGGCACAGTGGCAACAATCTGCGACTGCGTGCTGCCGCATGTGCAAGATCCGCCCGAGTTGCTCATCAAGTACCTCATGCAAGACTTGCCTATGCTCATACAGTATGCACCCACTCTTCCGCTTCTCACCATCTCCGTCAAGTGTTTGTGCACGATGGTCAAGAGTGTGGGCAGCTCGGGCCGACGCGCTCAGAAAATGTACAAAGTGCTGCAGTATTTTTTTGGACAGCAAACAAATCGACTGAAAGACCCACAATTCAAGGCCAAGCCGAAAGCGCTCATGGTTGCGGGTCTCCTTTGCCGCTTTTCAGATTTTCAATTGAATCTCGAAAGCGGCAAAGTGTGGGCGATTGAAGATGCCAAAGTCCGCGAGGTATTCGAAAAGTGCATCAACGAGTATGTTTCGCACGAGTCGCTGGCGTTTAAGAGGGCTGGCTTCGCGTGTCTGGGTAGTCTCTTTGTTCGCATTCCGCGTCTCATTCAGCTCAAGGAGGTGCAAGACGTGCTGTCTGAAGCCTTTGAGAATAGCAGCGAGGATATCCGGTCGCTTGCCGTGACTGCGCTGACAGATTTTGTTGGAGAGGACACGTCGGACGCAAACGCAACGTCGCTGCGCAACTCGATCATGCAGAAATTCCTTGACAACATTCTCAATTGTGTCTACTGTAAAAAGGACGAAACTGCTGCGGTGGCGCTGAAACTAGTGTCGACCATTCATGATCGCGGGCAAGTGCATCCGCAATTGTGCATCCCGGATATGATTGGGGTAAGTATATGACATATGCTTCTTTTGTGGTGTCGTGATATGTGGGCAACTGAGGCGCACGAAGCACTTAGCATCCAAGCACTTGGACAATAACCACCACACTAAGCTCTCACACGGCAGATAATAGCGAGCATTTTTGGATTTATCCCTGGAGTTTACAAAAGCTGGCTAGGCCTCTATTGAACCTTATTCAATATGTGCAGGTGCAGCAGCGTACTGCTCCATGTTCAGGCATCGGATTTCAAGTACTCAAGTTGATCAACAAAAAATACCCCGATTACAACTCAGCGCAGGTTTGTACATGCATTTTACAAACGCATTACACAGGGAGATAGAAGGTTTCACTTGACTCAACTAGGCATGCGTTGACGAGACCAAACACTCCTCTCTCTCTCTCTCTCTCTCTCAAACACACACACTTTAGACGCGTCACTCAACTGTCTACGCATGCTCTGACGAGACAAATGTTCACACACACACACACACACACACACACTGGCATAATGGCAGTTGTTTGTCGCGGGTGTCATCAAAGGTTTCGAGCACTGGCAGCCAGGCTCGCTGATTGGCACAGAGCGATTCGTGCGTGCCTTCGAGCTACGTCTGCCAAACGAAAGATATGTCAAAGACACTATCAAAAGAGTGGTCGATAAGATCAAACAAGGCCCTGCAACGTCTTATTCCAAAACGGGCATGTTGTCTGCTATTGATAATAATAGCAACAGCAAAATGGCCATGATTGGGGTATTTTTTTGGTGTCATTCCTGTATCTAAGGCGTCAATACACAATCTCCTGAGCGCATCTTTCTGTGACCTTGTATTTTGACGATCCTTGATGTATTGGTTTCACAATTATATCCACGTGCAAACATGAGCTGTACATGTGTTGAAAAGATTTCTGAATATAAGCAAGCGTACACAGGATGTTGATCGCAAATGCTTCTTGATTTCAGTTATAAGTCAGCTTCCATT
>Ga0105052_10006923_pt1 | contig 11292 bp, 12 predicted proteins | sample FRY03_FD_78094 | JGI IMG/M metagenome (GOLD analysis project Ga0105052, IMG submission 78094) | Freshwater microbial communities from Lake Fryxell liftoff mats and glacier meltwater in Antarctica - FRY-03 | ecosystem: Environmental > Aquatic > Freshwater > Ice > Glacier meltwater ... | reverse complement strand
ATCAGTCTTTAGCTGATGTGATGAATTTGACAAAAAGTAATTCTAACCTTGTGTTAAAATATATTGTTTAATGGTATTTGGATTTGCCTCACCAATAGAACAAACGAAATAACCATCTGACCAAAAAGTTTTTTCAACCCAGAATTGAGTGTATAAATAATTTCTGTGAACTGAACGCCATATATGATAAGTAGATTCCTGCTTTAATTTTCTGACTTAGAATTTTTAGGTATTTTACAAAAAATCAAAAATGATATAAAAATGACATTTAAAGTTTAATATATACTTTTAATGAAAACAATATTTAAGTCATTTAAGTTTAGAATATATCCAAATAAAAATCAAGAAATCTTGCCGCAGATTATTTAACAATAGTTGTGTAGTTCTTAGACTTAGCCGCGAATGTTACCTTATTTCTATTCATCTTAAATATTAATGTGAACACGAATGGTTTGTTCTCAGCCTCATTCTCAATGAAGAATTTCAATTTCTTAATATGTTTAACAGTCTGTATTGATCCATTTAAATTAATATACTCATAGTTTTGACCAGTTTGTGTATTATCAAGAGCATTCATTTTGAAATAAATGTTCAATGGTACTACAAAATCGCCCTCACCTTTAAAGGTTTTAACTTTATCTTGGTTTGTTTCGACTAGATCTTCCAATTCATTCACAACTGGGTGAATTGATGTTAAGAACTTAGTGGTTGAACCAACTGATATAGTTGTATCAATCCATTTACTACTATCCAATAATGAATTATTATTAGATAGGAAGTTTAGTGGCTGACTTTCAGAGTAGCCAACATTATATTCATTCAATGAAAGAGTATCAGTTAATGAATTGCTGTTTACTGTCGCGAAACTATTTCCGATATTTTCGGATAATCTACTGACAACATTGTTTTGCCCTGTAACTGTTTCATAATTAACCATCCAAATAAATTGGTTGTTTAATTGTGATTTTGAAATTCCAAGCAAATCTGTGAATAAGATTTCATCTTGTGAGTTTACCCAGAATGTTTGTGGTACAACCGTATTATAAACATCAGCATTTTGTTGATATGTTCTATTAGACAATAATCCTAATTGTGAGTCAACAGACTTATTGATAACTCTAATAGCAAAATCTTTTATAACATATATGTTGTTAGCGTAAACTCTACCAGAAGGAACATTAGCACCAGTAAATCCCTCTAAGAATTCTTCACATTCAATATTGAATGTTTGTTCTGAGTTATTACCGATCTCAAACTCTTGGTTATTTCTAATAATAATAATCTGAAGTTCTCCCTTAGCTCTTTTAATTTTCTCTTCAAGTGATTTAATTCTATTCTCCATAGAAACCAATTTCTCATAAAGATCAAGTGATACACCATTCTCATCTTTGAATCCTGATAATATCTTATCGGAATCATGATGAAATGATTTGTTATTAACAACAGTTGTGTCTGAAAGATGCTCATCTAATCCTCTTGCACTTAGGTCAGATGCCATACTTACTATCATCTCTTCTTTAGAAGCCTCTCTAAGTATAAACTCATTGTCATCTAAAATGTTATTAAGGTCATCTGGAAAATTAATCGTCATTATCTCTGACCAATCGGATGTTACTGGAGCTTCTGGGTATCCAACTTCGGATATTGATTTAACTCTCATCTCAACTCTTTCCCCACTTGATATTGATATGTCTATTTGATTAATATTTGGAGTATCAGCACTTTCTATATCCTCAATTTCCCATGTATATTTGTTAGTTGACTTATCATATGTTCTTTTACGAACATCTGTTTTAAAACTGGTCCAGTTTGAATAGGCAGCTGTTTTATTTTTACTACCATCTTTGATTTTAAATGTTTCAACTGACGCTTCCTTACCATCTTTAGAAATATATCTATATTCAACCTCAAATTGAATTATTTCTTGTGGGGTGGTTCCCCTAGTAACAACTGCCTCTGGCATAAGCCAGAATCCTCTTAGTCTATATTTAGGCGATACCTTTGTGGCACTGTTCTTAGATATATCAATTATTTCTTGAACGGTGGATGAAAATAGTTTAGATTTTGATATCTTCTTCTTATTTAGCGTATCTATTTCTAATTCAAATTTCTTTTTAGATGACTTTGATGTAAACTTAGTTATCTTAAGCTTTTTATTTCTATCATCTACAGCTTCTTGTATTTGCTTTATTTCATTTTTAATTGACTTTGAATAGTTGTGTTTGTTCTTTACAAGATTGGCATCTGGTGTATCGGTAAGGTGTTTATTAACCTGAACAACTTTAAAGTTATCAGGATTTAATACCGTAACATTCGGAACACCTGCTAAAGCGTTTGGCGTCTTCTTGGCAACAAGGTCCCTTAATACTTGACCATAATCATAAACATTCTCAATGTAATATTCTTCCATTGTCGATCCATTCTTATCTGTATTAGACTTAAGCCTAAGATCATTTGTATAAAATCCTGTTCCTGGTGACCAATCCTTAGCGACTAAATTATTATCACTATTCATTGCCTTAATAAAAACAACATTTCTTTCATTATATCCAACTGATACTCCGAGTTTTTTGCTATAAACAACAGGTGAGTACATTTTAATAGTTCCGATTCCTACTGGAATTGGCTGTTGTCCCTCAACTCTAACAAATCTTACTCTAGGATTTGATTCTGTTGTTGATACTTCAATGATCTTATATCTTGTTGATGATTTAGATTGGTTTATTATTACCTCATCTCCAATTGTTAATTGCCTTACTTCAAGTGTTTCGTTTACCAAATAGTCTAAAGTATTTAGGTTATACCAAAGCTTTTTATTAATTGTATCCTCATCCATACTTAGAACATTAAATGTTCCATCATATAATAATGAGTTTGGTCTTATATCAAATACTTGCTCATCATATTTTGGACTTAGTGGCTCTACAATACCAGGTGTTGTTCTGTGCCAATTCTCAAACTCTTGAATATCAATATTTGATTTTTGTCTAAATAGTTTATTAAAAGAAATTATAGCTGATTGTCCTAGTGATGTAAAATCACCCTCTGAATCTTTACTGAATTCAACAATATATCTTCTAACAGAGCATTTTCTAACATTGTTTTCAATCTGACCTGTTAGATCTATTTCAACTGAAAGCATTGGATTTAATAAACCATCAAATATCCAGTTTTTTGATGATTTGAACTCTGTCATAGCACCAACTGAATTAATAGGGTTTGGATCTCTGTTAAGATCTACTGTTACAACCTTTTTAAACTTATTCTGATCTGATGTTTGTATAAGCGCACCAGTGGTATCAATATTATAAATTGAATTAACCGAGTTATTTAATCTTTCTATTTCCGATTTTAAAAATGTGAAACTTGGAAGCGAATATGTTGTAAGTACTCCACTATTATCAAAAACTCTAACATCTACTGATGGTTCTGTTGTTGTTGATAATGAGTTTATTTTGCTTAGTATTTCAACAATGTTCTTATTAAAAGATATTACTTGTTCAGCAACTGTTGCGTAAGAGCTTTGAATTGACATTTAATTTGCTTAATTTTGTTTCTATATATATTAAACATTAGTACTTCATTAGTATATTAATAGTGTGATATATGATTTCCTACATATTAAGAATGCTAAGTCATTTGTTTTGCACTGTCAGAGATACGAGGAAGCTGATTCACTAAGGGATCTTGAAAGATCAATGGAGTTGAATAAGTTTAAAACATATAATGATTTTACTAAAGCTGTAAAGAGAAGGATCGAATCATTTCCAGAATTATCTGAATATTTGAAGCCATATCTAATACAAGAAATAAGAAGTGGCTACTTCTTCGATCGACAAAGACTGTGGTAACTAAAGATATATCAATATCTTCATTATTTAACCTATCAAGATATCTGCAGTTTTCTATTTGTGGGGTTTCAAAACTTGACATCATTTCGAGGGAGTATCTTCTACTACCATTCCTAGATTTAAAGACACTTAATTTATCATCATCAAAAGCTATATTTAGTATATCTTGTATTATATATCTTTGTCAACACCTTCATTATATGATTTTAAATGTTTCATTAGACTATATATTATTAATAATAGTTGGAAAGAACAGAAATAATTCCTTATATTTGTAGAAATACAATAACACATGATGGATCAATTAGTCGAAAAAATTAGAGAATATAACATGGCTTACCGAATAGGTAGTCCAATAGTCCCCGATTCAGAATATGACCAACTCATAGAAGAGTTGGAACTTATTGATGCCTCACATCCAGTTTTAACTGAAGTGGGTCATTTTATAATTGATGAGTCTCGTAAAGAGAAACTTCCTATAGCAATGGCATCAATGAATAAGATTAAAAGTGTGACTTTTATAGATGCCTGGTGTACTAGTAAAAACATAAAAAAAAGTGAAGAGGTTATAATCACCCCAAAATTTGACGGATTATCACTATGTGTTAAGGAAATTGTTGGTTGGAAAGAATCAAATGACGCATTTACGAGAGGTGATGGTGAATACGGCCAAAAATCAAACGATCACTACAAATTAATAGGTAATAAATTACTAGCCAATAGAAAAAGCTCATCAAAGATCTTTGATGATAATGATAGATTAACACCTTGCATTTTCGAGTATACTTATGGTGAGGCTATGATACCAAAAGAAGTATTTATGGATAAGTATTCTGAGGAATATGCTAATCCAAGAAATCTTGTCGCTGGTCTTCTAAATTCTAAAACACCCGATGATATGTTAATGGATACTCAATACATTAAGTATGGAGCAGTAATGACAGAGGGATTTAAACACTACTTTGAGACAAAAAAAGAAGTACTGGATCAACTGAATATAAACCAAAAAATGGGTGTTAAACACCTTGTTTGTAAAATATCTGAGATAACAGAGCAGATGTTAATTGATTTGTTCTATGCTTGGTCAGACGATTTTGAAATTGATGGGTTGATTATAGAAATCAATGATTTGAACAGACAAGATGAACTTGGAAGAGAAACTTCTTCTAATAACCCAGCTTGGGCTCGTGCTTATAAACACCCAAGTTTTGAAGAATCCGCAGAATCAACCGTAATTGGAATTACTTGGAATATATCCAAACAGGGATATCTAAAGCCAATTCTTCATATTGATCCAGTTAAATTGGATGGTGTTACTGTGTCTAATGTTACTGGTAACAATGCAAGATTTGTTAAAGAACTTGGTCTAGGTGTTGGTGCTAAAGTGGTAATTCGAAGATCTGGTTTCGTAATACCTAAAATAGTTGATGTTTTAGAAGCCGTTGATTTTGTACTACCTATTATTCATGGTGTTGAAATTATTTGGAACAAAGCAGGCATTGAATTAATAACGGTTGGTGAGACCGATGATCAGAAGCTTAAAAAAATTATTGCATTCTTTGAAATATTGGAGTCCGATTCTGTACGTGGAGGTGTTATTACTCAATTATGGGATGCTGGGTATAAAACAATTGGTGATATTTTGAGATTAAATATAAGTGATTTAGAGTTGATTGATCGTTTCGGAAAAAGAAAAGCTAAGATTGTATTCGATTCCATACAAAAGTCTGTTAAAAATGTTAAATTGAGTAAACTACAACACGCAACTGGTATATTTCCTGGAATGGGGTCAAAAAGATTGGTTTTATTGGAACACTTTACTGAAAAACCAACAGTTGATCAGGTTATGGAAATTGAAGGATTTGCGGATATATCAGCAAAAACATATGTTGATAATTATGATAAGTTTTTTAATTTTATTAAAGATCTACCAGTTAATATTGAGAATAAAATAGAAGTTGTGAGAACTTCTAATGACTTAGAAGGAATGGTTTTTGTTTTCACAGGTGTGCGCATGAAATCAGAAGAGATTATTTTAGAATCACGAGGTGCTAAAGTATCTAGTTCTGTTAGTAAAAACACGACACACCTTGTTTGTAAAGATACACATAGTGGTTCATCAAAGTTGGAAAGGGCTAGATCTACGGGGGTTAAGGTTATTGGAATTGATGATTTTTTAAAAATCATCAATTAAAAAAGTCATCTAACCAATCGTTTATACCAATCTCATTGATTTGGAAAATATTAGAAGGGATAAAATTAACAAAATATTAAAATAAAATATAATTATGGGACAAACAATGTCAGATATACATCGAAGAATGTATAAAAGTAGAAGGTCAAGTGGACTTACACATGAGGAGGCAATTAAAAAGTTTCCAAAACAAATAAGAAGTCGTGTCGAAGAGGATGCCAATAAAACATTTATTGAGAGTCATTTCGGTATGAGCGCAAAGGTTTTCGTGATAACACTTTTAGTATTTGCCGGACTCATATATAATTTGTTTGTATAAGGGTGATATCAATTTTATATGACGGAACGTAAAACACACAAGTCTTTATCTAGTCGATTACAGACGCGGATCAAAAATAAGACCTCATTGCTAACCAACATTGTTGACAGTCCAATATTAAAAGGCATAAGCTATGAAACGTCCAAAAAGAAGGAATTTAATATATTCCCGAAACACACAAATCTTTAGTTTGTGTGTAGTTCATAAATATAAAACTATGTTAGAAAAGATATACAATATCTTATTTAAGATTGAAAGCTTAAATCCCTATGGTTTAAAAGCATATGATGGTGATAGAAAGCTAAAGGGTATTCTTAAAGATAAAAAGATAATAGTATCTTCATGTAAGAATCATAACCAAGTATGGTGTGTTCAAATGATTCTATCTGAAAACCAAAAGTTTGACGATTATAGATATGAGAACCATGTTGAGGTTGGTCATTATGCTAACCTGTTATACATGCTTTTCTTATCGAACAAAATGATACAAGAATGTGATAAATTAAGTGATAAGGACGGAAACTTAAGGTAACTATTTAAGTATAATATATAATATACTAACGAGTGTAAGATGTATGTGCACCGGAAGTAATAAAAAAATAAATGGCAATATGATAAAATCACCAGTGATCAGCTTCCCTGAGGGAGAGCAAAATTTTATAGAAAGAACGGGTAAAGATTTCTCTTTTTTTTATGAAAAATATTATCCAAAATTAATTTACTACACTTCTATAATCTGTAACGATACACAGAAAGCGGAGGATATTACAACAGAAGCATTTTTAATAGCATTTCAAAAAGTAGAAAAGTACCATAAGGAGAAAGCACAGTTCTCAACATGGTTGTTCACAATTGCTAGAAATTTGGCACTTCAAGAGAAAAAAACATCCAAAAAGACATTATCTATGGATGTTAGAGTTGATGAAGATGGGACAACAATGAAAGACTTCTTAAGTGAGGCAGAATCTGATGAATACCTATATGACTTATCTTTTAACAAAGCAGCAATAATGAAAGAACATATTTCAAAATTAAAATCACCTTATAAAACGGTTATTGAAATGAGGGAACTTAAAGAAATGTCGTATAAGGACATTGCTGCTACATTAGGCAAAAACCTTAGCACGATAAAATCACAAATTCGTAATGGTCGAAAGCTATTGAAAGATTCAACTGAGAAGGAATTTGAGATTTTGGATGAGATGTTTTTGTAGAAAAATAAGAATTATTATGACAATATTAGACGAAACAAATTATGCTGAAAGCACATCTAAAACAAAAAGGCGGTGAGGCTTTCTCGTTGGAGAAGTTTATGAAACGCTTAAACACACAAATCTTTAGTTTGTGTGTAGTTCATAAAGTAGATGCCGATAACAGCAGTATATTAAAAGAAACAGGTGTTGGGAGTATTCCTACCATTCTTGTTTATAAAGATGGCGAACGCAAAAGGCGGACTTCACAATCGCATCACTCAGACCATCAAAGGCCTAATGTCTTCCATGTTACTTGACGGAAAGAAAATATCAGATGAAATCAAGCAAGAGATAACCGAGGAGGTTAAGCTCTTGGTTGCTGATGGGTATAGACCACCGCACTTAGCGGCAATCCTTGTTGGCCATGACGGTGCTAGCGAAACCTATGTAGCAAGTAAGGTGAAGGCATGTGAGCAGATTGGTTTCGGTTCCACGTTGGTTCGTTTGCCTTCTGACGTTTCGGAAAATCGACTTTTAGCAGAGATAAATAACATCAACTGCAATGATGAAATTGATGGACTTATCGTTCAACTTCCTCTGCCAAAGCATATTAATGAACAGAAAGTGATAGAAAGCATTCGTCCCGAAAAGGATGTAGATGGATTTCATCCAGTAAATGTTGGGAAACTGGTTTTGGGGCTACCAACATTTGTTTCGGCAACTCCAAAGGGAATTATGGAACTGCTCAAACGTTACAATATTGAAACCAATGGTAAGCATTGTGTAGTTTTGGGAAGAAGCAACATCGTTGGAACGCCCATGGCAAATCTTCTCAGTCGAAATGGAAACCCAGGCAACTGCACAGTAACTTTATGCCACAGTAGAACCAAAAATCTTGCTGACTTTACCAGAACTGCCGATATTTTGATTGTAGCACTTGGTAAAGCTGAATTTGTGACAGCCGATATGGTCAAAGATGGTGCAGTGGTTGTTGATGTTGGCATCACCAGAGTTGAGGACACAACAAATTCACGTGGTTACTTGTTGAAAGGAGACGTAGAATTTGATCAAGTGAATAAGAAAGCTTCGTATATTACACCCGTACCAGGAGGTGTTGGACGAATGACGATTGCAGCGTTACTGCAAAACACATTATTATCGAGAAAAAATAGTATCAAACCTCACACTCCTCCTCCACATCGTCAAATGCTTATCGATTTGCGCTTTTTGGTATGTCAAAGGAAAATCTTGACGCACTTGCTAAAAAGTATATTTAATGTAATCTATTAATAAAGATATAGTACAAAAATTAAAAGTGGATAGTAAAGATATAATATCAAAATTAAAAGATTCTAAAGCTTCAGTAATAGGGTTTAGTAGCTTTATGTATGAAAGAGTTATCTATGAGATGCTTGAAAAATTTCCAAATGTCAGTTTTATAAAAAGTGGTAATTATTCAGAACTAATGCGATACTTTAAAAGCGATCAGGTTATAAGAAAATTAAAACTTGATAACATTTTAGAGGATAAAGAAACTGACCTTTATTATGATAATAGATCACATTACTTAGTAATAGACTTGAATGGTATAGATTACGAGCACAAAATAGGTGAAAATAAAATGTATCCAACGGTTATTGGGGGAGCTTGCCAAACAAACGAAAAAATAATGCTTTTATTTGATTATTTTAAAGAACAGTCTTATAAAATTGGTTTGATTTATGAATTGAAATTAATATTTTTAACACATGTTAGAAATCCTAGGTTACAACATAGTGTTAAAATCAATTCTGGTTTATTATCAATTACGGATTTATTTATCTCATTCACAGATGATAATATTAGAATAGAAAAGGATAGAAGATATGGGGGAATTGGATCTATGCCAACCGCTGCCTTTCTAAGGAGTGTTAAAATTGATAATATATTAGAAGATGAAAATAGTAAATAAAAAAGCTTATTTTAATTTCTCGGTAGAGAAACATTACGATGCGGGAATTATGCTTCTCGGATCAGAAGTCAAATCAATGCGTAATAAAGACATTGATTTTTCAGATTCTTACATTGTTATAAACAATGGTGAGTTGTTCCTTAAAGGAATGAGAATTGCTCCTTATAAAAATGCTACCTTTAATAACCACCCTGAACACCGAGATAGAAAACTTCTTTTGAAAAAATCGGAGATAGTTCAGATATTAAAGCGTTATGATGAAAAGGGAATCGCTGTTCTACCACTTGAAATATTCATGATGAATAACAAATTCAAATTGAAGATTGGGGTTTGTAAAGGGAAAAGACAATTTGATAAGCGAAATGAAATACGTGAACGTGAGGTAAAGATAGACATAGCTAGGAAATATAATATATGAGGAAATGGACCAGAATTGATTATAATAACAGACAGTTATGAGTTCTATTAAAATAGAAGTGGAGTCCAATAATGATTTTATCCTTGGAAATCTCTCAGCATCAGAAAGTGAAAATGCTGAAAATAGAAGGTACGTTACCAAACTTATGTCACACTCTCATGAATATGTGTTTAGAACAGGGAACTCATTGCCTGTTATGCTAATAGGTATTGAAATTTATAATAAAATATCATGTGTTTCGAGCTTTAATCTTGTGTTTAGGAAAATGCCAATAGATAGAGATTATCCATCAATTCTTGGTGTAATTTTCGGCATTAGTATTTATGATGATTTTGAAAAATTGAATGGTCCTTATGATATTGAGATATTTAAAGACGAACAGGAATTATATAAAAAGTATAAACCAATTGTTATATTTAAAAACAGGATTAGAAAATTAAAAGATATTTTAGATGATTGATGAGGAAAAATATAAGGATATGATTAAAAATCTTCTTAAGGATCGAAAAGCGAATAAGGAAAATTGTGAAACACTCTTTAAGGAAAATGGTTATAGGTTTATACCAAACTTGAAAGATGGAAAAACGGATCATTCACATTATGTTCCTATTGCCCAAGAAGTGGATAATCATTTATATGTTGACGCAGCTACTAATTTGGCGAATCAAGTGATCCGAAGTAATCATTCATGGCCTTCTCATTAGGGTACGATCATAACATTCATTTCCTCACCAGCAAACATTTTTCCTATACCTGTTACCGAATAAAAAAGCCGCTGATAATGATATCATTAACGCTGATAACAAGACTAAATATGGTAATACCCTCTTTTCAAAACTCATACTGATATATATTAAAAAATTAGCCTTTTATTAAGATTCCTTCTTATAAACCATCAACAACTTCCTGGGTTTAGAACTACTCGTAGTTTAATATATAACTAATGTTATCTTATAAAAAATTCTTTGAATCCAAACAGGAAATAGATTTCATTTGTAGAGAATATGAAATCCGAAACTATACAATAAATCCTGATGAATCCATCGATGTTGAAGGAAGTGTTGATTTATCTAATAGAGAATTAAAAAAGATTCCCCTAAGATTCCGAAACGTCCGTGGTGATTTTTACTGTCATAATAATCAATTAACTTCTTTAGAAGGGTGTCCACAAAGTGTTGGTGGTGATTTCCAATGTTCTAGTAATAAATTAACTTCTCTAAAAGGATGTCCACAAAGTGTTAGTGGTAATTTTTACTGTTCTATTAATCAATTAACTTCTCTAAAAGGATGTCCACAAAGTGTTGGTGGTGCTTTTTCCTGTTCTGAGAATCAATTAACTTCTTTAGAAGGGTGTCCACAAAGTGTT
>Ga0105052_10006917_pt1 | contig 11303 bp, 17 predicted proteins | sample FRY03_FD_78094 | JGI IMG/M metagenome (GOLD analysis project Ga0105052, IMG submission 78094) | Freshwater microbial communities from Lake Fryxell liftoff mats and glacier meltwater in Antarctica - FRY-03 | ecosystem: Environmental > Aquatic > Freshwater > Ice > Glacier meltwater ... | reverse complement strand
TGGTGGAGCCACGCGGGATCGAACCGCGGACCTCTTGAATGCCATTCAAGCGCTCTCCCAACTGAGCTATGACCCCATTCCAATAACGGCCAAAGCCGTATTCGCGTTATTTAGGGGAGGGGGGCAGAGGCTGCAAGGGGAAAAAATCATCCCGCCAATAAATCGCCTGCCCGCCCTCCAACTGCCTTAGCTGTCGTCGTCCGGCCCGCTTACGTCGGCCAGGTCGTCCAGCGATACCGTATCATCGCTGTCATCTTCCAGCAAATCATCATCCTCATCATCCGAATCATCGGAATCGACCACGGCGAGCAGATCATCATCCGCGTCCTGGTCATCGACCAACACTTCTTCATCATCCTTGGCCGGCGCAGGCCGTGCGGCGGCGGCTGAAACGATCTTGCGGCGCACGCTTTCGATATCCACCACCTCGCCCGTATAGGGGCTGACGATCGGGCTTTTGTTCAGGTCGTAAAAGCGCTTCCCGGTGGTCGGGCAAAGGCGCTTTGTACCCCATTCGGCTTTGGGCATTGTCTTCCCCTTGTGACATCTGCGGGCATGGCGGCCACAATGGGCCAGCCCTGCAAAAGGGTCGCTTGCCACAGCTCCGGGCGGCTGTCAAAGCCTTTCGCGCATAAATTTCGCCACAGTGTCGTGAGCGGTGCCACACCCGCTCTATACCCGCGCCATGCGCAATCATGGGGGCTTGCGGCAGGCGCGGAGGGCAGGCATCCTTAACGCCAAACAAGCCCTGAAGGTCACATGCCCGTTTTGCCCGGCTCCCCCCCTGTTGAGGTGACGCTGAAACGCACCGCCCGCGCTCGGCGCATGTCATTGCGCGTGTCGCGGCTGGATGGGCGCGTCACCCTGTCGCTGCCCACGCGTGCGCGCGAATCCGAAGCGATGGCATTCTTGCACGCGCAAGAGGATTGGATTCGCAAGGCCCTGTCCAATGTGGTTGCAAACGGCGCTGTCGCCTTGGGCGATGAAATCCCGATCGAAGGGCGCATGGTCCGATTGCAGGCCGGGCCGGGGCGCGCGCTGACGCTGACGCCAGATGCGCTTTTGGTGCCGGGTGATGCGGCGCGCACGGGCGTGCGGGTTGCGGCCTTCCTTAAGACCCGGGCGCGCGACAGGCTTGCGGCGGCATCCGACCATTACGCAGGCCGTATCGGGCGGCGCTACACCACGCTGACCTTGCGCGACACCCGCTCGCGCTGGGGGTCTTGTACTGCCGATGCGGGGCTGATGTATTCATGGCGGCTGATTATGGCCCCGCCTTTGGTGCTGGACTATGTCGCAGCCCATGAGGTGGCACATCTGGCGGAAATGAACCATTCGGCACGGTTTTGGGCGATTGTGGCTGATTTGATGCCGGACTATCAAACCCACCGCCGTTGGCTGAAATCGCAAGGCCATGCCCTCCACAGCTTCCGGTTTAGCCAATGACTCGATGCTGACCGCGCACGTCACATCCCTTTCCCGCCCGCTGGACCCGAACGCCTCGGCGCATGAACGGCTGTACCGCACCTTGCGCACCCAAGTCATGCATGGGGAGTTGCCCCCCGGTCAGGCGCTGACCCTGCGCGGGTTGGCGCGCACCTTTGGCGTCTCGATGACGCCCGCGCGCGAGGCGGTGCGCAGGCTGGTTGCCGAAGGGGCTCTTTCGCTGTCGTCCTCGGGCCGGGTGGCCACCCCCGAACTCACCTCCGAACGGATTGAGGAGCTTGCCGCGATCCGAGCCCTGCTGGAACCCGAACTGGCCGCCCGTGCGCTGCCGCGCGCCCATTTCGCATTGATCGACCGGCTGGCGGCGATCAATGCGGCCAACAGTGATGCGGTGCTGCGCCAGGATGCCATCGCCTATATCCGAACCAATCTGGAATTTCACCGCACGCTCTATCTGCGCGCCCAGGCCCCTGCGATGCTGGCCCTTACGGAATCGGTCTGGCTGCAACTCGGCCCTACCATGCGCGCACTGTATGGCCGCCTGCGCCGGAATGAACCGCCGCCCTATCACCGCCTGATCCTTGGTGCGCTGAAGGCCGGTGATGAACCCGGCCTGCGGCTTGCGATCCGCACCGATGTCACCCAAGGCCTGCGCCATCTGGCAGGCTGATTGATTTGGATCATATCGCCGCGCTTGCATCCGGCGCACCCTGACCCCTACGGCCATTGATCGAAAGGAGAAGGTCATGTTTGAACGATTGAAGGAAATGTTTGCGCGCAATGCGCTTTTGGAACAGGTTGACAACTTGCCGGATCAGGCGATGTCTGATCTTGGCATCTCGCGCGGGCAGTTGAACAGCCTTGCGCGGATTCCAGAGAAGGTGCAGGCGCGGATGGGCAAAATGGCCGGTCGCTTTGGCGCCGATATCGGCACGCTTCAACGCGATCGCGGCAACTATCTTGATGCAATCGAAGCGTGCCATCATTGCGGCGCGACCAAGGCTTGTGCCAAGGCACTGGCCCGCAGCGGCGCAAATCAGGCGCAGCCTGAGGAGTTGGGTTTTTGCCCCAATTCCGAACTCTACAAGGACGTGGCGGCGGTCTCGGTCTGAGCATTTCAGGGCTTTCGCGCGGTTTACCCGTAGCTTACGTTGTGTCAAACCGCAGCGGAGGAACCCATGACCATCCATATCGGCGCAAAACCTGGCGATATTGCCGAAACCGTCTTGATGCCGGGCGATCCCTACCGCGCGCGCTGGGCCGCACAAACCTTTCTGGAGGATGCCAAGCTGGTGAATGAGGTGCGCGGGATGCTGGGTTATACCGGCACTTGGCGTGGCCATCCGGTCACGATTCAGGGGTCAGGGATGGGCATGCCGTCGTTGTCGATCTATGCCAATGAACTGATCCGCGATTACGGTGCCCAAACCCTGATCCGCATTGGCTCGGCAGGTGCGATGCAGCCCCAGCTGAAAATCCGCGATCTGGTTCTTGCCATGTCGGCCTGCACCCTCTCCACGCCCTCACGCGGGATTTTCCGCGAATTGAACTTCGCCCCCACTGCCGATTTCAGCCTGCTCCATGCTGCGTGGCAGGCCGCCCAAAAGCTGGACGTGACCACCCACGCGGGGCAGATCTATTCGTCCGAAGTGTTCTACGACGAACGCCCCGATCTGAACGAACAGATGCAGCGCCACGGGGTGCTATGCGTGGAAATGGAAGCGGCAGAGCTTTACACCCTCGCCGCCCGATATGGCCGCCGCGCGCTGGCGGTGCTGACAATTTCGGACCATCTGCTAACCCATGAAGCTTTGCCAAGCGACCAACGCGAACGCAGCTTTGGCGATATGGTCGAGGTCGCGTTGACCGCGGCTTTTGCCTGAAAAGGGGCCGGGATGGAACCGCGACAATTGGGCCAAGGCGGCCCGATGGTGTCCGCCATTGGCCTTGGTTGCCTCAGCTTTGGCGGCATGTTCGTTGCCACGGACACAGCCACCTCCCATCAGGCATTGGACGCGGCATCACCTTCTATGACACCGCCAACATTTATGGCGCGGGCCGTTCCGAATCCGTACTGGGGGGTTGGCTGGCAGCGCGCGGTCATGCGGCGGTTGTGGCCACGAAAGTTGGCATCGACACCACCCCGCCGCGCGGCTTCAACAACACCGCGCCTTATATTCGCGCGGAACTGGAGGCGTCGCTGCGCCGCCTGAAAACCGATCATGTGGCACTCTATTACATCCACCGCCGCCAGCAAGATATCCCGGTGGAAGATGTCGCGGGCAACATGTCGCGGCTGGTGCACCTGGCAGAATGGTCAGGCGCGGATACCTTGACGCTGACCGATGCCGACCGCGCCACCATCGACCAGCTTTTGGCCCATGGCGATAGCTAGGATGCGGCGCAAAACATCGGCCCCGAACGCTACGCCTGATTTCATCTTGGCTTAAATACCTTGCGTAAATGGGGCCGGGTGCCCAAGTCAGCCCTCGCTCCCCCGCAAACAGTCGCGTGGCGTTTTGCCCGGGGGCAAGTCTGCAACCGCCCCGCAAACATGGTGATCCTCCCCACCCGTCCGGTCCAAGCGACAGGTCCGGGTCAGGGTCGAATTTCGCCGCGACAACGACATGTATAACGGCGTCCCAAACAGCAGGACCAAAAGCAAAAGCGGCATGCAGGCTCTCCTTGATGCTGAACAGCAGCAATCAAGATCCGATCAGACGGCCATCAAGCGGCACTCAGATATTCGCAGTATTCCGGCGTCTCGCATGTCACCGCCGCCTCAACATCGAAATAGGCATAGGCTTGGTGCAAAGCCTCCAACGCGGCTGTGGCGTTGGATGGCGTGGTGAAGGTTTTGGTGGCTTTCGCAGCACCAGCAGACTCGTTTTCCATAGAAACCTCATCATGGTCAAAGGGTTCCTCCCTCCTTTTAAGTAGGCTGCGCAGCATCACTGAACAACGCCCCTTTGCGCATTGCAGCCTTGCGCGGGGTGCATGTAGGAGGCGTGCATAAAAAAGCGGCCCGCAACCGGGGCCGCCTTTCAGCATCTTGGTGGGATCAAACCACGCGTTCAACCATCTTTTTCTTGATTGCCGCAATCGCCTTGGCAGGGTTCAACCCTTTGGGGCAGGTCTTGGCGCAGTTCATGATCGTGTGGCAACGATACAGCTTGAATGGGTCTTCAAGGTCATCCAGCCGCTCCGGTGTCGCCTCATCGCGGCTGTCCACGATCCAGCGGTAAGCGTGCAGCAAGGCGGCAGGCCCCAGATAGCGGTCCGAATTCCACCAATAAGACGGGCAGGCGGCTGAACAGCATGCGCACATCACACATTCATAAAGCCCATCCAGCTTTTCGCGGTCCTCAATCGATTGCCGCCATTCTTTCGCGGGGGTGTTGGATTTCGTCTCCAGCCACGGCATGATTGACGCATGCTGCGCGTAAAAATGCGTCAAATCCGGAATCAGGTCCTTGACCACGGCCATATGCGGCAAAGGATAGATTTTGACATCGCCCTTCACTTCATCCAAGCCATAAATACAGGCCAGCGTGTTGATCCCGTCGATGTTCATCGCACACGACCCGCAAATCCCCTCACGGCAAGACCGCCGAAACGTCAGCGTCGGGTCAATTTCATTCTTGATCTTGATCAGCGCGTCCAGAACCATCGGGCCGCAAGTGTCCATATCAACGAAATACGTATCGACCCTGGGGTTTTCGGCATCATCGGGTGACCAGCGATACACTTGAAACTTGCGCAGGTTGCCGCCCGCAGGCTTGGGCCATGTCTTGCCCGTGCGGATGGTAGAGTTTTTGGGCAGGGTGAATTGAACCATCGGTCCCTCTCCTTAAGTCTGTGAATTGGCAGGGTCCGGTGCGTGCCACCGGGTGAACAGAACATCCATCAGGCGCGGTGCGCCGCCGCCTTTGCCATCGCCCGTCATTCGCAAAACATCGCGAAATTCAAGGCCAGCATGTGCAAGGCGGGTGATGATTTGGCTGGGCGGGGCAATACCGGCAAAGCGCTGGATCAGCGACATTTCCAATATCACAAAGTCGGTGCGTTTCAGGGTGTCAGACGCGCCTGAAAGCACCTCATCCTCAAACCCTTCGGTATCAATCTTGATCCCGAAACGCCCTGGAATTTCGGCGGACAAAAGGTCCAGCGTGGTGACGGGCACCTTGCGCTTGTCCAGCTTGGTGAACTTGTCCGCCATCGTATCGGTTCGGGTGCGAAAGCTGGCCATCGCCCCCTCCTCGCCCTTGCTGGAATGGGGAATGTTCAGCAACAGATTACCCTTTTTCAACCCTAGTGCTGTTTCAAAAAAGGTGGCATTGCGCGGCGCATCCTCCCCGGTGAGCGCCGCGCGGGATTCCGCGCGCGGGTCTACCAGCACGAAATGGGCATTGGGAAAGGTCTGGTACAAAAACGGCGTGCCTTGATCGACGCCAATATCGAACACCACGTCTGGGGCAAGACCAAAGCTTTGCAAATGCTCGGCTTTTGATTTGTCGGCAATCGCCGTCAGGCCTTTGCGCCGCAAAAAGCGGTTCACCTGGGCGCGGTCAATGGTTGTGTCCATAGGCATGCTTACCCCGGCCAATCGCTGCGGCTGTACAGCGGCTGGTTGGGCGGTTGCCCCGATTTCTGGAACACGCATTGATCAAAAATCGCCGAAGGGTCGCGCCCCATCAAATAGTCTGAATTGACATCTAGCTTGATGCTGCCGCGCGGTTTGCCGTTCGATATGCCGACCGCAATCTCACCCTGCGGGCCGGTCGCGGCCTTGGCCCGCGCGAGGCATTGGCGTTCGGCCTGTTGCACCGATACGGGGCCACAGGCGGCCAGTCCCAACAGCAAGATCAAAGCGCGTATCATAAGGCCAACCCCGGCAGGCCCGCACCCAGCACGCATTGAACAGTCCTTGGGCGTTGCAAAATTGTTGCGATGGTTTGCACTGTGCTTGTGCCTGCACGGGTGCCCACATCGCGGGCCAGCGCCAAAATCTCATCGGTGTTGGCGTTGTCGATCACGCAAACCGCCACCGCCTCGGCCTGCGGGCCGGGCAGGCGCTGCTGGACCACAGGCAGCACCACCGACTTGGCAGAGGTGCGCGCAATCTGCTCCAGCGGGTTGCTGGTGGTGCAGGCGGCCAGAAGGGCAAAGGCGGTTACAATGCGCAGCATATTCTACCCTTTCACCATGGAGACGCCATTGGCAGCAAGGCAGGCCTGTGTGTCGCCGCGCCGGATGATGTCGCGGGCAATGCGGCGGGTGATTGCATTTGGGGCCGCATCAATCTGCGCCTGCAGGCGTGCCACCTCCTGCGGGGTGGCATTATTTGCCGCGCAATCGGCAATCCTTGGCATCAGGTTTTGCGGCGCTGTTCCCACCAGCGACGCCCCGAGAACTGCTTCCGCCCGTTGGGCAGGCGTGTCAGGGGCCACGGTAGGCACACAGCCCGCCAGCAAACCCAAACCAAGGCCAAAACCAAGAGCGGCCACGCGGATCATCAATAGACCCGCGCTTTCGGGGCGATTTTCTTCAGGTCAATCCCGCCATCCTCAAACTTCGTCAGCGGGTCCTTGTGCACCGGGCGCGTCCCCAGCGTTACCTTTGCCCCATCTACATAGGCAAGGCTGTGAACCCGCCAATTCTGGTCGTCGCGGTCGGGGTAGTCCTCATGCGCATGGGCCCCGCGCGATTCCTTGCGGGCCTCGGCGGCGACAATCGTAGCCAAGGCATTGGGCATCAGGTTGCCCAGCTCAAGCGTCTCCATCAGGTCCGAGTTCCAGACCATCGACCGGTCCGTGACCTTCAGATCCGCCATCTTGGAGGCAATCGCGGTCATTTTCACCACACCATCCGCCAGCGTTTTGTCGGTGCGGAACACCGCGGCATCGGCTTGCATTGTATTCTGCATTTCCATCCGCAATTCTGCGGTGGGTGTAGCCCCGTTCGCATGGCGCACCGCGTCAAACCGACCCAAGGCCTTGTCCACCTCGGCCTTGTTCACAGGCTCCACCCGGCCGCCGGGTTTCACAATTTCGCCCGCGCGGATGGCAGCGGCGCGGCCAAACACCACAAGGTCGATCAGCGAGTTCGATCCCAAACGGTTCGCCCCGTGCACCGATGCACAGCCTGCCTCACCCACAGCCATCAGGCCGGGGAAAATGGCATCAGGGCTGCCGGCGGTGGGATTAAGCACCTCGCCAAAATAGTTCGTCGGAATGCCGCCCATGTTGTAATGCACGGTTGGGATCACGGGGATTGGTTCTTTTTGCAGATCAACCCCTGCAAAAATCCGGGCGGACTCGGAAATGCCCGGCAGGCGCAGATCCAGTGTTTCTTTAGGCAAGTGGTTTAGGTTGAGGTGGATATGGTCCTTGTTCGGACCCACGCCACGGCCTTCACGAATTTCAATCGTCATGCAACGCGATACCACGTCACGGCTGGCCAAATCCTTGTAAGTGGGCGCATAGCGTTCCATGAAACGCTCGCCTTCAGAGTTGGTCAGATAGCCGCCCTCTCCCCGCGCCCCTTCGGTGATTAGGCAGCCGGAGCCATAGATGCCCGTGGGGTGAAATTGCACAAATTCCATATCCTGCAAGGGCAGGCCCGCGCGGGCCACCATCCCGTTGCCATCGCCGGTGCAAGTGTGCGCGGAGGTGGCGCTGAAATAGGCGCGCCCGTATCCACCCGTGGCCAGCACCACCATCTTGGCGTTGAACACATGCATCGTGCCATCGTCCAGCTTCCACGCCAGAATGCCCGTGCAACGCCCATCTGTCATGATTAGATCCAGCGCGAAATATTCGATAAAGAACTCAGCCTTTTGCTTCAGCGATTGCCCGTAAAGCGTGTGAAGTATCGCGTGGCCGGTCCGGTCGGCGGCGGCACAGGTGCGCTGCACCGGCGGGCCTTCGCCGTATTCGGTGGTGTGGCCACCAAAGGGGCGCTGATAAATCTTGCCTTCCTCGGTGCGCGAAAAGGGAACACCATAATGCTCCAATTCATAGACCGCCTTGGGGGCCTCGCGCGCAAGGTATTCCATTGCATCCGTATCGCCCAGCCAATCGGACCCCTTTACAGTGTCATACATATGCCACTGCCAGCTGTCTGGTCCCATATTAGAAAGGGAGGCCGCGATGCCGCCCTGTGCTGCCACTGTGTGGCTGCGGGTCGGGAACACCTTGGTCACGCAAGCGGTGCGCAAGCCTTGTTCCGCCATGCCCAAGGTCGCGCGCAGGCCAGCACCGCCGGCACCCACGACAACCACGTCATATTCATGCGTCTCGTATTCATAAGCGGTCATAGTCAGTCCTTCAAAGCGCAATACGGGCGATGGCAAAAAGCCCGATCGCGGTGATCGCATAAGACAAGGAAATCGCAAAGATCACCAGCAACCGCCGGGTCGTGCCCTGTGAATAATCCTCAATCATCATGGTTGCACCCTTGGCAAAATGCCGCATCCCGATGAAAATCACCAAGGCGGTCAGGATCGCGGGAAATGGGTGCGCAAAGGTGGCGACCACCTCCGCCTGTGTTCTGCCAAGCGCAGAGCCAAAGATATAAACCCAAGTCGGCACCATAAAGGCCAGCCCGACCGAGGAGACAGTCATATACCAGTGATGTTCGGTGCCAGAGTGGGCGGAACCCTTGCCCATGGCGCGCTTGCGGTCGGTCAGATAACGCATGACAGCCCCCTTATTGCACAAGAATGATGGTAAGGATGGTCAGTACGACCGATCCGATAATACAGGCCCAGCCCAGCTTTTCCGCCGTGGGAATGTCCATCCCCTTGCCTGCGTCCCAGTACAGATGCCGCAGCCCCGCAAGATAGTGATACCACACCGCCCAAGCCGAAGCGGTGAACACCAGATCGCCAAACCACGATGTCGCAACGGCATCGGCGGTCGCGAAATATTCGGGCGAGGTGGCGGCGGCCAGCAGCCACCAAACCGCCAGCATCACGCCAACAATCAACCCGTTCCCGGTGATCCGCGTCAAAATCGACGTGATCGACGTCAACTGGGGGCGGTAAATCTGTAAGTGCGGGGAAAGGGGCCGTTCAACCCGCTTTGCATTTGCCATTGGTCTGTTCCTTAAGGCTGCGCCCGGCGGACCTGTCCGCGTCCGGGCTGACTGCTTTGAAGTATGAATAGCGCATTTTGCGCCTGAGTCACGCGCAGAGAAGGAAAAAAGCTGTGGTTTTCTGCTTTGCAGGCGCAGAAAAACGTATCATGTGATCACAAAAACAATGGGCGTGATCACGAATGCTTAGTTCAGGGGTCTGGCACGCACAAAATCTGGCAAGCGGGCGGCGGATGCTGCGGTTTGCAGGAATATTGGTCTCCAATTTTGTGATCACAAGTCATTCGCAATCGCCTGACGCTCTAGAAACTCGACATATTCGGTGCAAATTGTGATGGTCGCAGTCTCGGGGTCGTAAAACGCATTCTCCTCGCCGCAATCCGTATAGGCCACGATCACAGGCCGGGGCAGGGTGAAACTGTCGTTCAAATCCGCCACCTCTGCCGCCAGAAGTGCGCCGATATCGCTCGCGGTGTCGCCGTAAAACTCAATGGATTTGGTGGGGGATGTCGCCTCCAACGGGGCCAGTACCGTCTCCCATGATGTGGCGGCCAGGTCAAACTCCTCAGCGCAGCTTTTGGCGCGCTCGGGGGGCAGTTCAAACTCCTCGGCCAGGGTTGCGCGGGCCTCCGGGTCTGCGCCGTAAAACAGACAAACCTGATTGTAATAGCGTTGCATATCAAGACCGTGCGTACCCCAATAGGCAGGGTTCTCATCCTCTTGTGCGGCCAATTCGAACGACAAGGCGGTCAGCGCCGTCACCGATTGCGCCGCGTCCTCCTCCCAAAACGCATCCAAGAGCACGACCGATAGAATATCCGCGGCGTCCTCCTCCCGGCCCAGAACGGGTGCATCTGTCAGATGGATCAGCGCATGGCCGAATTCGTGGTACAGCGTGGAGATGACATTGGCGGTGACAAAATCCTGCGCCCCATCGGCATGGGCGGGCGCGAGCGGCACGCTTAGGGCAAGTGCCAAGACAAAGGGGCGGAACATGGGCAATTCCTGTTGGTTAGGGGTGTTTTCACCGTCGCGCATCGGACAGGCCACCACAAGCATGAAATGCCCCCGGCGGCGAACCTGCACGCGGGGGGCAAAGAGGAGCAATTACCGAGATAAAATCGTCGTATCGAACATCAGGCCCAGAACCAGCCTGCCCTTGTCGTCATTGGCATCATGGTAGCGCAGGTCGAAGGCCGTTTTCTCGCTCAGCGCATAGGTTACGCCGAAGTCGCCATAGGCGGACCCGCTTTGCACCTTGCCCAAGGTTGCTGACAGGCCGAACGCGTCCGACAGCGCGTAATCCCCGGCCACCTCAAGAATATTGATCTTGAACGAAGGATCATAGGCCAGCTTTGCCCTCAGATTGGCCGTGTCCGAAAGGGCATAGCCGACCGACAGCGCGAACTCTCCACAGCAGTTGCCGGAGTTGTTAAAGATATAACGGATATAGCCCAGATCATAGTTGAAGCCATTTGCCAACTCGTTGCGATAGCCGAGGTAGATATCCGCCTCTACCGTATCGGTGCCATCATCCATCGTGGACATCCACAACCCGGCATAGGCCCCTGAGGCTTCTGCCTCCACATAGGCCTGAAAGGCAGGTTTGTCGTCGGACAATGTTGCCCCGCGCCACACATAGTTGGAGGTAAGGGCAAGTCCGCCCGTCACTTCCAGCGATTGGGCCTGCGCCATGGCGGCAGGCCCCACAAGAAAGGCCGCCAGAAGAAGAGAGCGAATGAGCAAAGGGGACTCCAATG
>Ga0105052_10006908_pt1 | contig 11313 bp, 18 predicted proteins | sample FRY03_FD_78094 | JGI IMG/M metagenome (GOLD analysis project Ga0105052, IMG submission 78094) | Freshwater microbial communities from Lake Fryxell liftoff mats and glacier meltwater in Antarctica - FRY-03 | ecosystem: Environmental > Aquatic > Freshwater > Ice > Glacier meltwater ... | reverse complement strand
GACGACAATCAGCAAACCACAGTCACTCACTTCGGTGAGAATAAAAGACTGCACCTTGAGAGTTCCAAACAAAACTACTACATTATTTCTTTCTGAGCAATAATAAAAGCAATCTTCACTTATGCGTGCTTCAGCCAAAGTCGGGTCCTCAGTCTGGCGCTTCTCTTGATTGCGGCAGTGATGTCTACCGCGATGTGTATGCGGCAAGCCCTGTAACATTTGGCACACTGCCAAACTCCTTGCACTCTATTTTGATGGATTCCCACACAAATGACAAGATTCTTTCGTTTCATGGGCCCCCGAGGCCCCCAATTGGCTGCACTTTGTCGTCACTCCAGCGCAGGGCTTGGATTTTTCCGTGCAAAATATTGACCGCTACGACTACAAAAGTCGGGTGAAACACCTTTCACTGTTCCCGGCCCCGGAACACATGGGGCCTTTGCCACCGGGGTTTGTTGAACCCATCCTCAGTGGAATGCAATGGATTCGTGGTATTGAAGTGTCGACTACATTGCGCTTGCACATTGCCAAGAACGATCTATCGCAGCAAAACATCAGGAATGACGTATACATGGTCAGTTTCATCTCTTCACAAAATTAGATACGGGCATATCCTCGCTTGACTGGCAGTGGATCATCTGTGGCCGCAGAGAAGTTCGTCCTGCCAGCGGCAGCACGTATGCGTTCTGTCGACACGAGCTAGATCCCGATAATCCTAAAGAGCAGAATTTCGCCAACCCGCACGTGCTCGACGGCAGCATTGCGCGTCTGAATGGCGACAAGTGCTGTGATTCATGTTTTCATGAGTACAATTGGATGCCAGATTGCAAATTCAAGCACCTCAACCCGCGCCGCAAAACCATGTACGACAACACACTGGAATGGGTGCCGTTTTTGAACACCCAGCCCCCCGTCGGAAGCACGACGTTTTTCTACTATACCTTTTCCACAAATGTGGAATCAGCAGCATGCCAGTTTCACAATTGTAACAAGGCTGCCATTCATCGCAATATGCCCCTGCACCTAGCAACTAAGCGGACACTAGTGTGGGACAACTCTATTGATTTCCTGCCCGGCACGCACTTTTCATATCAAATTCCAGTACCCTCGTACATGTCCTCGCCCCTCTACAGCAACGTTCTGGGATTTGTAGCAATGAATGCGGACCCGCAGTATATTTCGGCAGATATGCAAGTACGCTCTATCGATCGCATGTTTGCAGAACATGCATGTCGCCCAACCAACGCGTCTAGTTTGGAATGTCAACGACCTGATGCTGGCGCCTCCAAAGTGCAGGGTTCAGCAAGCACGGCCAGCATCACCTCGCGTTTCCAAAATATGTACCACCCTGACATCGAGGCCTGGATTGAAACAACGCAAATCATGCCATACCAACACCGTGACGATTACGCCGCAACCGTGGGCGTGAATTACTGTTGCGAGGTTTCATTGTGTTTGAGAGTTTCATGGTGTTTGGGAGTTTCATTGTGTTTGGGAGTTCACGTGCTGAATATGCTCATGTGCTTGGAAATAACATGCATGCTAACTGACCACGCAGCCCGTCCGAGTTCTAATGCAGAGCACCCACTTTTCGCATGTGCAGAGGCCAAACTTGGACCTGACATGCCCTCTGGAGTTGCAAACGCAATCGTGTGGAAAGAAAGACGTCGCCATTGTCGATGGCAGAGACATGAATTTTATGAGCACACAGCACTCTGAAATCGTCTCTTGTGTTTCTACAAATGGTTCTCACTGTGTTTTGAAAACTGCGGGCGGAGTGTTTGCATTTTCAGGTAAACAGGCCCGTGGACGCAGCGCCAACACTCATGTTTATCTGGAGAAAATACGAGACACAAATCGTGCGCGGCTAAGTGCTGACTCCAGCCCCGAGTGGATGCTCATCCCAATGGCCCCAGGCATTCACTCCAAGATGCTGCAAATTGAAACTTTGGGTGAACCTGGATTGGGAATAGTGCACTACAGCCCTCTTGTTGCACACTATTTCGCCCATATTCCGCTTTGTTCGACGCGCCCTGGATGGGCTGTGTTTGTGGCCTCGCGAAGTTTTGTTGGACTTAGGGGGCTCGCACCGTGCAAAACGAAACAAGCCGGCCGCAACAACTTTGTGCACCTGCACTCGGCGGAGCTCAGAGTACTACAACCAGCAACACAGCCCAGAAGTTGTGGGTGGGCGATGTCTTCACCTATTTTCCACCCCCTCGTTTGGATCATGTCAATATCTCTATTCTTGTTCCCGAGCATTTACATGGGCAAACGGATGCCAATATTGCAATTCGATACCCAAGTACGGCCATTTCGCTGCAGTTCTCGGGTATTTAAAAGACTCGCGACGTGTATTTTCCCCCGTGTCGTGATTTTTGTAAACAGACAGCCATATTGGGTAGCTGTAGTGCAAAGCATTTACAAAGCCACGCGTATATATGTATACATGTTGCCCGAAAACACACCACAATCATACGCATACCCAGGCAATGAATTCTGATTGCTGGCATACATGCTGTGCGCAAAGTAATGAAGCAAATCACATTCTCTGTGTGTCCTGTGGCAGACAGAGCCTCAGAGCAATGGGGACAAAAACAACGAGCACTGTTTTTTAGGGAACCTTTTTGACCAGCATACATGTGCGCTGTGCCAAGAAAACAAGAGCTGTGTGTTGATGCATGTGTGTGAAGAGCTTTGACAACATCTGTTGTGCGGTCAATTATGCGGGAATTGCATTGTGCGGGGTCTGTTGACGACTCCACAGCATCTGACGGCGTTTTGTACTCATCAGCATGTTATACCTGTTGTTACCAGGCTCCTTGGAATGACTCTGCTTCAGGAAATCTAAAACATAGTGTGCACAATTGATGCAGATTGTCTGCTTGCTGGCAAGTGGACGTGGTCATTTGAGTTTGAGAAACGAATTGATTTTCGCGTTGCACACAATGCTCCGAACAAAGGCACCCGTGTGCCAAAAGCCCCAAACGCGAGTGAAAATGACGAAGACAACGACAATAACAAAGACGACAACAATGATGGAGATAATGACAGTACTGGGGTACCAAGACTTCCCAGAACAGCAGCATTTCCCTTGGGCAACAGGCGTATACAGCCAGGGCGGGTGGCGAAGGATTCTCCTGCAATCTGGATATTAGCTGTAGGCAAGATCTGAAAAGAGCTTATAGCCAAGAAGAAAGCAGCGCAACCAAAGAAAATACAGACAGTTCAGTCGAAAGACCCGGCGCCAGCACCAAGGAAAAAGGTTGCAAAGAATCCAATGCCACTAAGAATGGGAATAAACAGGGCAAAACTTGCCAAAAAAACCCAAAAACTGACGGCGCGCATGCGCTTTAACCATCTTGATCTGCTGGTCAAAATGAAGCGACAATTTGTGTTTTTTCTGCGTCATTGGTGCGAGAAATTGTCACATTTGGCTCGATTTTGCCACATGTGCCACATGTGTTACAATTCACAAAAGTCACAAAAGTCACAACAGTCACAACAGTCACAAAGCACGTTCTGACCTCTGTTGCGCTTAAATGCAGTCGAAAATGAAATGTCGCAGGTGGTTTCTTTGAAGGAGCAGATCAAGAAACGCTGGATGTACCAATTTTGCAAAGACAACCTGCCTACAGCAAACCTTGTTGGAGCACGTCCTGTATCGCAAATGCGTACTACAAACGCGCTTGGCAACAGTGACGAAGAAGATGTAGAGATTGGTGTGCGCACGCAAGAAAACACGGGGGAAACTGCCAAACACGCTGTCAAAATCAATATGAACAAAGAGCTGAGAGGTGCCAGTGAAACAGACAGCAATACAGGCACGGATGAGGGTGATACAGATGCGAGTGACAATGAGACTGATACCAAGGGTGTCACTGCTAGAATTGACCCAAGTGGGGCTGAAGTGTTTGACTCTGACACTCTTGTGGAAGGCGAGGAAGACAAGAGCATCTGGGTGTGTATTGGGTATGAGTTTTCGAAACTGCAGGGTATGCAACTTTTTGTTGTTATATGTTGAAGGCAGTACACAGGCGTTTACACACAGAGTCTATTCGTATCACAACATTTCCAAACTCAACACTTTAGCGTGGCAGGCTTCGCAAAGCGCGCAGGAGCTGGAAGATTTTGATGCACATGGACAGATGAAGAGCATTGAAAATTCCTCGAGAGAAATCACCACAGAGGTGTATAGCGACGTTGGACACCAGTGGATTTGTCGGCAGTATAGCGTGCTGGAGGACCGGAGATAGTACGCATGCGGCAAAACGCCTTTGTGCTTACTGCGACGTGGTCACCATGGCACCAGATGGTGAAGGGATGAGATGTCTGGACACCATGAACGCACTTGTAGCTCTGTCTGAAGCCACCAAACTGCGGAGGATGAAGCAGGAGGCCAACACAGAGCTGTTTGACCGTATTTTGCATCCAGATCCTAGCGTTTTTGTGCGCACGGGGTGTGCACAGGCGTATGGTAACATCACTGGAGGCATCCGAACTGGGTTTTCGCACTCTGATCTACCGCAATTCCCCACCAGCCTGGACCAGCCTGGACAATGACCATCTTTTCCGCTATTTTTCTGCGTGATCTGGACTACTTGGCGTGTTTTCAGTATTTGTGTGTGTGCTTGATATTCTGTGTGCTGACCATTCCCATGTTCTGAGCGACGAGCCATTCGTTACAATCATGGCTTATGCTACAAATATCCTTGATTCCAACTTGTCTATGTCAATGTTGCAGTGTCGCGGTTCAGCCCCCTGTCTCTGCAGCAGTTCCGCACGGGGTTCGGGTGCACAACTCCAACTTCCAAAACACAGAAATCCAGAGCGTGCGTGAAACAGCAACGCTGGCGACTGACAGCTTCACTTCATCACAGTGCCACATTTTCTCCTGTATATATGAGCACCATCCTCGGAAATACGTGGATTTCCTGAAGGTGACTCGTGTAGAGCTTCAAGCAAAGCTACTAAACCATTTCTTAGGAAGTAATAAAAGCAACATCAATCAATCAACAGAGTGCTTTTGCGGGGCGTTTGTTTGTGCACCTCTGCAAATGCATGTGCATGAGCACGATGGACGTGCGCATGGCAGACTCGGGCGAAGCCCTGTGGATTTTTCTGACCGGGAAAACGCACAACACCTTTCGAAGACAAACTATATTGTCGCCAGATGACCATCTTTTTGATGGTAGTGGCACTACACCCAAAAGCTTCCGCGAGCAATTGGTGCTTGTGTCGCGCCAGCATATCCGTCTGTCCAATGCCAAGAGCCCAGAAATGCCCCAACAGGGGATGTCGAACCTGGAGATTCAGCATTATTCCATTGTGCCAATTATTGACAGCATAGTTCTGCTGCAGTCGTTCTGGCCTGATAATTTGCTCACGTTGCTACAAAACAAGACACATTACCATCTGTATTGACTCGTGGCTGTGTTTGAGATTAAGGGCCGTCGCACACACTGGCTCAATACGGCAAACTGGAATCATGTGAAGAACACGCCAATCGTCAACGCCACTGTCTTGCAATGGCACTCGACCTTTATGGCCCAGGGGGGGCGAAAACACGCGCAAATCCACTTGTATCAGCAACAATCCTTCAGTTTTGTCAATCTCAAAACCAAACTCGAGTCCTATGTCCCTGACAACACGACACCACACACATTGGCCCTGTGCACAGCTCAATTTGTGTGTTTTTACCAGCTGCTGACCCCGAATCGCAGTCTTTACAATGCTGCTCTGATTACACTCAGCTCGCCGCTCGCTCGCAACCGCTGCAAACTACTGCGGGCACTGTTTGGACAGGTTGCTGCCACCAGCCCCATTGTGCGCATGTCAAACTGGGCCATGCAAAGCATGTTGGAGTCTCCAGAACGGGTCTTTCACACCGCTACCCCAGAATGTATGCGCATGATGGCAATGGCAGTGCGATTGCTCGGCAGTATCATTCTGCACAAAATACATGCAAGCTTGCAGGAGCACCATATTGACCCACGAGAGTTCAATCTGTTTTTGTATTTATTGTGGAACAATTTTGTGATTAGTGAGGGATTTGATGCTCAATCAGAAAGCATCTGTGCTGGTATGTTGCTGGGGCACGCTGTGCGCGATTTCGGCAACATTGACTTACACGCAGCGTTGTCACGTTTCCGCAGTTATGTATCTGCACAATGTGAGTACTTGCAGGACACCCAATCAGAGAGCATCTGCCCCGTCTTTGCAAATGCCAAGACACTCTTTAAATGCGCAAGTACCACACATGCCATCCAAATTCTGAGCTTCTATGAATCGTGAATAGCACTGGATAAAGATTAGCAGGTCTATGCGCTGAGCAACACAAAGCTCATGCTGTACCACCTGTCTCGCGCTCTAGAGTTCACGGTCCTGCAGCAATATCTGTCTGATATCTGTGACACGCTGGTGTAATCGCTACCATCAGAAGCAGCTGGCTGTTTTAAGATGCACAGGCATTTGTCACATCTCCGTCTAAAAACACCCATTTGCGTGGTCAGTATGTGAAAGTGTGCATTTTGCGTGTACGTGTGTGTGTGTGTGTGGGCATTTGCATGTGCAAGTGCGCGTGGGTGGGGTGGACTGCATGTGGTGTTCAGGAAGACAAACCTTATGTGACCCTGAGTAGAAAAGCCAAAAGGGTCAAAACTATGCACTCAACCGCACAGCGACTGGCAATCCATTGCATCTGGCTGTGAGCATTGATTCGCAGGTCGCAGAGGACAGAGAGTGCTGAACCCTGGCTTTGCAAAACTCGACCAAGAAACCTTCACGCGACACATTCGGGGGCTGTTTTGCACAGATTTGTTCGTCGGGACTGCTCGTGCATGTTGCGCGAGTGTACCTCACGCACTTGAGATGAGCGTACCCGACGCACTGGTTGTGCCTGCACATGCACTTACTGATTTTTTTATAGTCACGCCACAGCGAATCCAGAGATGCGTTGTATTCTGCACTTTGTTTGGTCAAATTGCTGTTGCTTGCGCGCCGCAGGTGGACCAAAGCGTCGCTGACGTGTCCGAGCTCAAAAGTACATTAATGCATGTTGACCTTAGCTGGCATTTCACTGTTTTCTTCGTGTGGTAAACAATTTTCTTGGGTGACCAGCAAGATAAATTAGACAGCATGTTTAGGGTTTATTCCGAGACAGTGCTACAGCAACGAGGCGTGTTTGCCTCCCTGGGTCTACTCCAGAACCACCCGCGTGTCATGGCAGACCTGGCTGCGCGCATAGTGCAGTTGGCAAGAAACTTTGCGATGAATAATGGAACCACGCGCAATGGTGTGTACCTAGGTGCTTTTTACATACTTGGCCAAGATTCAAAGCAATGGTGGAATGGAGCTTTTATTAAATACAAAGGCAAGAACGTGATCGAGTACATTCACAAGTGGTACAATGTGAAATCTCACCCCACTTCCAAGCTGGTCTCAATCGTGACAACAATATGTCACTGATAGCTGCCAGCTGCCTGTGCATGGCTTTGAAGATGGATGAGAGTCATGTCGACCGCGTGTTGAAGCCGCAGCGTCTTATTAGCGCAATGAAGGCACGGGGCGACGTGATTGGACGACACGCCGTGTTTGATTTCATCAACGTCGAGTGCGACATCCTCCTGGCGTTGCAGTGGAGACTTTTCAGTGTAAAAAGCCTGATTTTCTTCTGTTAGATGCTGTTTCACAAGTTTGCAAGTTCCATTTCCGACAGGCTCGTGGCAGTGAAGATGCTATTGATTTTTCTGTCTAGCGCAGAGTATGTACTGACAGAACCATCTGATCTGGCAGCCCTCTGTCTCATTGCGGCCAAGCACAATAACGACAAGATTGCGCCCATCACTGCCGTGGCTCATTTCACGGGTCTGGGTATTGAGTTTCTGACCCACCACAGTGTGCAAGTATTGGCCGCCCACAGACAGACCATGATGCACCCGAGCAGTTCCAACGAAGTCGACTTCGACAGGAGCCAATACTCTGATTTTGAGAGTCGAGAAGGCCAACCCACAATCAAACCAACATGATTCCTAATCCCATGCATTTTAATGTAGTTTGTGCAGGATATAAAATGGACAAGCTGTATTGACTTTGCGCAAGACAGGTAGTTCAAAAAATAGTGTACGCACTACGAAGAGGATGAAATAGCGGCCTAGAATTTTGCCACGGCGCTGTTGACAAGATCAAGGCGCTTCGACAGCATGCATGAGGAGATGGAGGTCCCAATGTGATGAATCCTGTCATTTATGGACAATCACTTAAGTATTCTGAATCCTTTTTTCTGTGGTGCAATTAAAAAGGATTTTCGACAAGGGTTGCCGGCTTTGTGCTTGAGCGCATTTGTGATTACAATGGTGCTTCGCGCGGCCTGGAAGCTGTTGTGTCGTGTAGTGACTTGGTTTATGAAACCCTCATTGCTGGGCACCGCTGGTGTGATACAGCGCAGGATCTATGGCAAGTCCAGCACGACGCGCTGACGGCTCATGCCGTCTTTTTCAAAGTCTGCCAGCTCGATATTGTGAATCCACATGAGGTCATCAATAGTGAGCACGCTGAAGGGCCTGTTGTCGACGGTCAGTGCTGAAAAAATGTTGAGCGTCACAGCAGTGTCACCGTTTTGTGGATGGGCACACGCGTCCGTGAGTGCGATGCCCCATACACCAGATCGGGCGGTTCGATGGGCGCGCTATTCACGTTTTTGGCAGTGTACACTTTAGGTGCAGTAATGCGTGCAGCCAGTCGCATAGCTAGATCGAGATGGTGTGTCAGATTGTACATGGTGTTGACAGAATTGTCTTCGATCTACAAAACAATTCTGTAGATGAAGCTATTGTCCTTACTGGCGACCAAGGGTTTTGTGTTGGGTGTAAATTTATATATACGGATTCGTACCCTTTTTCTGTGGCTGACTTCCACTCACCCCCGTGTTGCTCGTCATTTTCGTCTGTAAACTAGGCCATGTCTGTTGTCAGGAAGATCGCGTTGTGACAATGGAAAGTATTCTGTGGCATGTCCTGTGGTTTGTGGCGAAGATGGTCCTGCATCAGACGAAGCGCCTTGTTAACATTACAATCCATCGAGTGCAGCAATATCTGGTTTGTCACAAGCGTGTACTCCAGATCGTTGCGTGCGTCACCCACATCACGGTAATATTGTGATATTGTCATGTCGAGCACGGAGTTCAGTCCTGCCACTGGCAGCAACTTATAGTCGAGTTGTGGCAACAAAGAAACTGCCAAATCAATAAACAGATCAAATGAAATCACTGCATAGTAGGCTTGGATCTGTGTTGCAGCACCGAGAGGCAGATCTCGTGCCGCTTCACATTGTGCTGTCTATTTTTGAGGTCAGTATTGTTACTGGCAAACATACTGATGGCCCAGTGGTCGAGTTGGTGCACCCTGTGATGTTTATGGATGGACCAGCACCTGCCAGGTTCGAATTTGTAGCAGTGCTGATGCTTGTGATACAAGACATTGTGACTCAAGAATGTATCACCTGGCCTACAACGACCTAGCATGTTTGTATATATAATTACCATTGCATGCACAAGATACGGCAGGAAGTGTGCACACGCAGCGCCAAAATCGTGCACTTTTATGTTGCAGGTACGCTGATTTTCGCTAACAAACAGCACTAGCACTGGTTGCGCGAATATGCGTGAAAAATGAGAGGCCCTTAAGAACAAGTAAGCCTGCTATGGAGTGTTTCGCTGGGCATGGTGCAGGCGTGCAAGGATTTGGCAGAGAGAGAAAGAGCAGCAAACCTTGGTAATACGTCTATTTTAAAACTGTTTATCGTATGCACAGTCAAGAGACATGCCTGCACTATAAGCGTTTGCACACATTCCTATAAAACAGCAGCAATCGTCGTTTCCATCCCATGTTTTGGGCGGATCACCCGCTTTTGTGTGTTTGTGGGAGCGGGTCTGCTTATGTATGTTTTAGGCACCCAAACTCTCAAAAACAGTATATCTGGGCATAGACCTGACAGCATTTGGGTACATTTCTTTTAGGACAACCCTTGATGTAAATGCACAGCAGAATGCCTGGGATAATTGCATTTTAGTTTGCAGCCGCAGATAGCTGTGTATGTCGGTATGTTTGCATTGGCTTGTGTAAGTTCCTAAAATGTTTGACGTGACATGCTCACATCATATAAAAGCACATTGGATTCACAAGACCTACGTAATTAATATGCCATATCCAAGTTTAAAACTGCGCATGGATGGCTATTCGTGGTTGTATACAGCACTCACGTTTGTATTGTTTGTGATGAGTACTTTGTTTGCTGCCGGGTCTCCCGACGAGGTTGTGCTTGAAGATGTGGCGCTGGTAGACGCGCCATATATTGCGCTGGTAAAGCACAAGTACCTCACCGCAATCCCCACAAAAATCTCACTTCAGACCCTGGGCTCCTATGAAATGTCGACAAAGTCCGTTCCAATCGACAAGTTTGTAATCGTCAACCTGAATACAGATGTGTCGACTCTGTTTCCAAATGCCGTGGCAACGAAGTTGCTCGCCAATAAGCAGTTCACAGGACACAAAGACACGTCAGTAATAAAACTGGCGTCGCCCCTCTGGGCATACCAACACAATCTGCATCTGCACGAGTCGTCGTACTGTTCAGACGCAGCCATCACTGACGCCATGAACTCTAATATGGCAGCGATTTACCCAGTGCTGACCACCCCCCCCGATCTCTCGGCCAACAAGTACAAGTGTGCTCCAGCGTACCCTACCACCATCGACTACCAGCAGTGTTATGAAAACTACAGAGACAGAAAGAAGTCATGATTGCTTTCGCGGTTTTATCGGGCTTTTTGTGGGCTGTGAGCACGTTTTTTTACGTATGTCGGGGATTATCTCCTCTTCGTGGTAGGGAAGGCTATTATGGATTGGAATGCACGCCCTATGTGAAGCAGTTTTCGATGGTGTTTTATCTCGTCGCCGTCTGCTTTATTTCGGTTTCTATGAGCACCGAGTTTGCTACATTGGTCAACGACAGCGCCTGTCCTGATAAGATGACTGGCTTAGCAACTGCGTACACCTATCTGCTGATCCTTTACATTGGTGCGTATCTTGTTCTTGGCATGCTTGCCATTTGTATCTACATTGAAGTTAGAGATATAAAGTATGGCCCAGACTGACTATTACCCACAAAAAATGCACCTCCGGATGTTGAGAACACAAACTATGGCGGCGATTACTCGTGCCAATATCCGTCATTTGAAACAATGCAGCATGAAACGCTACCATGTCCGGCCAAATGCACAGGAAACTCGCGGTTCTTGCAAGAGAGTCTGCAAAG